>Ga0193722_1000016_pt1 | contig 44164 bp, 40 predicted proteins | sample H2m1metaG_FD_143044 | JGI IMG/M metagenome (GOLD analysis project Ga0193722, IMG submission 143044) | Soil microbial communities from a riparian zone of the East river system, Colorado, United States - H2m1 | ecosystem: Environmental > Terrestrial > Soil > Riparian zone | place: USA: East River...
AACAACACACCAATGAAACCAGGAAAAATTACCCACACGATTGCGGTCATCCTTTCGTCGATTTCATCTCTTTTTGCACACGGCACGGGCGAAAAAGCGGAACCGGCCAAAACAAAATTCAGCAAAAAATCCGACAAATCGGAAGAGGATCGTTCGAGCGGCGCGACTTCAATCTCATTTATACCGGGACAATTATTCAAAGCACAATCGGAGACCGCACACCGCTACTCGTGGAAAAGCCAAATCGTCACCACCGTTTTTTGGATTGGTGAACAAGCGAGCGGAAATAATCTGGTGCCGAATCGCACGAGTTCATGGGACAAACAATGGACAAAGAACTACGGCGGCTTTGACGACCCGAATCCCGCGCGTCGCAGCAATTACATTCCGGTGAAATTCACACCTAGGCAGAATCCATTCTACTGCGCTCTTCCCTATAACGATAAGGCTCGGACGGGCCATCGACCGGAAGCGTCGCGCGTTGTTCCCTGGTTTCAAGAAGCTTACCAGGGCCCCGCTGTTTCTACTTGCAAAGATCGATGGATCGCCATTCGCAAGGCCAACCGCACTGTTTATGCGCAATGGGAAGACGCCGGCCCGTTCCGCACCGATCACTGGCAATACGTTTTCGGCAACGAACGGCCGAAACCAAACTTGAACAAGGGAGCAGGCCTCGACGTTTCGCCTGCCGTGCGAGATTACCTCGGATTAAATGAAACGGATGTAACCGACTGGAAGTTTGTAGAATTCAAAGAAGTGCCGCGCGGCCCGTGGTCAACGCACGGCGAAAACAACACGTTTGTGATTACCGATCGCAAAAAAGGCAAAGCACTGGCGGAAAAATTACCGCCTAAAATGTTTGCCCGCTAAAAAGGCTGCCCGGACCGCCTAGGAAAAATTTTCCGCCGCGATCGCAAGACTAGGTCGGCGGCGACCGCGACTCAATCCACGCGATCACCAACCGCTAACCGATTCCACAAGAGTATGCGGAATCGCCGATTGGCTCGCCAGTCTTGGTCGATCTGCATCGTACTCGCACTTGGCGTCGCCGCCGACGCCGGCACACTTCTCACGGGCGAGGCAGCGATGGGCGATTGGACAAGCGATGCGCCCGGGGTCCGACGCAAAATCACCGTCCAGGACTTGCCGCAGCCAAGTTCGAATATTCTGGCAATTAACCGGGCTCACGTCGTTGATCGGCCTGCGAACGCTCAGCCTCGGGTTCCACCCGGTTTTAGGGTCGAATTTTACGCCAGTGGTTTCTGCGATCCGCGTTTTCTGCTCACGGCGCCCAATGGCGACATCTTCGTCGTGGAAAGTCGGGCAAATCGAATCAAGACGCTGCGCGATTCCAAAGGCAGCGGAAAACCGGACATCGTCGAAACATTCGTCGAACACGGTTTGAACAAGCCGTTTGGAATCGCATTTTATCCGCCGGGCAATGATCCTCAGTATTTGTACGTCGCTAATACCGAAGGGATAATTCGATTTCCGTATCGTAATGGCGACCTCAAAGCGCGCGGACCAACGCAACAACTGGCTGCTCATCTTTCCCCGGGCGGGTTGTTGCGGGGCGGCGGGCACTGGACGCGTGACATCGTGTTCTCGCCGGATGGCAAAAAGATGTACGTATCGATCGGTTCACGCTCGAATGTTTCCGATAAAGCCGCGGAAGAAAATCGCGCTCGCATCTTCGAGTTTAATCCCGATGGCACAGGGCAAAGGGTTTACGCGTGGGGCATTCGCAACGCTGTCGGGATCGCATTTCGTCCTGGCACGAACGAACTCTGGATGAGCACAAACGAACGAGACGAGATCGGCGAAGATCTGCCTCCCGACTACATCAGCACTGTGCGTCCCGGCGGTTTTTATGGCTGGCCGTGGTTTTACATTGGCAATCATCCTGATCCGCGCCACAAAGGAAAGCATCCTGAGCTTGCCGACAAGGTCGTTGTCCCAGATGTGCTTGTGCAGGCGCACTCGGCATCACTCAATTTGTGTTTCTACAACGGCGACCAATTTCCATCTGAATACAAAGGCGACATCTTTGCCGCGTTTCACGGTTCATGGAACCGCATGAAACGCACCGGTTACAAGGTCGTGCGTGTGCCTTTCGATCATTCCACCGGCAAAGTGCGCGGCGAATACGAAGACTTCGTAACAGGTTTTGTTACGTCGGAAGGGAAGGTTTGGGGCCGCCCGGTGGGAGTTACCGTCGCGAAGGACGGCAGCCTTTTCATCAGCGACGACGGGAACGGCACCATCTGGCGTGTGAGCTACGCCAGATGATTCGGAAACCCCGCCAAAAGAACATTGCCGGTCGCTGTGTTGCGCATAATCTGCGATAGCGCGGCATGAAGATTGGTTTTGCTCAAATTAACCCCACTGTCGGGGATTTGAGAGGAAACTGCGAACTGATCATCGGCGCTTATCAGCGGCTGGCCGCCGCAGGCGCAGAATTAGTAATGACGCCCGAACTGGCAATCACCGGTTACCCGCCCCAGGATCTGATTTTTAAATCGCGATTCGTCCCGGAAAACCTTGCGGTACTGGACAAATTACAGGCTCGTATTGGAAACGCCCCGTTGCTGGTCGGATTCGTGGATCGAAATCATGGACGCGGCAAACCGTTTCATAACGCTGCCGCTTTACTCGAGCGCGGCAAACCGATCCGCAAAACGTACAAGTCACTTTTGCCTACGTACGATGTTTTTGATGAGGACCGTTATTTTGAGCCGGCGACGCGTGTCGAGCCATTTGAGGTGCAAGGGAAGAAAATCGGTGTGACCATTTGCGAGGACATCTGGACGGACGAGTATCTGCCGCGACCGCTTTACGACGTCGAACCGGCGCGCAGCCTCGTGGAGCAAGGGGCAGAGATTATTCTGAATCTGAGCGCGTCACCATTTCGTCTGGGAGCGCCTGCGTGTCGCCTTGAGATGATCGCGGCGCAGGCCCGCACGTATCACCGGCCGATCTGCTATTGCAACGCCGTCGGAGGTAACGATCAACTGATCTTCGATGGGAACTCGATTGCTGTGAATGCTTCGGGCGATTCTATCGCGCAGCTGGCGGCATTCCGTGAAGACGAGAAGATCGTCGATACGGGTTCGATCCACGCGATCGAATTTCGCGAAGCCAAAACGCCGGAACAACTTTTCGCTGCGCTTTCGCTTGGGCTTGGCGATTATTGTCGCAAATGCAACTTCCGTTCCGCAGTTCTAGGCCTAAGTGGCGGAGTCGATTCTGCAGTCACCGCAGTCATCGCCGTCGAATCTCTGGGAGCTGAGAATGTAACCGGGGTTTCCATGCCGAGCCCGTACTCGTCGCGCGGTAGCATTGATGACGCGCGCGGTCTCGCCCGTAGCCTTGGGATCAAATTTCTCGAAATTCCCATCACCGAGACGTTCAAGATTTTCAAAGGGCAGTTTAAGGAGATTTTCAAAGGCCTGCCGGAAAACGAGACAGAAGAAAACATGCAGCCGCGCTTGCGCGCGATGACCTTGATGGCGCTCTCGAATAAGTTCGGCGACCTCGTGCTTAGTACCGGCAATAAGAGCGAGCTGTCCGTGGGTTATTGCACGCTGTACGGTGACATGGCGGGCGGCCTGGCCGTGATTAGTGATGTGCCGAAGACCATGATTTACGAGTTGGCGCGCTGGATGAATCGTAATCTCGAGGTCATCCCGAAATCCACAATCGAAAAACCGCCGAGCGCAGAGTTGAAACCAAATCAAAAGGACCAGGACACACTACCGCCTTATGATGTTCTCGATGAGATCCTGCAGCTTTACGTGGAAGAAAACCTGAGCGCGCGGGACATCATTGCGCGCGGATTCGACGAAAAAACAGTACGCTGGGTGCAGCGCCGCGTCGACCTAAACGAATACAAGCGGGAGCAAGCCGCGCCGGGCCTGAAAGTAACAAGCCGCGCCTTTGGGATGGGCCGCAAAATGCCGATTGCGCAGAAGTACGTTGATTAAGCGAATATCGTACACCCTGCAGGAATCGGACCTGCAACTCAGTGTTTTAAGCAGCTTTGCCGATGCGCGCTACATAGCGGGTGACAGAGGTACCGGCTTAGAAGAGGCCGAGCAATTTGAGCACGATCACGATAACGACAATCACTCCGATGATGTAGAAGATGCTTCTGTTCATGCTGTGCTGATACCAGAGTAGATGCGCGGTGGCCAGCATTTGTGCAAATTGAAGTGGTCTGGAGACGGCACGCGCCTTCGAATTGCTCACGATTTGGTCTTCTCCATTCGGCGCTTTACACTACTACCCGGTAAATGGTTTGTGGGCTTCTGCAAACGCAGCTTGAGTTTGTCCGCGCCGCGTCTTCGCATTGTGACAAAGCCCAATTGCGCACTGGCTTCGATACAGATGCAGTGAAACTTCGTTTTCGTCCCGAATCACCACAATGGCCGAAGCTGCTGGGAACGGCCGCTGTGAGCAGCCTGGCTACCTTGTTTGTGACGCGCAATTTCTTTCCGGCCGAGAAAAAGGTACGCCATCCCATCAAGGCGGATTACAAAGTCGGCGACGAAGTCTTCGTTCGCACGATGGGCCACTTGCTCGGGCCACCTTTAGTGGAAGGGAACACAATCACTCCGCTTGAAAATGGCGATCAGATTTTCCCGGCAATGCTAAGCGGCATCCGTTCGGCTCAGCGTACGATCACGTTTGAAAATTTCCTATTTCAAGAAGGCGAAATCTCTGACGTCTTCGCCCAAGCGCTGACGGAACGCGCTCGTGCCGGTGTAAAAGTGCATTTTCTTCAGGACGCGCTCGGTTGCGACTCGGTGCACGGACGCGCGATCAAGTTGATGAAACGCGCCGGCGTCGCCGTGGAAATATTCCGCTTCGTCCATTTCTCGCGCATTAACTACCGCACCCATCGAAAAATCCTGGTCATCGACGGAGCTTTGGGGTTCATCGGCGGCGTCGGAATTTCGGATGGATGGAAAGGCAACGGCCGAATCCACGGGTTGTGGCGCGACTCGCACTACCAGGTGCGAGGCCCCGTCGTCGCCCAACTGCAAGAAGCTTTCATGGACAACTGGCTCGAGACTCGGGCCGAGCTCCTACACGGAGATCTTTATTTTCCTAAATTAGACTCCGTGGGCAATCAGATGTGCCAGATCTTTAAGAGCTCAGCTGGCGAAGGTTCCGATAGCGGGCGCTTGATGTTGCTGGTATCGATTGCGGCGGCTCGTGATCGCATTCGGATCGCGAATGCCTATTTCATTCCAGATAACCTGACTATGCAAACCTTGCTCGAAGCGCTCCATCGAGGCGTGAGAGTAGAAATCATTACGCCAGGTAGTGACATCGACGCGAAAATCGTCCGCGCAGTGGGCAAGACGCGCTGGAAACCTTTGCTCGAAGCCGGGGCGCGCTTTTATGAATATCAGCCTGCGAGATTCCACTGTAAGTACATGCTCGTGGATGACTGCTGGGCATCGGTCGGCTCGGCCAATCTCGACAATCGGTCCATGTCACTAAACGAAGAGGCGAACCTGAACGTGCTCGACCGGCAATTCGTTACGGCTTACGCGCGAGTTTTTGACGAGGACAAGATCCATTCGCGCGAAGTCACCATCAAAGATTGGCACAACCGCCCTTGGAAGGAAAAGATTGAGGGTCGTGCGATGTCGATTTTCCGGTCGCAGATGTAATTATCGGCCAACCATGCGAACCTGAGGATGAACGAAACGTGCGCACCGAAACTACGCGTCGCCACCTACAATGTGCATGGCTGCGTCGGGATCGATTGCCAGCGTTCCGAAGCGCGAATCGCCGAAGTGATCGCCCAGTTATCGGTCGATATCATCGGTCTGCAAGAGCTCGACCTCAGCCGAACGCGCTCCGCCGGCGTGGATCAGACTGGGATGATCGCCGAACGACTTGGCTGGCATAGCCATTTCCACCCCGCGATGCGACGGGGCGATGAGCACTACGGCCACGCCATCCTTAGTCGCTACCCACTCACGTTTCGTCGCGCCGCCGAGCTGCCAGGCACAGCGCCGTTTTTCTGCCGGGAAAATCGCGCTGCGATCGGAATGGATGTTGAAACGAATCTCGGCACGGTGCACGTCATCAACACACATCTCGGTCTCGGCTGGCGTGAACGCTTGTTGCAAGCACAAGTGTTCACCAAGTCTGACTGGCATGCAGCTATCGCCGGTGACGCTCCACTTATTTTGCTCGGCGACTTGAACAGTCTGCCGGGTTCAGGAGCCTATCGCGCGCTCACCCGGTATCTGCGCGACATTCGCGAGCTGGTTCCACGGACCCGGCCCGTTCGTACTTTTCCAACATGGTTTCCAGCGCTCGCTGTCGATCATATTTTTGTCAATGCCGCCCTCCAGCCCCTGAGCCTGACAGTACATCGCTCCGCTGTCGCCCGGATTGCTTCCGATCATTTCCCACTTGTGGCTGAACTCATGCCCGCCTTTTCTCCCTCAGTACGTTAACTCGATCGAGTCACTGATCCCCAATTCTTAACTAATCACGTTTGCGGAATCTTGAGGCTTCCATGACACACGGCTACGCGGGTGACTACGTTTAAAGTCCTTTCCTCGCATAACCTCTTGAATTAGTGAAGGATGAGTTGCACCGTGCAGGAATCGAACCTGCAACCCAGTGATTAAGAGTCACTTGCTCTGCCAATTGAGCTAACGGTGCAAATAGCTGTTTCCCAGGTAAATGCCGTACGAACGTGTGCTTTCGCGCGTACCAAAATTGGTAGCAAATTGGTAGCACAAAATACGATGTTGTATTAGCATTAGCGCCATGAAAGACCGGAAATTACTCATTCGAGTTCGCTGCACAACGCGGAAGTTTTACTTGCACCCCCCGCGTCCCGGTCGAAACGATTGGCATGTTCGATTCACCGCGCCCGCGATTAACGGCACCCGGCGGATTTTCCGAAATACAGGGGCGAAAGAGATAGGGCCGGCAAAACGCATTGCCACAAAAATAATCGAATCGTTTTGGGCCGATGCTGGTCGAGGCGCAGATCGTCTAAGGTTGCGCAACGATAATGCAAAGATCGGTGAACTGATCGCCAGTTACGAACGGAATGCTTCGCAGCGACCTGCCACGATTCGCAGCAATGTCCGTTCATTACGGATGATCGTGAAGACCATCCACAGTGGCGATCCTGATCAGAAATCAACCGCTGTAATGACCGCGACTTTAATCCGGGAGTTCGAAAAACGGCAGGTCGACTCTGCTGAAAAGCGCGCCACAGCCACGACTCGATCCGTAGTAATCGAGCGCGTCCGCACGTCTACCGCGAGCTATGTCCGCCAGGCGCGATCAATCGTTGCACTACGCAAGATGAAGTTTTACGAAGGAATGAAATTGCCCGATCTGACCGGTTTTTGCGGCGAAACTGTCGAGACTCCACACCGGTCATTGCCACGGCCGCTCGACATGAAGGCGCTTAACGCCATGAACGCTGCGGCGCCATTGCTGGGGAAAAGCGATCCCGGCGCGTATGTAGCCCACCTTTTGTTCTCGCGTTTGGGGATGCGCAACATTGAAATCGTCAACACTCGCGTTCAGTGGATCAGCGATGGCAGCATCGGGATCGTGAATCGACCCGAAGAAGATTTTTTTCCTAAAGGCTGCGAGGGTTGGATCCCAATGGCTCCCGATGTTCTCAAGGAGATACTTGGGTTCCAACCACTGTGCACTGACGGTTATCTCGTACCGGGCACAAATCAGACTGAACGACATGATGCTGTCTATCGCCGGCATTCGAAATGGGTGGCGCAGTGGATTAAAGACCGGACAAAAACCAGCTACGAGTTGCGTCGATACGCCGGATCGCGGTTGCTAGACATGGGCGCCACGATCTTCGAGGTGCGCGACTTCCTCCGCCATCGCGACGTGCAGACCACGCAGCAATGGTACGCCTACCGCCTGCAAAATCGGCAACTTCGCACTATTGGTATGGGTGATCTGTTACCGAAATGAAAACTACCGGTTCAATGCGTTCAGCGACCCAGCCCCCCTTCTCGCAGTGTCGATTATCTACGCTCGAGCCTGATCAACCCTGATCCAGCCGATGAGGCTGCGAAGCCCGGAGCGATCCTCGAACTCTCGAAACTGCTGGTTGTTGCCATAAATCAAACAGCCAGCGGTGATGCTGAATGCGGGTATTTTTTGGCAGAGCTCCTCGCACATCTTCAGAAAACGCGGTCGGATCTTTCTGACAAGAACGAGACATTTCGAAGATGTTATTCGAAATGGGAATCGGCACACGTGGGGACAAGGAGGGCATCTCCGCTACGCCGGCTGATTCATTCGATTCTTGCCGAAGCCCATAGCGATAGACGGGTCCAACAGATTGCGAAATTGATCCCCAAATCTTCACTGGTGCTTAAACGGAACAAGACCCTGCTCGCGCTTCCGGAATCCAGTGCGGATCCGAAAGTTGTGTCTGAGTGGACCGACAAAGTCGTGTATCCCAGGCTTCGAGCAATGCAATCTAAGCTTTTCCCACGACTGTTATTCGCAGTCTGAGTTGACTGGCTTGGAAGCGTTGGAACTGCGTCCCTTTAGTAGTCCAGCTGAAAACAACTTTTCGAAGCGCACACCAGTGATTACCAAGGGGCACTTCTGCAAGAATATGCCTCCCTTAGTGCCAGTTACGTCCTGCAACTCGAAGTGAATGTCCCCATCGTCTTGCACCCTGACATCAACGACCTGGCCGGTTACCTTATACCACTGTTGCTCTTGAGGTTGACGCCTTGACTTCTCGTTCAGGCCAGCCAGTGGTGGCCATTGATACATGCCATACGGTTTTACGTTTTTGGACCTCGACGCCTGAGTCGGTACGGGGGACTTGTCGCTTTTCGCTTCCTTCCGATCCGACATATGGTTGTTACGGCAGGTGCATGGCGAATTGAAATAAACGGGAACCTGCTGCCTTGCTGTTGCGGTTGAGAGAAGTGCCGCCAGCAAACATGCAGCAATGGTTGCGATTCGTCGCACAAGCTCGAGACTAACAAACTGGTTCTGCAAACTCCAAGGAAATACGTTCAGAGTTTGGTCCTAGTCGAGAACACGAACAGCCGATGCACTATGGCGTAAATAGGGTGTGCGACGAGGTCGGCAATGTGATCAAGACGCACGAGCACAAGGGCGATTTCAAGGAGCTATAGCGCGATTTTGTTCGGCGGGTCTCTTGCAGCTTCGGCAGCTTTACTGAGTGTTTATAAAATTGGGAACCAAGCGACTCGGTCAAGAATCGCCTGGCTCCCGGAAGAGCATAACCTGATGGGGATTGTTGTATTTGGGGAAATGCCTTCACGCTCATTCTACGGTTTTTTCGACATGAAGTTGCCGAAAACATGTTCGCGGAGGAAAGAACACTCGATGCCCTTGCAGATGCTGGATACCAAAACGGTTTCGAAGGATTACCTTTAGCGCAACGTGTAACTCATCCGAGGACGCACGGCTTTCCGGACGCCACCTTTGACTTCATATTTTCCAAGGGCTTAGCGGGATCCCAGCCGAAGATCACTCAGACGAATGCATCGGATCATTGGCCGGTGACGCGCAATTTCCGTCTGCCTTGTAGAGTTTCACGTTCACGCGCGAGCGTGAAAGTTGCAGGGATACGTATCGAGGACGAATTGAAATTAGTCGCGAATGACGCCGATCTGTTTCAGGAGGGTTTTTTCGTCGGAGCTCCCCCAACGCTCGACCATCTTGCCGTCTTTAAATTTGGAGATCTGCATTCCACGGATTTTGACCTTCTTACCGGAGGGCGGGATCTTTCCGAGCGGTCCACTGTGCGTGCCGGTAAGCGTGTAAGCGAAGGCGATGGTGTCCTCGTCCTGTACGATCGTCTCGGGCTTCACGCTTAGGTCGGGAAAGGCGGCACGCATTTCGGAGAAGAACATTTGATAGCCGGCAGGGCCGGAGAGCTGACCGTCGGCGGGGTCATGGTCGACGCAGTCAGACGCGACGACTTGGTCGAAGAGGTCGAATTTGCCCGTGTTGACGGCTTCAGCGAACTTTCCGAGCGCGGCCTGTGACGATTCTTTGCTCATTGCGGTTCTCCCTTATCTGTAATTGAAGGTTGTAGATATAAGCTGAGGTCGCAAGCAGTTGCACATAATCTTGAGCTCGAACCGCGAAATGCAATCATCTTTTGATTTGTACGCCCAAAAGGCGAAGACAGACCGCCCTCTCCAGCTCAAGAAACACTGTAAGCTTTTTCATCCGCGTGCACAACGTAACGTTTACCATCGTCGCGATGCGCGTCCGCAACAAAGATTGTTCGCCCGAGCGCGTCCACAGTTGCAACACAGCCCCAGGTCCAACCGGCTTTGCTGAGTTTGTCTGCTATGATTTCCCAGTACTTCATGTTATGTCGGCCGTGGCTCCTTTTCGTAAAACAGCGTGGTTGAGCTTTACGGTTTTCTCGGCGTGGGCAGGGCGACGAGTTTTTGGAAACGGGGATCATTCCGGAGCGGATCGAACATCGGATCGAGCCGGAGCAGCGCAGGAGTAAGCGGGCCCGGCATAGAGAGTAGTCTCTGCAAAGCGGCGATGGCGCGGTCGGGCTCTCCCAGCTGCGCCGCCACCCGGGCCAGGATCTCGATCGGAATGGGACCAGTCACCGCGTCTTTCTCGATCGGATTCGCAGCCATGGCCCGTTCGGCCAGAGCCAACGCGGCGGCTTTGTCGCCCAAGGCCATATTGGTAAGCGCGAGATCGCCAATCAGCTGCCAATTTTCCGGTTGTTCTTTAAGAAAAGATTCTAGCTCGCTGCGCGCCTGACTCCAACTTGCATGGGCGGCGGCATGGTCGCCGGCGACTTCTTGTGCCCAGCCTAGCCAAAAGCGCAGTTCGCCATTCAAATAACCCAACGCTGGATCAGGCTTGGTAAGTATTTCCTTTAGCCGGGGGGTGATTTGTGCAGGGCGGCGCTCCAAGATCTCTTGGTAAACTTGTGTTTCCAACGCATAGGAGTCGTCGTTGTTCGGATGCAGCGGAGCTAGTAGTGCAGCAGCCCGCGCGAGGTCGCCCTCGGCTTGTGCGACAGCCGCCTTGATCGCGAGGGTATCGATGTCGTCCGGTGTGATATCGAGAACCTGATCAAGCTTCCGCAGCGCTTCGGGGAAACGACGAACGAGGATGTAGGATGCCGCGTGCTCGCCGAGCAGGTTAACGTTGCGCGGGTCGAGCCGCTCGGCTTCGTTGAAGTAAGACTCGCTCCGGTCCCACTCGCCTCGCCTGCGCGCGACATAGGCCAGCGCTTCAGGAATCCGGCTGCTATTGGGCAGAAGCGGACGTGCTTGCTCAAAGTAACGCACCGCAGTGTCGTAATCCTTCAGACAGGCGTAGTGGTAATATCCCTTGGCCAACACCGCTTCGCCCAGATTGGGCTGAAGAGTGAGAGCCGTTTCGGCTGCCTGTCCTGTCTCGTCACGCAGGGCCACCGTTGGTTGAAGACTCTGTATAATGTAGCCGCTCGCATCCACGTATGACAGCAGCGCCCAAGCGAGGGCGAAGTTCGGGTCCAACCGAACCGCTTCTCTCAGATATTCCTGCGCGGCAAGGGCGTTGGCAGGTGAAGTTGTCGTTTTCAGTGTATAAGCCAGCCCACGCAAGTAGGCATCGTAAGCGTTAGGATTGTCTGTTGGTTTGGCAGCGAGGATTTGCTCTTCCTGACCCGTGATGTGCGCTCGCAACTGGTCGGCGATGGCTTTGGCCACCTCGCTCTCAACCGAAAAGATGTCGGTCAGTTTGCGATCAAAGGTATCGGCCCAGAGATGCGAATCATTAGCTGCTCTGATTAATTGCACATTCACGCGCACCGCGTCGCCGCTCTTCTGCACGCTGCCTTCCAGGATGTGCGCGACGCCAAGTTGCTTGGCGATCTCAGGCAGGTTTTCCGGCGTGCTTTTGTAATGCTGGGTCGATGTGCGCGAGATCACCTTCAAATCCGCGATCTTGGATAAGCGGGTCAGAATCTCGTCCTGAATGCCCCCGGCAAAGTGAGCGTTGTCGGGATCGCGGCTCAGATTTTCAAATGGAAGCACGGCGATACTTTTTTCGGGAATCGCCAAGGCCGAGCGCGCCGGTCTCCGCAGAAGCAAGACGAAGGCAGCAATAATTGCGGCAAGCACCAGCAGCGCAACGGCCACTTCCGCCCAGCGCAGACGCCTCCGGTGTTTCTGCACGGTCTCGAATTTCCGCGGCAGCTTCGCATTGCCGAATTGATCGTCGTAGAGGTTCACCACCGAGACGCGCACGCCATGTTTCGCTTCGCATGAACCAAGATCGTGCAGAAACGCTCGCCACTTCTCGTATTCTTCGAGATCTTCGGCGACATGCTTGGAAAGGAGGATGTGCCCTGCGTCGCCGCAATCCATCACCCGTTTTGCCATGTTGATTCCAGCGCCCGCGAGATTGGCCATTTCATTTACATCGACCACGCCGCTAACTGGCCCGCTGTGGATTCCCATCCGAATTTGCAGGCGAGGATGCTCCTTGAGCGCGCCGCTGATCTCCACGGCGCACTGTGCAGGCGCTTCCGGATTGGTGTAAAAGACCAGCACCATCCCGTCACCAGTTGGGATCCTAATCAAACGATTCGCGGCTTCGGCTCGTTGAAACTGTTCGGAGGCGCGAACAATCCGGTTCAGTTCCTCAACCGCCGCGTGCTGGTCGTTAATGGAAAGTTTCGAGTAGGCAACGATGTCGATGAACAAGACGTGGGCTATCTCGAGCTGGATCTCCTTCTTGATCTCGGCGGACATCTTGTCGGGCGCGCTAAGATTACGTGAATTCCATAATCGCGCCTTAGTCAGACTGTCGAGAGTGTCAGCGATGATATTCCAGTAATTTACGTGACGGTGCCGCGCTGGGTGTTGGAGTTGTGGGCATCAAACCAGCAAGGTAGAGATGGGGGGCGTTTCTGTCTATTATACTTTAGTATAAGACCGGAAGGCCGGTGGACGTTGTAGCACCGGCGTCATTTGGACCCAGTGCAGACCATTTGGCAGGCGAACACCTAAGGGCTAATCAGACGATGCAGCCAACCGCTTACAGTTACGGATCGCGATTCCAGTTCCGGAAACGCAGTCAGCTTTTCATCCGCTCGCACAACGAAACGTCCCCCGTCGTCGCGGTGTGCATCAACAATCCTTTAACCTTTTAACCCACCATTCTTAGGGCGTCGGTCGAGGAAACGGCGTGGGCCGCGGCCTTGGCGTAGGTGGAGGTCGAGTTGCTGTGGGTGTAGGTGTAGCAGCCACTGTAGCTGTAGGCGTCGGGGTTGCGCCCGACAAGCAAACCGGGACGTTTGTGGTCTGGCCATTGGTAATGTTGAATTTACCTGTAGCAGTATCAAAGGTGGGTTTGGACACCGAGTAGGTGTGGCTGCCCGCCGTCAAAATGGCATCGTAAGTGCCATTGGCGATCGTAGCACCATAAAGCCGCCCGTCGACCGAAACCCATGCATTAGTCAGAGGTGCGCCTCCCTCACAGACGGTCACAACAAAGTGCGCAGTGCCTCGTGCCGCCGGGGAGCACTCGGTAAACTTGAAGTAGCCAATACGTGTGCGCCAGTTGAAGCTGGACGTCGTGTCGTAGTACTCGTTCGTGTAATAGAAGTTGCACTCGCCCACCGGATCAATGGTCAAGTCGCTGTAGTCGCCCCATCGGCTGTCGGTGCCAGTCTGGCTACCGGTGCCATCAAAAAGGTGTTGTTCACCTGTCAAAATGTTAATGGGATCGGTCACCAGACGTCCCGCATAGCGGAGTTGCGGGTTAATCGTGCTGCTGGAGGCGCTGAAACCAAGTACCAGGTTCCCCAAGTGATCCGACGCGATGCTGCCCATCCACCGCCAGGTGGTATCGGGCTGATAGGTGGCTTCCTGGGGAAGAGTCCAGTTTCCCCCCAAGCGTTGCGCTTCGAGCCATCGAATCCCCGCCACGGCGTTGGCACTGACGGTGTAGTTGTCGAGCAGCGATTCGACACCGTCGGCCCTCATGCGATAGGCGTTCCGGAACATCAACCGATCGGCGACGGCGTCCAGATTGGTGGCTGAGTCAAGTTGGGGCACGCAATTGCGGGTACTTGGGCAAAGCACGGTAAAGGCCGACGCCGGCAGTGTGGCCTCCAACGTAAAGGTCGTGTTCGCCGGATTGATGAAGTCCGCATGAAACTTCCAGACCTTATAAACGAGAGGGTCGCCCTGGGGCCACGCCACGAAATGGTTCGGATCACTGATTGGTGGCGGACGGCTGCTATCCAGATCAGAAGGCAGGAAGGTCGCCTCAGTCGGCCCGCCTGTGATCCCGAGGGTTTGCCCCGTGGCGGATGGATCACCCACAAGCATTTTCATGCGGTCGAACACAAAAGCCTGCGGCCCAAGAAACGCTGTGCGTGCCGTATTAAAAATATTGGCAGCCATATAATAGCCATCTGGCCATACGCCTATCTTCGGATAATCGAGGTAGTCGTTGGTCAGATGAAATTGGTAACGATAGTAAGCGCCGGTGGCGTCGCCCGTCTGAGAAACGGCGATACACTCATCCTTCGGGACGCTGGCGCCGGTAGGAATGGCAGACTGGCTCACGACCCAGCGGTCCGCGAGCCGATCATAGTTCACTACCGGGTGGCCGCTGCCTGCAGTCTCACAGACCCCGCCAAACCCACCCCACAATGAGCGGATGGCAACGGGGCCAAATACCGATACACCTGTAATTTTATCCCAAACCTGGATGCCCTCATTTACCGTCTGCACGTACTGCGTCTTACCCACCTGGCCATTTGTATCGGGCGGCGCGCAGTTGCAGACGACGCCGGGGAAAGCAATGCCGTCCCAAGTAAGAATTGGGCCGGGAACAGCCGGCGTATTGACCAGGCGCTGGAAGAAACTGTCTTGAACCACTGGGTCAGGGCCGTCTTGATGTTTATGTGGGATCTTCGGGCTAAGATTCGCTTCGTGCTCTTCGCCTAATTTTTCGCGCGGCGGCCATTCCAGTAGCTGCTCCCGCAGCGGCCGCGACGCGTCGGCATGCGAGGCGGGGATTACGATCATTTGGCCTGGTTGTTGTGCTTTGGGTCCTTGAGCTTGCGCCTGAGCTGCGTTTGCCTGGGCAGACGCGTTCGAGAACGTGCCAAGAGCTAGCAGCGCCAGGAAGACGCCGCCCAGAACAACAAACAGGCCAATTAAAACACGAAGGTTAAAGAAGGCGGATTCTGAGGTGGAATTCTTTTTCATTGGATGGAGTTGAGCCCGTATTTTTACGGCGTAGGGCGAGGATGCGGGGTCGGGCGAGGCCGCGGTGTCACTCTGGGCGTAGCACTTGGTGTAGCCGTCGGAGTTGCTGTTGGGGTTGCAGTTGCAGTTGGTGTGGGACTTGCCCCCAGGGTGCAGAAAATTTCCATCGAAGCCACCGGGACGCCGGTAACGTCATAGCCCCCGGCCAGCCCGATGTGGAAGGTGCCGTTGGTGTCGACCGGGAAGTTGCGGCGTGCAGTGGTGAATGGCAGCCCAGTTGACCAGGTCCCGGCCACAGGGTCGTAGATATTCACCTCATTTGAGGGATTGGGCGCGGTTCTGCCCCCGCCCATCACCCACATCTCGTTATTAAAGTTCAACGCCCGCGTCTCGCCCGTGGCCCGCGGTATGCTCGCGATAGGGGAGATAGCATCAGCCACCGGGTTATAGACAAAAGAATCACTGGTATCCTGAAGCGTCGTACCATCCCAGAGGCTGCCGCCAGCCGTGAAGATTAGCGTACCGATGGTAGTGGCCGGAACATAGCCGCGCTGGACGGGCAGGACAGCGGTCTTCTGCACCCAGGTATTCGTTCCGGGAGTGAACTCCCAAATCTGATCGGTCATCGCCGTATTGATCTGGAACCCGCCCAGGATATAGAGCTTGTTCTGGAAGACCGTGAAGCCGCCAGGTAGAGTAATCCCATCAGCGTCACCCGGCCAAGGGGCAGCCACGGTGGTAATCGCGTCAGTGACTGGGTCGTAGCGGAATACGCGATCTGTGGCGGTCGTGTTTCCGGCTGCCGAGCCGCCTACGCAGTAGATGTATGGGGTCCCGCTATCGGTGAGTATGCCACAGGCCATGTTATTGACCTCGTTATCAGGGTAGGTGGCTGCCTTGGTGGTCCAAGCGTTGGCGAACGGGTCATATTCAAACGGATGCACGAAATCGCTGCCTGCCACCTCGGAACTGCGCCCGCCCATCCCGTAAAACCTCGCGTTGGGGAAAAAGACGCCAACCATGCGCACGCCGGGACTTGGGAGATCCGCGCCGGCTTCCCAACTGCCCGGCGTGCAAATTATCCCGGTTGGATCTTCCTGTAGCGATGGCGCGTCGGTCTGGCGCTGCGCCAATGCGAATGGGATCACGCAAACAGCCATAAGCATAAGCAGAAGCAGGTAAAAGGCGCCTCGAAGAAGATGGGCTTTAATGGAGGGGTTAAGTTGTTTTTTCATTTTACGTTCTCAAAGATTAGTGCCTTGTCGAGCCAACGGTGGAGATTGTACCTTGCCAGGGCAGGGAAAAAGTTCCCGTGTTAGTATCTATTTGTCCGCCGAGGTTGAATGTGCCAGTCGCGTTGGCAAAACGGCCCGTGCCGGCGATTATAAAGGCGACTTCGTTGTTGTCGAATACGCCTGGTATTGCTGTTGTGGTCAAGGTTCCCGTGAACGGGCCCGAAATACTGTCGCCGTTGGCCCCTGTAAATACGGAGCTGCCGACATAGGTCAGGTCGCAGACATTGAGCACGAATTCCGCCGTTCCATTAAAGCGGCCCAAGTGCGTCGCATTTCCCCCGTTGACGACTTCAATAAGCACGTGGCACTCGTCCACAGGCACAGTCGAAATAATTGTACCCGAGACAATCCCGTTGAACGGGACTTGGTCGCGGGCTGACACGGGAGTAGTTGCCGAGGTAAACACTGCCGCAAAGCAGGCAAGGAACAACGGGATAAGAAATCTTGCCGTTGTTTTAAACTGAATGTTTCGATTTTTCATAACATGATTTCTTTTTTTGTTTTTTGGGTTGAGGTTGGATTGTTTAACTGCAATCCAGGTCTGCGCGGAACCCAGGAACCTTCCTTAAGAGACGCTCTCAACAGCCGCCTCGTTTCGGTTGACTCGGGGCTCCAGTTGAATCTGGAGATCGCGCTATACGGTGTCTCAGCGAGGAACCAGCCCCTGCGGCTTATTCAAGCCGTGCCGAAGGCAAGTTGAAACGTCGGATCACGTAATCGAGAAGGTTTTTACATGATGCGCGGACAGTGTGTCTATTATACCTTGGTATAAGTTCATTTGAACATTACTATATAATTTTGCCAGCGATGCTAGCGAAGCTACCAGTCACTATTCGAACACTGGTGGCAGATATGATCCCAGCACCGATAACTGGACAGCCACGAGCATCGCTAACGTACCCGATGGTCGACGGCTTCACACGGCAGTGTGGACCGGCAGCGAAATGATTATCTGGGGCGGCGGTACGACCAGCGGCCTTTTTGACAGCGGCGGAAGATATATTCCTGTCACGGACAGCTGGACATTTACCAGCACCGCTGACCCGCCCGACGCCCGATACGGTCACACGGCAGTCTGGATCGACAGCGAGATGATCGTCTGGGGCGGGAGCGACCTTTTTTGGCAACTATTTCAATAGTGGCGGCAGATACTGCGCGCAGGGCGGTCCTACACCAACACCAACACCAACACCAACGGCGACTCCTACTCCTACGGCGACACCAACTGCTACACCTAGGGTAACACCAAGACCACGCCCCACGCCGCATCCGCGGCCGACGCCGTCGCGGTGAGACGCATTTCGCCCTATAGAAGCAAACTGGATGGCAGGGGAGCACGTCGCGCTGTTTCTGCCTTTGTACAAATCGCGGCCGAAAGGCGAATTTGCAAAACTTCTATCGTCTCCATGGTTAACCATCTGATTTGGAATCAGCTGATTCGAAGATTTGATTTCGTGTCAGATGTTCCCGCTCGCGAAAGTGATTCAAAGTCATCTGCCTCTTATTCACTTTGGACCCGGCTTACAACACATGGATACCGAATACGCTACCGATTGTGTTAGCTCCACGGGTAGAGTGGTGACTCGTAATTCGAAGCTGGCCTGATAAAAACTCGCCGCGCTTCGGTTACTCCACGGTGATGTTGAATGTGGTGTCGATGGTGAAGCCGAACTCGTCGAATGTGCCGCCAACATGGATCGTATGGCTTCCGGGCCTGAGCGGTGCCAGCATCAGGTAGACCCCGGCATCGACGGCGAGGGATGTCGTGCCGGCGGGGGCGCCTAATACATTGTCCGCCGGCAGGGGGCCGAACTCAAACAGGGGCGACTCGACGCGATAGGCGGCCAAGTCTTGCACGGGCACGCCGTCAATCACGGCAATCAGCCCTGACGTGTGATCGATGTGACCATTCGCACAGGCTCGCAATTCGGCTTCGTTATCCCCGTGGAACGGGTCCGGCTCGAAAACCGAGCACTCCGAGTTGAGAACCGGGAAGAAGAGTGACGTCCCGGGGGAAATCGTCACATCGATGGTAACTCCGCCTCCCGCGGCCGCGAGGAAGACTACTTTTTTTTCTCCTTCAAAGTCTCCTCCGCTAATTAACGGGTGATAACCATCCACGACTGGAATGGAGAAGATGGTTTTCCACCACTGCGCTCCCCACTCGCCATAACTTTGGCCGCGATACGTGCTGCCGGGTGGAATGATGCCCGGGTTGGGATTACGCCCTTGAGCGGGCGACGCTGACACAAGCAGAGCCAGCGTGATAGCTGCAAGCGGTTATTTTCAAAGTTGTTTTCATAGTCCTTTTCTTTCTTTGTCGTGGTTAACTTTCATTTTTGTGATCGTCGTTCAGACGAGAGTAGGGATGCGCGGGCCGTTCTGTCTATTATACCTTAGTGTAATACGGGAAGACTGGAGGACAGAGATCGCAGGTAGTGGCGATTAACCAGAATAGCCCGGGCGGTTTGGGTGAACCGCCTCCCTAACTTGCGTCGATTCCGCAACATTCTGTCAATCGAACTAATTCAGCCACGGATCGCACCCTCATCTTCTCCATCAGGTGGGCACGGTGGACTTTCACCGTCTGCTCGACGGTGCCGAGGTCGTCGGCAATTTGTTTGTTCAATTTGCCAGCGACGACATGTTCGAGCACCTCTCGCTCACGCGGTGTGAGCGTGGCCAGGCGCGCGCGGATTTCGGAAACTTCGGCCTGCTCCTGCCGAAGGCTGCGGTCTTTCTCAATCGCCACACGAACGGCTGCAAGCAGGTCTGTATCGTTCACGGGCTTAGTGAGGAAATCACTGGCACCGTGTTTCATCGCCTGGACGCCCTTTGGAATATCACCGTGACCGGTCAAAAAAATGACGGGCGGAGAAGAGCTTTTTTCTTGGAGGGTTCGTTGGAGACCAAAACCATTGCCTCGCATCTTAAGATCAAGCACCAGGCAGCCCGGCGTATCTGGATTATAGTGTTCAAGAAATTCTTTAGGCGATGCGAAGGCGGCGACGGCGAACCGATGCGCGCGCAACAGACGCGAGAGCGCGTCGCGAACGGGTGCGTCATCGTCTACAAGAAAAACGGTGGGGCTCGGGGAAACAGCCATCAGTGGTTAAGTACTATTTTTGGGCCTGAGTACGTGCAAGGAATACTAAAGTGAAACGTCGCGCCGCCCTCAGTATTGTTCCTCACGCCGATGTTGCCTCGGTGCGCCTCGATGATGGTGCGACAGACGGATATCCCAAGCCCCATTCCGTCGGCTTTCGTTGTAAAGAAAGGCTCGAACACTCGCTCCATTGTTTCCTCAGGAATACTGCTACCCCAGTCTCTGACCGATACATGCACTACGCCGTTTTCCTTTCCAGAAGTGATGAGCAACTGGCGTTCCGAGGAATCGCAGTCAATCATCGCTTCGCAGCCATTTAGCACGAGATTAAGCACAACCTGTTGAAGCTGGACCCGGTCGCCCTGAACGGCAGGCAAATTATCTGCGAGTTCAGTCTGCACGGTGACGCTCTGATTGGCCAGATCATTGCGCACTAGTTTCAGGACATCCTGGACGACTTCATTGATGTCCAAATTCCCGAAATGCTGTCCCAGTTCACCTTTTCTGAAGAGCAACCGCACATGCCGGATTACTTCGCCAGCGCGTTTGTCTTCGGCCACGATCTCAGCGAGGATTTGGCGCAATTCGTTAACATCGAAAACGTCCTCCTTGAGAAATTGCTGAGCAGCCTGAGCGTTACTTAGAATAGCGGCAAGCGGCTGATTTAATTCGTGCGCAAGCGAGCCGGAAAGTTCCCCAAGCAGCGCTATACGTGAAAGATGTGCTAGCTCGTGGCGATGACGCGCGACTTCCAATTCTGCCTGCTTGCGCTCGCTGATGTCAACAATGGACGTCAAAACAGACAGCCCTTCAGATGTGTGAACCGGGTTGAGACCGATTTCGACTGGGACCTCACTGCCGTCTTTACGCCGCCCGTAGAGGTCGCGCCCCGCCCCCATTGGCCGACCCTTGGCATCGCAAAAATAACCGTCTCGATACTCTGTATGCTGAGACCGGAATCGTTCGGGAACAAGTATCTCGATAGTTTGGCCAATGAGTTCATCCCGTGTATAGCCAAAGAGGGACTCAACCCGTTTGTTTATAAGGATGATCTGCCCGTCTTTGTTAACCATGATCATCGCATTAGGCGCCGCATCGAGTACCAGACGGAACTGCTCTTCGGCCTCCTTGCGCCGAGTGATGTCGAGTGCAACGCCGTGCATTCGAGCCGGCTGACCGTCGGCGTTAAACTCGACGTGGCCGCGTGCGGCCAGCCAGCGTATTTGCCCATTTGGTAGCACCACCCGGTATTCACATTCGTATTCTGCGCCGGTGCGCAAAGAATTCTCCACAGCCGAAAGCACCGATTCACGATCCTCAGGATGCAGCACACGTCGGAAGCGATCGAAATCGAGCTTCTCTGAAGCTCCGAAGCCAAAGAGGCCGCGGCCTTTGTCCATTAACCAAATTTCATCATGCACAATGTCCCACATCCACATGCCGAGTTTGGCGGCACTCGCGGCGAGCTCCATACGCTGCTGCGTCTCGCGCAACTCTTCCTCCGCTGTTTTGCGCTCGGTGATGTCGCGCGACACCCCGCGCGCGAAGGCCAGTTCGCCACGTTCGTCTAACTCGACGCCGCCATAACCCGCGATCCAGCGCGTGCTTCCGTCCGGCCGCGTGACGCGATATTCGCTCTCACGGTCGACGCCATCTTGCTCGAGCACATACTGCACACGTTGCTTCATACGTTCGCGATCCTCGGGGTGCACGACCTGAAGCAATTGGCCAGTGTCCACTGGCTCCGATTCCGCAAAGCCGAACAACCTTCTCCATTTCTCCGTTACCCAAAATTCGTCATCCCGAAGGTTCCAAACCCACAAACCGAGGTTTGCCGCGTTGGCTGCGAGGTTAATGCGCGCTTCGCTCTCCCGCAGCGCCGCCTCAGCCTGTCTGCGTTCCGCCATGGCGGCGGAAAGCGCCATCGCAGTAATAGTGAGCACAGCCGTCCAGGACTGCAGAGCAAGAAGCGACTGGTTTTCCGTTTCCCTGACGAATGGCCCGAAACGATGCAGTGTGCCCCAAATCGCGATCGCTGAGAGAATGAAGATGCCCGTAGCGGTTTCGCGCTGCGTGAAGCGGAATGCTGTCCAAATGACAATCCCTCCGCAAATGAATGCGATTGGATAATCCTTGGCCGAAATTGTAAGCCATCCGCCAAAGACCGCTTCGCTGAGGACGAACAATAGCAGGAGGAGGATGCCCACTTCAAACGCTTCCCTCCTGTTCCAGCGCCGCTTTGATGCGATGCTCCAGAGAATAATCAATGGAGCGATCAGAAGGTCGCCTGTTGTGTCGCCCAGCCACCACGTCAGCCAGATCGCGCCATAATTCGTCCAATCCGCGAAACCAGCAAGTGCAAGACTGGTCACCCCAAAAGCTGGGCTGATAATTGTGCTAACCGCTGCTGCGAGCGCGAACTTAAAAACACCTTGCGGACGATCGAAGACGGTTGTGCCGCCAGCGAACCGATTCACCAGCCAGGCACCGCACACAGCTTCGAGCGTGTTGCCGCTCGCGACGGCGAGCGATGTAGCAACATTGCCCGCAGTGGTAACGTTCACCAGAAATGCACCGACAAAAATTGCAGGCCAGGCTCGGTAGCCGAGCACGAGCAATGCCGCGAGCGCGATTCCCGCTGGCGGCCATACCGGCGATGCACTCGCGTGCAAAGATGCGAGCATCAATCCGAACTTGCCGGCAATGACGTAGACAAGCGTTAAAAGGCCAATGACTGGCAGCCCAGAAACCCTCTTACTAATTTGTGGCTCTTTTTCGTGACTCATGAAGAAGTTGGTTGGAGTTGGGGCTGCGTCTCAGCGATTGATTCCAATGGACGGATGATCTGGATTGCAGACGCACATCACGATGATGGAAAACGTTTCGTTGCGCGTGCGGATAACAAGCTGACGGCGTTTGTCGAACTCGAATCGGCATTCGGCCTTGCTGCGATTGCACACCCACGAGTATTTCACAAAAACTCCCTCTTTGTCGACAGGAGGATGTCTGCATCCAGTTCGGCGATCAAACGCACGTGCGCTTGTCTCGATAATCGCAAGCACCTTGAAGATTCATCTACCCATTGCTCGAGCAATGCCGGAGTCAGCTCGGAAGCATTTGAAAGCGACAAGCGATGCTTCACCTTATCGAGGAGACGCGGCACTCGTGGACCCCAAGTCTTCCTGAGAGCGTGAAGCGCCTTGGCGGTGACCTTATGCACCCACGCTCGCGTAAAGCCAAATCGCTGACCAATCTCTCCGAAGGTCAGACCTCTGATTCTGGCAAGAAGAAATTGATTTTCGCGGCGCGATAGCTTCGCCATTCCCTGCTCGAGTAAAGTCAACAATTCCGCTGCTGCCTCGAACTCTTCGATACGTACCACATCAAAGTCGCCCGCGATTGCCCGCTCGATCAGTTGCTCGATTTCGGCCACAGTGCGCCAGTAACAATTTTTGCATTGAACCAACTCACAAGCGCTGAGCCCATTTAGATCGCCCAAGGTCCGAGCCCCGATCGATCGGACAACACGTGCTAAACGTCTCGTGACCGGCAATTCGTCAAACTGCAACTTACAAACTGACTTCGGAATGCTAAACCTAGGTTCTGTACCTGCCTTTCTGTGCGAAGCGTGCGCTTTGCCCAACCGCCTTGGCTGCGCTACGGCGCAGTGGGCGGGGCGACGGCTATAAGTTCCATTTTCCACACGAGACGCGTTCTCTGCCAGAGATTGAACGCCGCGTACAAGTGAATCCAACTCATGCAACGTATTGAATCCGCAATTTCTCTGCCACGCAAAATCGCCTACCTTCCGTCCTTGAAGGTCGCCAAGCACGCGAATGCCCGATCGGCGCAACGCATCGGCTAAACGCGCTGACGTCTGGCAAGCATCGAATGGCTGATCCCGGAGAGCGACTGGAATGTCAATTCTTTTTGGAAAACAACGGAAGGCAAAAGCTGCCATGCGACCTTCACACTTCCCTTTCATCATTCTTATCCAAGATTTGCCTGCTCAGGATTGCGGAAATCTCCCGACAGATTGGAGAAATCCTGAGTGTGGCTCCGACATCAGAACGCCAAGAGTAGCGATGCGCCGGCCGTTCTGTCTATTGGACCTAAGTATATTAAACTTTAGTATAATATAGGAGGGCCGGGTGAACGTGGTAGCTTGTGCGTCATTTGGGCCCGTTACATATCACTTGTCATTGGCGCACGTGACGCGCCAACCCCGATAATCGGTCACAGCTCGAATCTCGTGCCAACAGCCTCAGCACATAGACTTACAACTAAGACGCCGTTTGGATCATACACTTCGACGGTTGCGGGCCCGGCATTTGCGTTTCCTGTCACATCCACGGTTGTTTCCCCCGAGATGATCACCCAGCCCGTAAAGACGTTTGAAGTGTTAAACGTGAAGTCTTTGAAGCGAAACGCATAGGTACTGTCAGTGGTATGGCTCCAAACACCCTTTCCACCCGTTTGCAGAGCCGGGGCTGTACCGCCGCTCGCCTCGGTCAAGGTGCCTCCGGCCATGAATACTACTAGTGTTGGAAAGCTCCTAATCACATGACCAGAGCAATCGTTTACAGTTATCTGCATGCTCCAAGTCCCTTCAAGTCTTCCGCCTTGTGCGCTCTTGGGGGCCCTTTCTGCGGCAACCAAGGTAACTAACGCACAGACGCCCAGTAAGGTAGCCATTATACTCTTAACTAATTTCATCTTCATAAGTATTATTTTTTGTTTCTTTAATTTTCTTTTCTTGGTTTGGCCTTCTGTAACTTCCCGTCATGAAACGTCACTTCGGCCGTTTTGATAGTTTGCTTGGTTTTGGTTTGTGGTGACGAAATGTCTAGCGGGGCCGCCTCGTCGAGCCGACGCTTGAGATGGTCCCTTCCCAGGGAAGGACAAAGGAGGGCGGATTCGTGGTGAAGTCCAGTTGCCCGCCCAACTCAAAATGGCCGGTGGCGTTGGTGAAGCGACCTGTGCCGCCTGTCACCTCCGCGGTTTCATGGTTGTCGAACACTCCCGGCGTTTCCGTCGGGCACAGGTACCCCTCGAAAGTGCCGGAGATTTCGTCGCCGTTGGCCGCAAACCAGTCAAAGGTGCCAGTGTAGGGAACATTATTTTCACAAAGATCGGGGTTGGGTTCGCAAGGGCGCGGGGAGAATTCCGCGGTCCCGGTGAAGGCTCCCAATTGGTTCGCGTGTCCGAAGTTGACCACGTGTGTTGAAGGCTCGCACTCCGTACCAGACTGAGAGTCAACGTACCCAGAGACAGTGCCGTTGAACGGCACCTCGTCGCGGGCTAGCGCGGGAGTGGGTGCCGAGATAAACACCGCCGCAAAGCAGGCGAGAAGCGGCGGCATCAGCACCTCAGCTGTTGGTTTGAACTGAACGTTTCGATTTTTCATAATTTGATTTCGCTTTCCCTTACCAAAGGTTATCCACCTCCACGGTTCGCCACTCCGAGGTAGGACAGCGAGTTATAGGGACGTTGGGCCGAACAGCCGCCGCTGAGTTCCACCTGCCAGGAGAACGTCGCCGGACTCTCATTCGTATCGAGCGTCACCGTCACGGCGTCTCCGAACCCCGAGAACACGTAGACGCCGTCGGAGAACCAGACCAGCATGAACGCGTTGTACCCGAACGCCAAGTGATGGCCGCCGTCGTAGAAGACGTTGAGAGTGACCTGAGCCGGCGTCATGGGATCGATGTTCACGTTCCAATTGCCGGTGACCGTGGGACCGGGAACCGGAGTGTTGTCACACAAAAACTCGCCGCTCGTCAGCGTACCGTGGTACGTTTGTGGTTGGGAGGCGAACAGCCGCGCCGGGCCGATCAGAGCTAGCATGATAGCTGCAAGGGCGGTTATTTTTAGGGATGTTTTCATAGTTCTTTTCTTTCTTTGACGAGGTTCGCTCTCATTTTTGTGATCGTCGTTCAGATGAGAATAGTGATACGCGGGTCGTTCCGTCTATTAGACCTAAGTATATTAAACTTTAGTATAATACTGGGAGACCGATAATCGGTGCAGCCTTGGTTGTTGGCTACGGCGGGCGGAGGAGTGCTGAACGACCAACGCTACGGGAGCGTGGGCGTGTGTCCGCTCTCTTTTACCAAGTGGCTTTTGCAGCAGAAGCAAACCACCTCTGTTGCCCCTGCGGACACCAAAGGGCCAATCAGGCGATGCAGTTAAGCCTTGGCCGGGCGCGATGAGTTGCTTTTTGATTTAACTCTCAGCGGTCAGCTTTTCATCCGCCCCGCACAACGAAACGCTTTCCGTCGTCGCGATGTGCGTCTGCAAGCCATATTGTTCGTCCGCCAAGAAACAGTGCAACAAACTTGCGAGGGGCTAGGAATTAAACGGGGACTAACCTAGCGCGGTGTTTATGAATCAGCACGGCCTCCAATGACCGCCTCTCCGCACCGCTGAGTGCTCACAGTTTGCTGCCAAAGAACATTTCAACCTGGACTCCTCGACTTTGTCACGCAAAAATATCATCCAACGCCTCAATGAGGTGCAGGATGCGGCCTCTAATCGGAAGTCTTCGGGGCTCTGCCACTGGCGTGACAAAGTCGTGACGAGCTGGACGCCTAAGGAACTGTAATTCTTAGAATCTCCCCCAATCCTACAGGGGGCGGACCAAAGCCGACGTTGGAAACATAAAGCGCGCCATCAGGACCCAACGTCATGCCAGTGGGGAAGAATAGTCCCGAAGCGATCTCCGTTTGATGTCCCGATGGATCAACTCGTATCACTTTGCCAGTGAAGGGCGTCGGATCGCCGGCCACTGTGCTCGTCTCCAACACGTACATTCGGGCTCTCCCATCAAAGACCACGCCAAGAATGGTGGTGAGTCCTTCTGCGAAAACGCTTACATTACCACTTGGTGTGATCTTGTAGATCTTGGAGGAACCCGGAACAACCGGGAAAGTATTAAGGTTTCCTACATAGAAGTTGCCGCGATACGCGATGGCGGTCGGCACGATGTGGCCCTGGCTAGCAGAAATGTCGCTGACGCGGGATATTTGACCGTCCGGCGTGATCCGATCCAGCTCGCCGTGGTTTGGTTCGACGGCGTATAGATTACCGCCGACCGCTATCATGCTGTACCAGGTTCCATCAGGTTCAAAATCATCAGGCTCGGGATGGGCGACAGGATTAGCCATCACAAACGCGCTTAGGTTAGCGATCAGATCTGTTGTGCCGTCTGCATTAACGCGGAGCACGCCATTGGGCATCTCCGGCACCTGCGGCACACCATGTGAGCAGCCAGCGCTACCGAGCAAGATATAAAGGGTGTCTCCGATAAAGGCGACATCAGCTGCGCCACTAATCAGACTGCCATTAGCCGCACTTACCTGGCTGGAGGGAAGATTATCCACTGCCGTCGTGCGGACGCCGTTGGCGTCGATCTTCGAGATACGCGAGCCAGTGGCGCTACCTGTGTACGGCCCAACAGGAGGAATGACCTGTTCGCAGCAGCCTTCAGTCGAATTGGCCCCACCAACTCCTCCTTCGGCAACATAAAGATTGCCGTCGGGTCCAAACTTTAGGCCACGAGGATTGTTTAAACCGGTGGCAAAAACTGAGACGTTCTTGGGTGATTGTGCAAAAACATCCAAACGGCTCGTGCTAGCTACTTGTCCAAAGGCTGGCACTAGCGTAAGCGCGCTTAAGACTGTTAACAGTCCGACTAGTGTTAGTGCTTGACTCTTTATTGTGTTCATGTGTTTTTTCCTTTCATTGTTCTTCTCGAAGAATTTTTAGGGTGAAGTTTGGAACGGGTGAAAATCTTATAGGAAGCTGTGGGTTGCCCGACGCTACTGGCTTGGCCTTGGGTGAGGCGTTGGACGTGGGCGCGGAGTTGGCAGAAGCTGGAACGTGAGGAAGCGCGGATCATCAACCTCGGGGGCAAAGTCAGTCCTGCTGCCGTCGGGTCTGAACTTATAAATAGTACCCGGTGGCGCAACCAAACCTCTCTCCGCGGCAAAGAGAATACCGCTTCTGTCAAACGCTAACCCCACGGGCCAGTCGAGGTCCGTAGCAAATGGGCTTCCCACTCCATTGGGAGCGAATTTGAGGATCGTGTGGATACCCGTAGGGGTAGCGGTCTCTGTTGACGCGAATAGGTTACCAAAGCGATCAAAAGCCAGCCCGATCGGTCCGTTGAAGTCACCGAATGCAATTTGACCAACGAAGACGCTTCTTGTGCCGTCCGGAGTAAACTTGTAGATAGCTGCACTATTCGCGACGTCCGGAATTCCGGCGCACGCTGCGAAGAGATCGCCCACACTGTCAAAGGCGAGGCCGAAACTCTGGAAAGGGAGAGTGCCGAACGTGCTCTGAACCCCGCCGGGAGTGAATTTGTAGATTGTAGAGGCGAGATTTAGGTCGGTGTTATCGATAGCTATAACAAAAAGGCTCCCCTGAGCTATCAAACGCCACGCCTTCGAGGAAAACGTCCCCTGGCACTGTAGCAAACAAACTCTGCACGCCGCCCGGAGTAATTTTCACAATTGTTCCCTTAAACGTTTGGGAAGGCTCATCGAATGCGTTGTTTGCCACAAACAGATTGCCGAAATAGTCAAACGCCAACCCGCGCGGCTCCGAAAGCCCTGAAGCGAAGACGGTTTGTAGTCCAGTCGGTGTGTATTCGTAAATTGAACCCCCACCGTTGCTGCCATCGCCATTGATGGAAGCGAACAGGTCGTTCAACGCGCTATTCGCAGTTACCGCGCCTATAGCTAGGACGACTACGACAAACGCCGAGTAAATAAGCTTAGTCATTATTTTTCATCTGGTTTTTCCTTTCGTGATTTTGCTTCGAGACTTTCCGTCGCATGGTAGGGGCGGTTCACGCGAACCGCCCAGGGCTCAAAGCTTTGCCAGGCCGAGGATTGCAGATGTCTCCTGACACATTGGAGAAATCCTGAGTGTGGTCCGGCATTGGAACGGCAAGAGTAGGGTGCGCGGTCCGTTTCGTCTATTGGACCTTAGTATATTAGACTTTAGTATAATAGGGCAGTTTTTCGGGAACTTGGTTCCATCGTCTACCGTAGAAACAAGATGGAGCTTGGGAGGCGTGTTTCCTTCCCGCGCGGTTTTCAGCACGGCCGCGCGTCAGGAGCCACGAGACAATGATAAGTTTTTTGAATGCCTCGCGGCACGCTATGCTTTTCTACTTGATTGGCACCACTATTATTCTTGGCGCGATCACAGGATTCGTTGAACTCAGTAAGGGAGCATTCTTTAGAGGACTCGGAGGACAAATCGTGCAGGGAGTGCTCAGCATTGCCTGCTTCATACTTGTAGGAGTTGCTTTTTGGCGCTTCGACTGGAAAATCGGGCTGCTTGATCTTCTTCTTGTTATAATTGGCTCGAATGTAGGTGTCGCGTTGCACAGAGTTCGGCTGTCTGGACATTAGCTTTGCACCAGAGCTGTTTTGGGATTTTGACCCAGAAGACGCGCTTTCGCGCCTGTTCTTAATCGATTGTTTCGAACGCTTCACGCGCTTTTCAAGTCACGCGCATCCAGGTAGAATTGCTGCTGTAACGAGCGCTTCGTCAAGGCGCGCAGAGTGAACGCAAAGAACATCTTCACCGAGCTGAAGCGGCGCAATGTTTACCGCGCAGCGGTTGCCTATGGAGTCGTCGCATGGTTCCTCGCGCAGCTAACCACGCAGCTCTTTCCGTTTTTTTGAGATTCCGAACTCTGCAGTACGTTTTGTTGTCATTGCGCTCGCGGTCGGATTTCCAATCGCGATGCTACTCGCCTGGGTTTACGAATTTACCCCCGAAGGAGTTGTGCGGACGGAAGATCTCAATCCGGTCCAAGCAAAATCGGTTCAGCGCGCCTCCGGACGGATCCTCGACTTCATCATTATCGGGGTGCTACTGCTGGTTATTGCAATGATGGTCGTTGGGCGACGCCCGTTTTACAGGCAGACTGGCGAGGCGATCTCTCTGAAAAGCATCGCGGTGCTTAAATTTGAGAACCGGAGCGAAGACAAAGCAAATGCGTACTTTACTGACGGCATTCAGGATGAGATTCTGACACGCTTATCCAAGATCGCCGATTTGAAGGTGATCTCGCGCACATCGACGGCGCATTACAAGAGCGCGCCGGAAAACCTGCCTGAAATTGCCAAGCAACTTGGCGTTGCCCACATACTGGAAGGCAGCGTGCAGAAGAGCGGCGATGCTGTGCGGGTGAACGTGCAGTTGATTAAGGCAGTCAATGATTCGCATCTTTGGGCTGATACCTTTGATCGGAAATTGACCGACATCTTCTCGGTTGAGAGTGAAGTGGCCAAAGCCATTGCCGACCAATTGCGCGCGAAACTGACCGGTCGGGAAGAGCAAGTTATCGCTGCCAAACCGACGGATAACGTTGAGGCTTACGATGCCTACCTGCGTGGCCTGGCTTATACTTTGAAGACGACAGTCACGCCCGCCAACGCTCTTGGCGCGCAGAAATATCTCAGGGAAGCGGTGCGCTTGGACCCGAGATTCGCTCTTGGTTGGGCGCTGCTGTCATTCGTGGAGTCGAACGGTTACTTAACAGCCACTCTTCAACCCACGGTTGCCCTGCGTGAGGAGGCATGGCAGGCAGCCGAAACCGCGCTTAGTCTTCAGCCCAATCTCGGCGAGGCCGTTTTAGCCAAAGGATATTACCACTATGCGTGCCTAAAAGATTACGACACCGCCGTGCGTTACTTTGAGGAAGCACGTCAGCTCCTGCCCAATAACAGCAGCATCCCAGAATCGCTGGCCTACGTCACACGAAGGCGCGGTCAGTGGGACCGGAGCGAGGTATACTTCAACGAAGCCGAACGGCTCGATCCGCGCAATGTTAACCTCCTCACACAGCACGCGGCTTCTTATATCTGTCTTCGTCGTTTCCCCGAAGCGCTGCGAAAGCTTGATCAGGTTCTGAATATTACACCAGACGATGCTGGTACTCTCGCTGTAAAGGCGGCTATCGCACAGGCGGAGGGCGAACTACCGCGAGCTGCCGCGCTTCTTACGCCGCTGCATTCGAACGCTGACGACTCCAGCAATTTGGGAATACGAATTTACCAAGCAACCCTGGAGCGCAACCCCGCACAAATCATCCCGCGGGTAAAGGAAGAACTAGCCAAACCCGATCCCGCGTTAGGTTTTCATACTGGCGAACTGCGCTTCTGGTTAGGCTGGGCGCAGGAGCTCGTCGGCGATCATGCTGGCGCCCAGGAAAGCTGGCGACAGGCCCGCAGCGAACTGGAACCTTTTCTGAAAGAACAGCCAGATAATTATAACCTCCTTGGAGATCTCGCGCTGACCAACATGGGGCTCGGGGACAAGGCCGCCGCATTTGCTCTAGTCGAACGCGCCATGACCGCGGTACCGATCGAGAAGGACGCGATAGATGGTCCCATCCCGATCGACATCCTCGCACGGGTAGCTGCACAGATGCGGGAGCCGGACCGCGCGATCGCCGCTTTACAGCAACTGCTCGCGATCCCTTCCCCAAGCTTACCACCGCTGACTGCTGCACTGCTTCGACTTGATCCCATGTTCGACCCGCTACGGAACGATCCACGCTTCCAAAAGCTCGTGGCACCGTCCGTGCCGAAATAACTTTCTTGCATGGTGGCCCTCTATGGGTTCCGCGTGCTTGAGCGCCGGACATTTACGCCTGTACGTCCAGAAAAGCATTGCTTAGCATTTCTAATTTATTCTCGATACAATTTAACGATTTCGGTAAACCAACTCGTCAGCAAAGGGCCGTTTCTAAAGTAAAAAACACTTGCGTGACGAATGACAATCGTAGTAAAACCGCGACATGAATGTTTTCCCCTCTTTCCTTTCATTGACTGCTGCGGTCATGGTTTGCACGGGATGCGCGGGGGATCCGGTTGCTGAACTCCTAAAGAGGAATGGAGGATTCGCCGTGGTTAGACCGCCATCAGATGGTGAGTACCTTGGAGACGTCTATCGCACCAAAGGTTTGATGGAACAGAGCATCTCGATGAAAGACGTTATGGAACCTGATGCCCTTAATAAGGTCATGACCGCGTATCTCAAACGAGTCGATATCGAATCTATCAGCGGCAAAAAAGACTTCAAACTTTCCTTAGAAGCCGCCTATATAGGAGTCGCGAAAGGCGATCTTGAAATTAGCGGCGCGCACAAGTATCGCGTAACCGTATCCAATCCAGTTATTCACGACTCCCCGTTTGATGCTCAGCTTGTTCCGATTTTGATACCTGCCATCAAAAGCAAGTTTCCTAACGTGCCATTGGAGGGTAAGTACATCGTTCGCTCATTGCTTGAGGTGGACGGTATGGAATATGAATTTTTCAGCGAGAATGGAGGGAAGATCAACATATCTGCTGACCAAAACCTTGTTCGGAATCTCACCGCTAAACTTGGCACTGAATGGAAGGTAACACGAGACGGAAAACTCACGATCACTCGGCCGCGTTACATTGGGTACCGTTTAGCTCGAATTGATAAAGTAGGAGGGGCCGTCGCCGCGGCCCCCAGTGTTGCCGCCGCCGCTGTCGCTGGACAACCTGCGAGCGAAGGCACCAAATTGTCGAGTGTGCCGATCAGCGAGTATGAGAATCGTGACCTTCGTGAGAGAAAAAAAAAGAGACGCTGACGGAGTTAGCTTCTAAATATAAACCAACAATAACTGAAGGTTTCTTACAACAAACATCAAATATTTGTGTGTTGTAATCGAAACAACTGCCCTATTTTCGCACGGGCAATCCTCGTCTAAAGAAGTCGACATTACTAAGTCTCCGCTGGAAATCATTAACGGCTCTACCCCACCTGAAGTCCGGCTAGGCGTAGCAGTTGCTTAGAATGCAGCTGCAGATAAAACTAAAAGACATGTTAGAGCCTGACTAAAACCACTCGTCTACCGGGTCTCACCAAAGGTTGATTTTAGACCCGACGACTAACATTTCGCCGGTCAAGTTCAAAGGCGTTTGTGATTCTGCGTGAATTGTGGTCGTTAAAATTATCTTTTCGTAAATTCACTCTGATAGCCCTTTTCAATTGCTTCCTTATCTCCCGCGCTTAGCCCTGCACGTATACCGATCGTCGCATTATTTTTCGGAACGATTGTGTCGCGACCATTTTTGCTAAAGGCGGTGCGGTGATAATGCATTATCGAACCGTAATCATAGCCTCCTATGTCACGCCCCGATTTGAACAACTGAGCGAACTGCGATTCGTAGCCGTTTTGGACGTTTTCAAATGCTATTTGAACGAAGTTATTTCGATCTGCGCGGCACTGCTCGTGCGCGAAACCCAATGCATGGCATAGTTCGTGAATAACGGTACCTTTATTCCACTTAGCAGTATCACTATTAAGCCAAAGCTTCTGTTGCCCGCCAACCATGCCATAACTTGATTGGCCACCAACGTTCGGGTTATCCGTCTTAACAAAGGTCAAATAGTTGGCCTGAGTATTACGCGGAACAAACCGAATTTTCGTCTTCGAATTAAATTCGGCGAAGGCCGCTTCAACTATTGCTTTGTTCGGAAAATCGCTCGCCAAGACATATGGCACTTCGCCCTTTGTCCACAGATTTGATTGAGTGTACAATAAAGCTTTGCTCGATCCAGGATGCGACAATTCGTCGACTGTGCCCAAGACGATGTCCCCATCGACCACGGCCAGTCCGTCGCGGTCTTCCATTGTCCAGACCTTCGTTTGTTGTGTCTGCGGATCAATCAGATAACCAGCAAACATCGACGGCTTATCTACCGGAGTTACTTCGGGTAACGACGTTTCATTACTAGATGAATTAGCGGCGCGGATTAATTTCGGGAGGCAGATCGCGCATGCCGCAAAAAGCAATACGAAGACTACATTACGATTGAATTGGTTACTGTGGTTCATGGCTGTGGAGTTAATGCTGCGGTTGAGTTCGGAAATGAAATACCATAGCGGCTTGGTCCGCTCTGATCCTGCTGAGTCCAGTGCTGGAAAATTGCTGAAAGTGGCACGGCCTCTTCGTGCTGCCTCCAAGTAACCTTATTTAATTGATCAGCATCCTGGAGGCCGCGGAAAAATAAGCCGATCACCTCCGAGGTCTTTCGTAGAAAAACCGGAGACCCCGAGTCGCCACCGAATGTGTCGCTATCGATCGCCAGCGCCGGATGTTGCGGATACATAAAGTTGCTGACGAAGCGCCAGTTGCCGGTCTGACTAATAAGTTTGAAACTGTCTGCGAATTGCGCACGCAATTGCTTCCCCAAGCTCGCCGCTTGGCCCTGCCTCAGATTGGATGTTCTGTCCTCTAATTCTTGGATTTCGCCATTCAGCTCCAGTCGGTACTTGTTAAGTGCATCGTCACTAATTTCATAAGGCACAAAAATATGGGCATTGTCAGCGACAAGTTTGCCGCGAGTTCCAGGATAGCCAACGACATACACAGCAGCGTCCCTCGCAAGTTCGGGTTCTGTTTTTATCTTTACTGGCAGCAAGCCATCCTGCTGCGGCGTTCTTCCGGTACTTGTCGATGGTCCCAGCTCAAGGAAAGCATAGTCCAACTTATCCAGGCTATTGATCGCATGATTTAGTCCTTTCCGGCCTCGGACTACAACCGACGCGACGGGGTATTTCAACGGCTGGTTCGTCGCTGCTTCTTTCAAGAAGGTCACTGACAAATCCATTAACTTGCGGTCCGCCAGAGTGTCTTTGTCGAAGATGCAATGCTCGCACGTCAGCACCAAATTCGTTCCGATCAGAAAGCATGTTGCGTGTGGTTCGCCTTCGACCTGGAGCTGACCAATAGGATTACACCACTCGAAAATTGTCGAATATGTTTTAGGACTCCACTCATCGTCGAATCCGTACGTGGCTTTCTGAGATTTTTCCGCCCGGCGCGCGATCCGATATGCAGCTCCCCACTTACCTGCCCGCTCCTCCTTTTGTTTCTCATTGAGCGCCATGAAGATTTGCAGAATCTCTTCTTGAGTCTTTTCAAGGAGGTCATAAAAGGGCGCTGCTTCCTCGGCCGAACTTGAGCTGATTATTTTGGGAGCTTCCTTTCTCAAGCTCTCCAATGTCTCAGTTAGAGCTTGTGTTTCCTTTCCTGGGACCGAAGCGACCGCCGCGGCAAGTCTCTTCGGTAGATCGGCCTCGGTCTTGTCGATCGTCGCCTCGCCGTCGATCTTCTTTAGACTTACATTTACCCGTACGGAAGACGAATTGCTTCCGATTTTGTCGGGGACGCTTTGCGCATCGAGCACGACTCCGGCATCGGTGATAAAAACTTTCTTACCACCATGCGTATCAAAGACTCCGCTAACCACTGACGGCAATTCCTTAATCGAACCACCTTGTTGAATCTTTAGAGTGCCGTTCGTCCCAAACTCGTCTGCTCTGTCCGCTTGTTTGCTTGTGTTTTGCGAGATCGCCGATCCGCAACACATTAACGCAATAGTTGCGATTGAAATCGCGGCACGCCCAGAGGGAATCAGTGGCACAAAACCACTGTGTATGAAATTCCCGCGCTGGTAATCTCTCGACGGATTGGAGAACTCCTGAGTGTGATCCGGCATTAAGATCGACGAGAGTAGGGATGGGCCGGGTGTTCCGTCTATTATACTTTAGTATAGGTTCATTAGAACGTTTGAATCACTGATTCAAACGTTCCACAAATTCAGGCTAGTGCCTCAAATTGACAATCGGGACAAGCTAACTGCTACCATACAGCCTTCGAAAGCGAACTCGACGCTATTTTGCGCAGGGAAGAGCGTAAGATATTCCGACATTGTCAAGTATTCCGACGTAAAAGAAGAGGTCCATTGAGGACCCTAGGGTTTTTGTTGAGATCAAGAAGAACTCCTGGGCTCCCGGCTGGTGTTAGGGAACTTCGCTCCGCCATTTCCGTAGAACGAAGTGACGAATAAAAAGCACGCCAACCGGAGCGGCAATGCAACACGAGTCTAACTGCGGGAGTAGGCTATTGGGCTAGTGCGCTGCGTTTTTAACCTTTGATAAGAGAAATTTGAGCGGGCGGCGATGACGCGCATCGGGCGTTACCAGATTTAGTTCCCGACAACTTTGCTGGCAATGCTTCCTACCGGCGAGACAATCTCGCTCCGCTCAAAATTTCCGGACCAACTCCGTCGAATCAATCAGTTGGGCCAAAGTTCGCTTGGCTTCTTATTGGAGTGCATACCCGGATGGCACCTCATCCACAAGGCTTTTTTTGAAATCGCCGTTGCGCCTCACACCAAGTCTAAGGATGCTGACGCCATCGCGAACGCAATCGGCTGTGCGCCTTTGCCCGAAACATTCATCCAGAACTTTCTAATCCCGTGGCTTGAACAAGGTTTACGGTACGCTCCTGCAAAACCCCAACGACGGACCCAAATCGGATTGCGTCACCTTCCTTCAACTCAGCATCAGTGACAAAATCGCCATTGATCTGTGTCCCATTCGTTGAATTTAAATCCTTCAGCGAATAGGAGTCGCCGGTTCTGAGAAGCACGGCGTGTCGGTCTGATACCATCGGATGATCAATGACTATCTGATTCGATGGAGCGCGGCCAATCATGACAATGTCGCGAGCCAACTCACGCATTACGAGACCAACCCCTTCGTAATTCAGAATCAAGCGAGCCATATTATCTTTAATTCCTTGTCACCCGAAGGAAGAGCGACGGGAACTCCCAACCCGCCGCTCATTAGTCCAAGGCACAACCATAATGCGCCTTGGCACACCTATGGAGTGTGTGCCGGAATCTGGTTTGGTCGATGAAAACACACAATCGGCTAACGGATGATTGCCTAATGGGGCAAAAATCCGATCGTTACACGTTTTGATTGCCGGACGGTTCTCCGCGTGGCGAGACGTTCGTCGATTAAATCCCGCTCGACCTCCCAGTATCTTAGCGACGAAAAGAGTAGCGAAGGAGTTCGGTCGACGTCTGTAGTTTCCTCGTTAGCAATCATTAGCGGACGCGATTTGCCGCACAACTTGGCCGAGCTTCGCCGTCTGCGTTTGAATTTCGCGTTTCGTGAGCGAGTGCGGGTCGTTCGTCCTGCTCCCATAAATTCTCTTCAAAGGGTTCAACATCACAATGGGCAGAGCAGTTGTGCGAAATCGTCAGAATATTTTACGGCCTGTTTATTACGTGATACGAGCGGCTTCACGACGTCATTGTAGGCATTGAGGTTGGGGCAATTTGGTAATTGTAGAAAAACCTTACGACCCGTCAGAACTATTTACGATTCGGCTTTGAACGCTTCAAAGAAGTTTGATCATTGTGTCGCATTGTAAGTCAGCACCAAATAGATATTTACAACTATAACTGAGAATTTCGCCTTCTGGGCACAAGGCTTGCTGCCTTTCTTCAGGAACCACGAATACTTCGTGTGCCCTATGCTCTTCCCCTTCATTGGTACCACCCTCATTCTTGGTATGATCACAAGATTCGCTGATCTTAATGAGGCAGGATTCTTTAGAACACTCGGGGGACAAATCTTGCACGGAATGCTCAGCATAGCCTGCCTCGTGCTCGTCGGAGTTGCCTTCTGGCGCTTCGGCTGGAAAATCGGACTGCTCGATCTTTTTCTTGTTATTATTGCTGCGAACGCAGGTCCCTCGTTGTAGGGATCTCTCAGGAAGATCCCCCCGTAAATGCCGGCGCCAAACCCTCGGTGCCTGCTTCTGCTATCGAGAAGAGAAGCATTGCTACAGTTCCGTTAAACAACACAATCAGGGCTGCGTAGGTATGGGAACGGAGTGGCCAGCGCACAACTATCGACTTAAACGGCCCAAATAGACACTACCCGAACAGAGAAAAGGTTCAAAGAATAATGCAATCCGATTAAGCTGTTCGTCGCATCCTAACGACTGACCATGAATAACCAACCGGTAGGCGCATCGCGAATTCCAAAAGCTACGTGGCTGGGACTTTTCGTGGCGCTGTTCGGTATGTTGATTGCGCGCCAAATCACTTACTACTTTTGGCCGACTCCTACTTTCACAGCGGCAATTTGGAAAGAATCGCTCATTTGGCTTTGCGTGATCGCTTTGCTGGTCATCATTCGGCGCGGCGAACGTCTGCCGCTCACGTCGGTGGGTATCGGCACCTGCCCGTGGTGGAAATCGATTCTATGGGGATTGGCCATGACGATTATTTGTGCCCTGGTGGGCTTCGGAATCGTTCACGCCACCCACTACGGTGGGGCGGATAACCCGACTGTTGCGGCCTTCTCGAAATTGCCAGTGTGGTTACTCGTGTTCATCATTTTCCGTGCCGGCGTCGTTGAAGAATTATTTTATCGCGGGTATGCCATCGAGCGCCTTGAATCGCTAGGATTGAATCGGTTTTGGGCAGTCGTTATTCCGCTCACCATTTTCAGCGTTGGGCACTGGACCGGCGGCTGGGCTAACATCCTCATCGCGCTTGCTCTTGGGGTGATTCTATCCGTCTTCTATGTCTGTCGGCGCGATCTCGTCGCCAATATGATCGCGCATTTTCTCGTCGACCTTATCGGCAACATTCACTGAAATTGTTTCGAAGCGAGCATGGCATCCGCAAGCCACGAAGAGAACGGCGGCGACGCGGTGACGATTCGCGCGCCGCCGCCCACTCATCGGTGAGTGTTTCCCACTTTGCTGCTCAAAGAACCTGAACCCACAATTCTCGCCTTTGCCACGCCAAACCGATTGTTCAACGCCAAAATCGCGCGTGAGATGCCGCCTCACATTTAAAGAGCCAGGTGATTGGCCGTTGACTTACGACCAGATTGGGAAGCTCTTGAATCCACGATTCATCGCACACTTACAAAGTCCAGTCCCGCGCAGAGATTATCGGGGCGTCGACTTAATCGACTCGTGAGTTTGTTAACGTCGTAACCTAATTGCCATAATTTGCCTAGGCCCAATGTGAAAAGCGATGGCGACGCATAGTTCGGAAGTCGGAGTTTGAACGAGTTATTGACGGGTTGTCCCCGTCGATTCCCTCCTCCGCTGATTTAGGTATGAAACAAAGGCTGAAAAGCGCTTCTGAAGTCCAAAGTCAGAACGGTGAGTCAGAAAACATCGCTTGATTTCTGCCCTTGTCCGCCAATATCTCGTGACGCGGAATTTTGCTTGATTGCCGAGGCACCGATATTCCGGTTAGGTCTGCGCGATGCCGGACAAACACCTGATCGAGCGAACGCCAGCAAGTTTGCCGCGACACCGTGCCGTGGCTTATCTCTTTCTCGTCAGGCGGAAGAGGTCCAAAGGAGCGTTGTGAACCAGAAGGAAGCGCTCGCATTTGTCGAACGTCACGGAATCGTTCTCCAAGCCGCCCGGGGACCTGTTCCAAATCTCGCAGAGGCGATTGCCGGTGGTCCCATCCGAGGCAGCTGGTGGGGCCATCCAAAAGGGAAAGAGATTTTTCGCGCTGCCGAGGCGATTTGCGAGAGTCCCAACGTCCTAGTTTGTAAGCTGATTGGGGGCAAGATTACCTACGTGCACCGCCGTCTCTGGCCAGCATTTATCAAGCTCGCCTCACGATTCCGCGAGGAACAGCTCGCAAAAGTATGGAACGAGCACACTGCCAGCGGAGCACACCAGTCGAAACGAGAGCCTTTTCCAACGTGGGTATCGCCTGAGGTCATGAAGGAGGCTAAGGCATTGTCTATTGCCGAGGCGGAGAGCATTCTCTCGCAGTGGCTGGAATTGGCTGGGAGCGCATGCGAGATGCGACAAGGCAAATGAGGAACTTCGTCATATTCGCGTAAGACCTAACGAGGATTTGACCCATAATTCCGGCCTTTGAAGACGTATCGATCAGTGCGCGAATGTTTATTTCGGACCGGCGGGGTACGACCAGCTCATCTCCCACCAAAGAATTTACGAAACGATTTGAAGACACGACCGGGAAGGGAGAATGCCTTTTGTGGTGCTCCCTGGAACTGTTGAGCAAAAGGCCATTGCTGACCGCCGTGCACCTGGCACGCAGTAGTCGGCACCTTGTCGGCTGGCAAATCGATGTCATACGCCGACCCGGCAGACATGCATCCCGTCGTGGCAAGTTGATTCGAGATTGAACAGACATTGGCATGCTGTAGCGGCATGGTCGGTCGCAACTCTTCGGCTGGATAATGATGCGCCGCTTTGTTCATGACCTGTGTCCAGACTGGGAGCGCGAGCGCAGCACCGTAACCGCGTGAAATAATTGTTGTCGGCTGGTCGAACCCGACCCAGACACCGCACGTCAGCGTACTGGTGTAACCCATAAACCACGCATCCTTATAATCGTTCGTGGTACCAGTTTTTCCGGCTGCCGGCAGCCTGAACCCCAGTGATCGCGAGTTGGCAGCCGTTCCCCGCGTCAAGACGTCTTCCATTAATTGCGAGGCCATCCAAGCCGCGCTTGGATCGAGCGCCGGCACCGTAATATGCGCGGCGCGATAGATCGGTTTGTGATTCCCATCATCAATCCGCTCGATGACGTAAGACTGCTTGCGCACTCCCGCATTTGGAAAAACCGAGTACGCAGAAGTCAAATCTTTCAGGTCAGTCTCAAACGAACCGATGTAGGTGGCTGGACCATGCGGAATATTTTGGGAAATGCCGAGCGTACTGGCGACTTTTTGAACGGCATCAAGCCCGGCGAATTGCCCGACGCGCACACTCATGGTGTTGCGCGAGTGAATGAGACCGTAGGAGCAAGGCAGAGTGCCCCCATAAGTCCCATCGGAGTTTCCAGGCGACCAACTCCCCGCGCCCTCTATTTCACCTGGGCGAATTGGACCGTCGCTGATCGCCGCGCCCGGCAATAGCCCGTGAGTGAATGCGATCGTGTAGACGAATGGCTTAAATGCGGAACCAACCTGCCGGTTTGCCGGCGCCAGCGCCCGATTGAATTTGCTTTGCGCGTAATCACGGCCGCCGACGAGGGCGCGAATTCCGCCGCTGGCATTATCGATTACAACCACTGCGCCTTCCAGATAAGGCATGGCCGAATCCCCTTCCCCGTTTTCCGGCGGATGATAATTCGCTTTCACCGGGTGATGAAAATTGGATTGATGCTCGATTTTCGTGAGCTGCGTCTCGAGCGCGTCTTGTGTGGCGTTTTGCACTGCTGCATCGAGTGTGGTGTAGATCGACATACCGCCGTCATCGATCTGGTCTTGTGTCAGCAACAGATTCAAATCGCGCTGCACTGCATCCATCGCGTAATTCTCCTGAACAAAAGGCATACGCCTGGGGTGCACGGCGACATTTGCCTGTTTGGCGGCTTCCGCATCCGCAGGCGAAAGCTTTTTTAATGCTACCATTCGATCCAGAACAGCGTTGCGTTGGATCTTAGAACCTTCCGGATTTTTCAGCGGCGACAGCCGATTCGGGCTCCTGATCAATCCCGCCAGAAGTGCTGCTTCGGGAAGATTCAGTTTTGAGGCGCTCTTGCCAAAATATGCTTGCGACGCCGTCTCAACTCCATAACAACCGCTCCCGAAATAAATCCTGTTTACGTAAAGCTCGAGGATCTGTTGTTTGGTGAACTGGCGCTCGATTCGCAGCGCCACCATCGCTTCCAGCAATTTACGGCTGAGAGTGCGACCACCGAGCGGAAGACTATTTCGGGCTAGCTGCTGCGTGATACTACTCGCACCTTCCTTGGCTGAGCCGCTTGCAATATCACGAACCAAAGCGCGCATAATTCCGCGCCAATCAATCCCCTTGTGATCGTAAAAACGACTGTCCTCGCGCGCCAGCACCGCAGTGATAAAGAACGGCGATACCTCGCTAAGTGAAACCTTCAGCCGGTTTGCGCCCGCCAGGCGGCTATAAATTTTCCCGTCGACGTCATAAACGGTATTTCGTTCCGGCATTTCGCCGACATTCTTCATGTCGAAGCTTGACGCCCACGTGCCGTAAAAGAGGAAAACCGCGAAACCACCTCCCGCTATCAGAATGAGGAGCGTAACTTTCCAGCCGTACCGGAAAAGACGGCTTCCGCCTTTCCTTTTCCTCGATCGGAAACGAGCGAAGAATTGCATTGCTGAAAGGTTAAAAAAGTTACAAGAGTTACAAGGTTAAAAGCGGTTTAACCTTTCTGACTCTTCAAACCTCTCAGCGGTTCAACGATTCACCCCATTTAACGTTGTAACCCTTTTAACAAATTAGAGATTCAGCTTCACAACTCCCTCGTGCTGCTCGGTCGGACACGGCGCATTGGTCGGAACCTCCGTGGCCGCGTCGCTGGATTGCACGAGGTTGTTGTCGATCAGGTACCTCTCGACTTCTTCGCCACTAACATCCGCCAGCATATGCCCGCTAATTTCTACGCAGGGCGAAAGCGGCTGCCCGCTCTTGGTCTCCATCTCCCAGCGGAAAGCCGGGTTCTGAATAATGTCTTTCTCTGTGTAGGGAAGGTTGTATTTGGCCAGCACGGCGCGCACCCCGGCGCTCCAACCACAATAGGTCTTCAAATAAGCGGTGATTTCAGGCGTTTGCATTGGAGGACTATATCACAACTTCGAAAATTGTAACCCCGGTCGTTGCGGAATTTTGCTCTTACTGGTGCTCATTCTCATGCCCTTTAGGGTAGATCTTTGACCCGGGACGTTGCATTCAGGCGCACCGGTGTTCGCACCCTACCCCCGCTTATTTCAGGAATGTTTCCCTGTTACAGATCTTCGAGTTCTGTTCGCAAATCTTCCTTCGTTTTACCGAGCTTTTGTTGAAGCCGCCCCAGCAGCTCTTCGTCTTTCCCCTCTGCAAACGTGAGGTCGTCGTCGGTTAACTGCGCGTATTTCTGCTTGAGCTTGCCTTTCACTTCATTCCAGCCGCCTTTGAATTGTAGTTTCGTCATATGTGATAAAGGTTTCGCATGCGGAGCGACGATCAGTCGTTTCAAGTGAAATAAATCGAGCCACACACGAGTGACGATTCCGGCGCTATGCGTGCAATAAGTCCGAAGAGACTTCGTGATACGTTCTATCTATGCCTTATGAGCACGATTCTCTTAATCATTCTTATTCTATTGTTGATTGGAGCCTTACCTGCGTGGCCGTATAGCCGCGGCTGGGGTTATTATCCCACCGGAGGACTCGGTTTGATTCTCGTGATTGTGATCATTCTCGCGCTGTTGGGAACAATCTGACGATCGCGCGGATCGACTAGACGCACCTCAATACGCACGAAAGAATGAGCGATGAGAAAGACGAGTTGGAACTCCGTTAAGGCTTTTGCGATTGAGCTTGTAAAGAAAAAAACCAAAGCAGAGCAGAAAAGGAGTGAACCGTCGCTCAAGGTTTTTTTAGCTCAGCTCGCGATTTTTACGGTATTGGTTGTCTCCTATTTCTTCTTTGTCTTAAGCTTTTTTTCGCACTGGCTAAAAGAGCTCTTCGATCAAAATAAGCTGGTTTACGCGCTTGTAGCATGGGCGTTGATGGCCGCTCAGGGGCTCGTGCTCGAGGTCATCGCTGCAGCACTTCTCAAGGTTGTCGAATCGAGGATCGACTGACGGAGGCTGAATGGATTTTCCTATTTCGGGACAACACATCAACCCCTTGTATCTGGTGGTCCTGGGATTTGTTGTCGGAATCTTCGGGGGGTTCTTCGGAGTAGGCGGCAGTTTTATCGCCGGTCCCGGACTGTTTGTTGCTGGACTCCCAATGAACTGGGTAGTCGGCACAGACCTCGCGCACATCGTCGGAAAATCCATAGTGGCGATGCGCGGACATCTGGTGCGGGGCAACGTAGACATGAAACTGGGCCTCATCATGGCTGGCGGAACGATCATCGGCACTGAGGTAGGTGCTCAAGGTATTCAATACCTGAAACAATTGAAGCTGGTGAATCAAGTTGTCGGCGTATTATTTATCGCTGTTCTGGTATTGATCTCTGCTTTTATGGCCTGGGAAAGCTGGGCCACGATAACGGGAAAAGGGAAACGCGCTCAAAAACGAAAAAGTAAAGACGATGAGTCAGCAGTTGGCGGTTTCTCCGACAAGATTCATCGAATCAAACTCAGGCCAATGATAAAATTGGCTGAGTCCGAGATAAAAAGCATTTCGTTATGGACGGTATTGACCGTTGCAGTGATTGGCGGACTTTTTGCGGGGCTCCTGGGTGGTGGCGCCGGTTATGTGCGAATGCCACTGTTGGTGTACGTCCTTGGCGTGCCCACGAAGGTAGCGATAGGAACGGACCTTTTCGAAGTTGTCATCTCGTCCAGTTACGGGACACTATCGCACGCGATTAAGGGCAACGTGGATATCATGATTGCGCTGGTGATGCACACCGGCGCAGCTATCGGAGCGCAGATCGGCGTTGTCTTGACGCAATTCTTTCGCGGCCCGCGGATACGGCTGGCATTCTCACCACTGCCACTGGTTGGCGCAGGTTTGATTGCTTACGGCCTTCTCACGGGACATCCAATGAAATAATCGCGAACCACCCGTTCGCAGTGCCCAGATAACAAAGGCTCAAATTCCGCCCGAGACACGATTCATCTACATGATAAGGTATATTTACTTA
>Ga0193722_1000017_pt1 | contig 43807 bp, 38 predicted proteins | sample H2m1metaG_FD_143044 | JGI IMG/M metagenome (GOLD analysis project Ga0193722, IMG submission 143044) | Soil microbial communities from a riparian zone of the East river system, Colorado, United States - H2m1 | ecosystem: Environmental > Terrestrial > Soil > Riparian zone | place: USA: East River...
CACAGCGAAGCGAGGAACCTCTCAAAAGAGCGTTCCAGCACACAGACAACAGGGCCTATTGCTCCACCGTGCGCGACACCTCTTAGGTGGAAATATGTCCAACACTACGATTGCGAGCTCCCTCGCCGTCTGCGGCCCGGGATGACAATCACAGTGTCCGGCAAAAGTCTTGGAAGCGGTCGAGCCCCTTTTTGATCACGTCGATACTGGTGGCGTAACTGAGCCGAACAGTGCGATCGTCACCGAAGGCAGCTCCCGGAACGACCGCCACGTTCGCTTTACTCAGTAGGCGATCAGCGAAATTTTGCGAGGTCAGACCAAGCTGACTGATATTCACAAGCACGTAAAATGCGCCCTCTGGTTTAACTGCGGTAACGTTGGAAATCTTCGAGACGCGATCAAACATGTAATTGCGACGCATATCGAACTCTTCGCGCATGTCCATCAACGGCTGCTGATCGCCCTTTAAAGCGGCGAGTGCACCATACTGCGAGAAGGAAGAAGGATTGGATGCGGTATGGCTTTGGATGGAATCGACTGCTTTAGCCACGGCCTCTGGCGCTGCCAGATAACCGAGACGCCAACCGGTCATCGCATAGGATTTACTGAAACCGTTGATTGTAATCGTCAGGTCGTACGCTGCCGGGGAGAGCGAAGCGATGCTTACGTGTTTCGCATCGTCGTAGACGAGCTTCTCGTAGATTTCGTCTGACAGAATGTAGATGTCTTCTTCGGCTGCGACATCGACAATCGCCTGCAATTCCTCGCGCGTATAAACCGCTCCGGTTGGATTGCCGGGGCTATTCATGATCAACATCTTCGTGCGAGGGGTCATCGCATTCTCAAAGTCTTCGGCGCGCATTTTCCAACCGTTGCGCTCACTCGTTGGGACGATTACAGGTTCGGCGCCTACCAATCTGACCATCTCCGGATAACTGACCCAATAGGGCGCTGGGATGACGACTTCATCGCCGGGTTGACATGTGGCGAGGATCGCGTTGTAGCACGCGTGCTTTGCACCGTTACTCACGATGACCTGCGACGCGCGATAATTCACGTCGTTGTCAGCAGCCAATTTTTCTGCAATCGCCAGACGCAGTTCTGGAATGCCGGCGCTAGGCGTGTATTTGGTAAAGCCGGCCTCCAACGCCTCAATAGCTGCCTTTTTTATGTGTTCGGGTGTGTCGAAGTCCGGTTCGCCAGCGCCGAAACCGCAGACGTCTATGCCTTCGGCTTTCATGGCTTTGGCCTTGCTATCGATCGAAAGAGTAAGCGAAGGACTCAGTTGAGCGGCGCGTTCGGAAATTTCCATAGAAGTAGGGCTGGTTGTGGGATGGTTCAAAGTGGAGCGCAAACTATGAGCGCCGATAGAAGTTTTCAATTAGAGGTTTGAAATTATTCTCGTCGATTCGAACGATTCCCATTTCGCGTTTCGCGTTCTCAGGAGAATCCGAGGCGTGTGCGGCGTTGATCATTATGGTCTGCCCGAATTCTCTCCGGATCGAACCTGGTGGTGCTTTGGCCGGGTCGGTCGGTCCGAGCACATCGCGGATCTTGCGGACCGCGTCCACGCCTTGATAAACAATGGCGATCGATTTTTCCGTCCCGGGAGCGTCACGTTCCTCGGGCGGACATCCGCTGGGTTTTCGTCCGGCCATGAATTCGACGATGCTTTCCCAGTTTTCGCGGCCACTCTTTGGGCCGAGCTTCTTCTCAAGAACTGCCAGTACCGGGCCGTAGAATTCTTCCGCTTGCTCAACGCTCATCTGATGGACTTTGAATCCAATGATGGAGAGCCCTGACCGCGAAAATACTTCAATCACGCCGCCGGGCCGCAGATTAGGAAACCTGAAATTGTCGGGCTTGATTAAGACCAGAGTCTTCTCGACTTGCGCGTTGCCAGGAAAGGGGACCACCCGGTCCAGAATTCCTCCGTCAGAATCCGAAAATTCAGCCCAGAGTTTCAAATCCCGCTCGACCGCTTTTGGGTCAAACGCCGCCAGTACACCCGGCTCAAAGTAAGTCGCCTTGCCTGAATCATCGGTGATGTAATCGCCGTAGGTATCGCGAATCGTCTCGCCGCTGGTGCGCTCGTGCACAATATGTCCAACGGTATGATGAATCCTCTCCACCGCGTTCGGACCGCGTAAGATGAGAAACAACACGCGCGGATGCTGTCCGTTTTTCTCGCCCGTGAAGTTCTTCAGTACGTAGTCGCGAATTAACTCTTGTGTCGCGCGATGACGCGGATCGGTTTCGGTCACAATCGTCTCGGCATAACGTTTGGCTAACTCCTGACTGGGCGCGAACATGCGTCCGCCAACCAGGTCGAGTCCAGTGCGGGAAATTAGCCGTCCAACAATGCCGCCGGTGCGCGATTTGCGCATCGAGTATGGCGTGACGGCGGCATAGGCAAGTTGTTCGTTCTGCATGGTGTCTGTTTCTGCCGCGGCTCGTGATTAAACCGCGTGAAATGCAGAGAACCCGAAGCCGCCAAGGCTTCGGAAACGTAGCCGTCACACAACCATCGCGTCAAATAGGTTTTAACGTCTATCGTTCGACGCCCGATGCCGAACGTCGAATTAGAAATGATGGAGCTTTGGACGGTGGGTGTTGGACGTTCGGCGTTTGCATACCATCAGGGCGATCCACTTCCCGCGACGTTTCACACTTGCGATCTCCCTGTTGTTCTTCTGAAGAACACGAAGGAGTTCATCTTCCTGCCTGCGCAGCACGCCGGAGAGAATGAGCCAATTACTCCGTTTTAGTTTGGACACCACACTAATCAACAACTCGTTGTATAGATTCGCGGCAATAACGTCCGACCCGGCTCCTGGTTTCCACTTGCGGACATCGAGCAATTGGAAATCGGCATTGTCGATTTTGTTGAGACGGGCGTTTGCTTTCGCAATCGAAATTGCTCTCGGATCGATATCAATGCCAGTCACGCGTCCCGCGCCAAAGCGTCTCGCCGCGAGAGCAAGAATCCCGCTCCCGGTCCCAAGATCTGCAAGCGACCAGCCTTTTTCCCATTTACGGCTCAAGCGCTCGAGGAGACGAAGCGACATTGCCGTCGTTGCGTGTTCTCCTGTCCCGAAAGCGGCAGAAGCTGGAATGACGAGAAGCAGCGGCTGACGAGCGTTAAATCGCCCGCTGTGTGTTCTCCTGAGTCGCGCAGACGATGAAGGACCCCTCGCTGGGTGATGGGTTGCATAAGGCGACCGGCGTGATCCTCCTACGCCGTGGAAGGCCCCTCGCTTCGCTGGGGATGACGCCGTGGTTGAGATTAACAAGCGTTTTCCGATTTTGAGCGGCTTCGGTTTGTGGAGATCCGCGAATCGTTTAAGCCAATCGCGTGGCCATTTTTCCGCGCGCCCGCCGAATTCTTCGATGAGCTTTCCCGAAAGATCTCGCGACGTGCATGCAATCTCCAGTTGCAACCGCTTGCGCCCCGGCCTTGAGATAATCACAAGTCTGCCGAGCGCTCGCGCTTGCAAAATGTTCTCATGTGCACTAAGCCACAGCGGCTCAGCTAGTTTGCGCCATTGATGCATCGTTCGGATCGCACACGCGTCGCGCCAGTCTGGCTCATAGCGTCGCGCTTTCGAGAACTTTCCGAAGCCGATGTTTTTGGGCGGTCCGCCCTCGCCAGGCTCCGGCGCACTCGCTCCAACCTTCGTTTTGGGCTACCCTTTAACCAAAGGCTGGAGCGGGTGACGAGGGTCGAACTCGCGACTTTCTCGTTGGCAACGAGACGCTCTACCACTGAGCTACACCCGCAGTTTTGAGGGGAGACAAATAATGTCCAGCCGTTCGCTGCGCGCAACCTTTTAATTGTCGCGCTGGCCCTGCGGACGTTGGGCTTCTAGCCTGACTCCGCCGCCGGTACCAGCCAAGCAGGCTGAGATGTGACGTTGCCGCCCGCTAGGCGCAGCTTTTGATTGTCGTGGGAGGCTGGAAATAGTTGAATCTAAACAGGGTGCGAAACGCATCCTACGGTCAAATCAGTCACTATGAATCAATCCATTATTATCTACATTTGTTCCCTCGTCCTGGCGACAGGCTCATTTGCGCAGACACCGACCGTCTCGCCAATCGCAAGCACGCCTGCCGCAACGGCGACTATTTCAGCGACTTCGACCCCTGCGAGTAAGATCGAGCAGTCGATCAGAAAAAAGCACAAGAAGCACTTTGGTTTCACAATAAACGATCACGATACGGACTTGGATCGCCTCGATCATGGAAAGTCGCCCGACGATCTCCCGGCGATGGTGATTCCAATCGTTGGAATCGTTTTCTTGACGATTTTTGGTGCGCCAGTCCTAATCGTCGCGCTGATCCTGTATTTCAGTTTCTCCAGACAGCGCGCTCTCCATCGAACGGTGCGGATGATGGTCGAAAAAGGGCAGCCCGTGCCCGAGGCGCTGCTGAATCCACCACCGGCCCAGCGGCAGCGTTCCGATGTGCGCCGAGGTGTCGTCCTGACAATGATTGGCATCGGTTTGACGGTGTTTCTCGGTGCGGCAAGTGAGTGGGACGGCGGAGCATGGACTCTGGGACTCATTCCGTTTCTAATTGGCCTAGGTTATTTGCTTGTATGGAAGCTGGATACAAAGAGGGACAATCCGCCGCCTTTACCGTAGCCTGCGGGTGTGGAGCTGACTGATGCGGACCTTGTCGCGCGAGTTCTTCTCGATGACGACCAGCACGCTTTCGGTGAGCTGGTTCGACGGCATCAATCCGCCGTGCGCGGTCTGCTCCGTCAACTTACTCGAACGGACGTTGCTCTGGCGGATGATCTGGCGCAACAAGCATTCCTGCGCGCGTATAAAAACATTCGCAGCTTTCGCGGTGAAGCACGCTTCTCAACATGGCTTTATCGAATCGCGTACAATTGTTTTCGAGAAGATGCGCGCCGCCGGAAGGAACTTGTGGGAATCGACGAAGAACAAATCCAAAGGCAACAAGATCCTCAGGTTGCCGATCCTGGTTTAAGGCACGATCTTATGCGCGCATTGAATTTACTTCCCTTGAATGAACGTTCTGCGGTTTTACTTTGTTGCCAGAACGGGCTTTCGCACGATGAAGCCGCTCGCGTTCTCGACATCCCGCTTGGTACGGTGAAGACAAATGTTCTCCGGGGTCGCGAGAAATTAAAACGAATGCTTGCCGACTGGGGTCCAAACTAATAAAGGGAATATGAAGCAAGTGAACCAGGAAGATTGGCTTGATAGAGAATTGCGCGAAGCAGCGCCGTATATTGACGACGAGGGATTCACTGCCCGAGTGTTACAACAGTTGCCGCCGCCTCGGCGCAGTCATGATTTGCTACGTGCTGCCATTCTTCTAGGAATGACGTTCCTTGCGAGTGTGCTTGCCTACGTCGTTTCAGGTGGCGGTCGTTTTGTCAGTATCACTTTTGAGCGTCTCGCGGTCCTACCGGCGTTGTGGATTTTTGTGCTTGCTCTCGCCAGCGGCCTCGTGATCGCAGCTGTCGGCGCAACGGCCGCGGTATCCAGAGACCGAGGCTAGCAAACCTAGCTTTCTCCGGTTATAAAGGCGCGCCGTCAGGCTCGCTACGTGGCGCAAAGTTGGCGGGCCTGCTCCACGTCGGATTCGATCTGCCTGGCCAATCCATCGAGATTTTCAAATTTCTGTTCTGGCCTGAGATAGCGGACAAAACGCACTTCGACATCCTTGCCATAAATTTCGTGGTCAAAATCAAGCAGATGAATCTCGAGCACGCGCTCGGACTTGTCGCTGCTCACTGTTGGGCGATAACCGAGATTTACCACGCCAGGATATGTTGCTCCGCTCAGGGTGGCTTGCGCGAAATAGACCCCATTTGGAGGAAATTGCTCGCTATGAGCGCTCAGATTCGCCGTCGGGAAACCGATCTTTTTCCCGAGACGTTCACCGTGCACGACCGTACCAAGGATAGTGTACTGATGGCCCAGCATCTCGGCCGCCTTCGCGAGGTCACCCGCTTCGACAGCGCGACGGATCGCCGTGCTGCTCACGGGCTCGCTGTTCGCGAGCGTAACGGCGGGAATTCCAACGACGTGGAAGTCGAATTGCGCGCCCAGCTTCCTGAGAAGGGCAAGATTTCCGCGCCGGTCTTTTCCGAATGACCATTCATGTCCGACACAGATTTCACGCAGTGGTTTTGAATTCGTCACCAATTGTTGCACGAAGTTTTCCGGCGCCGTTGCGGCAAACGACTTGTCGAACTTGATGACGAGCAGGTGCTGCACGCCGAGGTCGCGGATCAATCTGATCTTGTGTTGCGTAGCAGTGAGCAGGTGGGGCGCCTCCCTTGGCCGAAGCACTTTCATTGGATGCGGGTCAAACGTGACGACGACCGGAGTGCCGTTTGCCGATTGGGCGTGCTCAGCGGAGGTGGAAATCACAGCTTGATGGCCGCGATGCACGCCATCGAAAACTCCGATCGCGAGGAAGATGGGGCCACGTAATTTCGATAACTCGGAGATGGATCGAAGGGTTTCCATCAGGAAGATGACGAATGACGAATGGCGAATGACGAACGAAATCCGAATGACAAATGACAAAAATGTTGGCGGGCAGGTTTTTGTGCTTCGTACTTCGTCATTTATTCAAGCTCCCCGCATGCGTGACACGTCTGGGAGACTGAGGAGCCTGCTCAAGATTTCCTCGCGTGGCACATCTTTAATTTGAGCCACACTGATCGCATTAGCCACATCGAAGCGCCCGGATTTTGTTCGCCGCAGCGACTCTAAGTGCGCGCCACAGCCTAAGGTCTCGCCAATGTCGTGAGCATAAGTACGAACGTAAAAACCTTTGCTGCACAAAACACTAAAATCGATCTCGGGTAGCCCGATTCGATCGATCGTGTAGCGATAAACATGCACAAGGCGCGGCTCGCGCTCGACCACTTTTCCCTGGCGCGCCAGCTTGTACAGCGGTACGCCGCCGTGCTTTTTCGCCGAAACCATCGGCGGCATTTGATAAAAATCGCCCCGAAATTTTTCAAATACGGCGCCAATTTGGGTTTCGTCCAGCGCGGGAACTGGTCGTTGCTGGATTACCGCTCCCTGCCGATCCTGTGTATCGGTCGTCACTCCCAGGACGAATGTGCCGGCGTATTCCTTGTCTTCGCTCATGAGCAAATCCTGGACCTTTGTGCCCCGTCCGACCGTGATCAAGAGCAAGCCGGTCGCTATGGGATCAAGCGTGCCGCAATGGCCGACTTTCCTGATCTGCAGTTTTCGACGGACTAGCGCGACCACGTCGTGCGAAGTCATCCCTTCAGCCTTGTCAACGAGCAGGACGCCGTCAGGAGCTAAAGGATGAGACATGGTGCAATAGGTAAAAGGTTAAAAAAGTTACAACGTTGATGCGTTGAAACGCTAAGTTATTTCAATCCACCGCCGCTCTTAGCGACTCAATCTTACCGCAAACTTCTGCTAAGACTCGTGCTTCTACTTCCGGGAGCGTTCCACGCACCCGCGCACCGGCGGCAAGCGCATGACCGCCTCCGCTGAATTTCTGGCAAATGGCGCAGACATCGACGACCTCTGTTTTGGAACGCATGCTTACACGTACTTTGTCCTCGGACAGCTCTTCGAAAAAAACGGCAACTATAACGCCACGGACGGACCGCAGATGATCGATCAGCCCCTCGTTATCCTCGGGAAGGACGCCCAGTTCAGCGGCTGTTTTCAAGCTGAGACTAAAACTTGCGACATGACCTTCCTGCTGGAAACGCATGGTGCGCAGCAGTTCCCGCAAAAGTTCCAGCCGCCGCCGCGGATAATTCTCATAGAGTAGCTGACTCAGTCGTCCGACATCGAGACCCGTGCGGATGAGTTCAGCCGCAATCTCGAAAGTGTGGGCGCTGGTTTTTGGATATTGAAACGAGCCAGTATCGGTAGAGATCGCCGCATAAAGATTTTCGGCGATGTCTCGATTGAACGGCAAGCGCTCGCTCTTGATCAGGCGAAAAATGATTTCGGCCGTGGCGGGCGCAGACGAATCAACATAAACCACGTCGCCATAACCCGGATTGGTCATGTGGTGATCGATGTTAATCCAGATTTTCGACGACCGAACTGCTGGCAGAGCAGTGCCAAGCCGGCTTTGAACTGCCGTGTCGAGCGCGATGGCAACATCGAAATCCTCCGGAGCGGAGGGCGGTTTGGTGAGCAAGTCGGCCCGGGGGAGGAAGGAATACTTCTCCAAGATTCCATCTTCATTCCATACACGGACTTCTTTTCCGAGCGCTTGAAGAGAAAGCGCCAACGCAAGCTGGCTGCCCAGCGCGTCGCCGTCAGGACGAACGTGGCCCAGGATGGCGAACCGCCGATGTTCACGCAGTATCCGACCGATTTCCTGGAACTTCGAGTCGCTCATTTTGCAGCCGCTTTGCTTATCCCGATGCAGCCTTTCGGTGTAGCTGGACAAGTAATCGCCGGGAAGGATTGCGACTGGCTACGATACACGGCCTGCACGGCCGTAGCTATAATCTTCACTTCTTGTCGCCTTGAGACGCTTCCATTTGCTGCATGATCTCTATGATCCGTGTCCCGCGCTCGATGGAGTTATCGAGATGAAAAATGAGGTGCGGCGTATATTTCATCGTGACGTGACCAGCAAGTTCCGCTTGTAACACAGACCGGTGAGCCGTGAGCTTGCTTATCACGCTTTCACCGGCCTCGGTTCCCAGAACGCTTACAAACACGTGCGCGTTCTTTAAGTCTGATGTTACATCCACGTGATTGATGCTGACCAGAGAACCTTCGAAGCTTAATTCTCGTGCAACGATTCCGCTAAGCTCGCGCTTCACGACTTCGTTAATGCGTAGCATTCGGTGTTTCATGATAACCTTTCGCTGTCATCCTGAGCGGAGAGAAGCGGATTCCTTGACTTCGCTCGGATGACTGCCCATCACAATTTTTGCGTGAAGGCCTCAAGCTGGTAACACTCGATCACGTCGCCGACTTGGTATTCGCTGAAATCGCCAAGCTTTATTCCACATTCGAGGCCGGAACGCACTTCCTTCACGTCGTCCTGGAAGCGGCGTAGCGTCGAAATCCCACCGTCATATACTGGTTGCCGTTTACGAAGCACGCGAGCCCGAGCCGAGCGAGCGATCCGGCCATTGGTAACAAGGCAGCCGGCGACGATGCCTTTGCTAAGTTCAAAAACCTGCTTCACTTCGGCGTGCCCGATGATCGTCTCTCGATGTTCAGGATCCAGTAAACCGGCCATGGCTTCTTTCATCTGATCGAGCAGCTCATAGATGATGCTGTAAAGTTTGACCTGAACTCCTTCACTCTTTGCGGCGGAAACAGCCATGTTTTCCACCTTCACATTGAAACCGACGACCACAGCATTCGAAGCGCTTGCCAATAGAATATCCGACTCCGAAATCGGCCCCACCGCGGAGTGAATGAGTTCTAAATCGACCTTCTTGCTTTCGATCTGTTTCAACGCTCCAACCAGCGCTTCCAACGAGCCTTGCGCGTCACACTTCAGCACGATGCGCAGGACCTTCGTTCCTCCGGCAGCTTCGAGAAGACTTTCAAGCGTCGCTCGCTTGGGAACCGTCAGTTTGTCGGCGCGTTTGGTCACCAGGCGTTCTTCACTCAAGGTTTTTGTCGAGCGCTCGGAATCCATTACGAGCAGCTCGTCACCCGCGTTAGGCAGCCCAGTGAAACCGAGCACCTTCACTGGCATTGAGGGAGCGGCTTCCTTGACCGGCTTGCCGCGGTCGTCCAGTAGCGATTTTACTTTGCCGCTGTAATCACCGCAGATAAAAGCATCGCCGATTCTTAGCGTTCCTATCTGCACGATAACGGTGGCAGTGGGACCGCGCCCGGCTTCGACCTGCGCTTCGATCACTGTTCCTCGCGCTGTGGCAGTGGGCGAGGCCTTGAGTTCCATTACCTCCGCCTGCAACGAGATCATCTCGAGCAGCTGGTCGATCCCGGTTCCTTTCGTGGCTGACACAAGGCAAACAATCGTTTCGCCTCCCCAGTCTTCCGGGCTTAGGCCCCGCTCCTGGAGTTGCTTCTTCACTCTGTCGATGTTTGCCGAAGGAAGATCAATCTTGTTGATCGCGACCATGATCTTCACGTGCGGCGCGGCCTTGGCGTGATTGATTGCTTCAATCGTTTGCGGCATGAGCCCATCGTCGGCCGCGACAACAAGGACAACGATGTCGGTAACATTGGCGCCGCGCGCACGCATTGCCGTGAAGGCTGCGTGCCCTGGTGTGTCGATAAATGTGAGCGTCGCGCCGTTGTGACTGACGCTATAGGCGCCGATATGCTGCGTGATGCCGCCAGCCTCGCCCGCAGCAACACGTGTCTTCCGAATAGCGTCCATCAACGTTGTCTTCCCATGATCAACGTGTCCCATGAACGTGATAATGGGTGCTCGCGGCTTGAGTTCTTCCTTCTTTTCAATGATTGGTGGCGGAGGCGCGACAACCACCTGTTCCACTTTGTGAACGCCGCCCCCTTTTTCGCGACGCTCCTTTTCCAGAACAAACCCATGGCTTTCCGAGATCTTCGAAGCGATGTCCGGCTCGATCGTCTGATTGACGTTCGCGAAGATGTTGTAGTTCATTAGCTCCGCGATGAGTTGATGCGGCTTCAGGCCCAGTTCGGTCGCCAGTTGCTTAACGACAATTGGAGGCTTGATAAGGATGACTTTCTGGGCCGCAATTTCTTCCTCCGCAGACGGCTGCGTGGCTGCATCGGCAGTAGCCTTTTCGCCGACGACAGTGACGGGCACTTCGGGCGGGGGCGGTTCTGCGGCGCTCTTTGGAGGCGGCGCCGGTTTTGAGTGAGTTGGCGGCGTTTCCAGCGATGCCCGGATGCGTGAAATCGGCGGTAAAACAGCTCGCTTTGGTTTTGCCTCGCTGTCTACGGTCTTTTTACTCGGTTTTTTTCGATCGATCAGCGACACGCTCTCTGCTTCGCGAGTCGAAGGGCGAACACTATCCGGTGCGGTTTCTGAGAGCGGAGGGGTGGCCGGCTTGTCCGCCGCCGCGACATCCTCCTTTATTTTTTGCTTTGGAAGTTTTGCCTTGGCTGGGACTGCCGCCTTGCGAGCAGCAGCAGACCCGCGCGCGGTCGGTTTGCGTGCTGCAGTTTTGCTGCTCGTCTTCGTTGCCATTGTTGTCTGTTTAAAATTTTGCTCATGGCCCGAGTTTCCCTAAACCAGGGCCATGTTATTGTACGAGTTCCTGCCGATGGACGGCCTCGTGAATCTCTCGCGCCTTTGTCTCATCGACTGCGAGAATATCCACTAAATCCTGCACATCCGCATCGCGCAATCCTTCCAGGTTCGTAAAGCCGGATTTTACGAGGGCAAGTGCCTGCTCTTCTGTAACGGGCAGAGCACCTGCAAGGGTTTGCGCTGCTTGCGCCACTTTCTGTTCCACCACGGTTGTCGCCGATGTGTCCCTGCCGATATTGATCTCCCAGCCAGTCAATCGCGAAGTCAACCGCGCATTCTGTCCCTTCTTCCCGATCGCGAGCGAAAGCTGATCTTCATCAACAGAAATCTGCACACTTTTCTTCTCCGTATCGAAAGCGAGATTCTTCACTTTTGCCGGTTTGAGGGCTTCCAGAACGTATTCCTTTGGATCGGAACTCCAGCGAATGATATCGACTTTCTCGTTGTTCAGCTCACGTACGATGTTTTTCACGCGCGAGCCGCGCATGCCGACACATGCACCGACCGGGTCTACTTTTTCTTTTGCGCTCCAGACTGCGATCTTGGTGCGATAGCCCGCTTCTCGCGCGATGCCGCGAATCTCCACCGTACCGTCCGCGATCTCGCTTACCTCCAACTCGAAAAGGCGGCGTACAAAATTTGGATGGCTGCGCGATACAATGATCTCGGGGCCGCGAATTCCATTTTCCACTGCGACGACGTACGCACGGAGGCGATCCCCCACGTTGTAGTCCTCTACCACCACTCGCTCGCGCTGCGGCATGATGGCCTCAAATTTGCCAAGATCGAGAATGACGTCCGAACGGTCGAAGCGCCGCACCGTTCCACTGACGATTTCGCCGGCGCGGTCTTTGAACTCCTCATAGATCATTTCTTTCTCAGCCTGGCGAATCCGTTGCATCATGGCTTGTTTCGCTGTCTGCGCCGCGATCCGCCCAAAATTCTTCGGGGTTACTTCCACTTCGATTATGTCGCCGACGTTTGCATCCGCCTTAATTTTGCGCGCTTTCGACAGTTCGATCTCGTCCTGGGGATTGGCCACTTCGTCCACAACTACGAGGTTTGCCAGCGCCCGGATTTCTCCAGTTTTCGGATTGATGTCGATCCGCAGCTCGCGTGAAGCGCTCACGCTCTTCTTCGAGGCCGAGAGCAGGGCGGTCGAGACCGCTTCGAGCAGGATTTCGCGTTTAATCCCGCGCTCCCGCTCCAGATAATCGAGCATCGCAATAAATTCTGCGTTCATAAAACATGTAGCCCGCAGACTAAAAAGAGTGGGACGCTAGTTCCCACTCCTATCAGCGCGCGGACTCGACGCCTAGTTTACCTTCTCAACGGTTTCCCGTCAACATCGTTCGGTTTGATTTGACGTTGAACGCCCAATCTCGAACGTGCAACACCCAATGAAGTCGCGCCTTGCAGCCGTTCTTGTCGTTTTTCTCGTGTGGACCGTGATTTATTTACCGGCGCTTGGTTCTATTGCAATCAAAGGAGAAGAAGGACGACGAATCTTGCCGGCGATCAGGATGCTCCAGACGGGGAACTACGTCGTCCCAGAAGTTGGTGGAAATCCATATTTTCGAAAGCCGCCCCTCGTGAACTGGCTGGTGGCCGCATCCTTCCGAATTTTTGGAGTGCGTAACGAATGGACAGCACGTCTGCCATCGGCAGTTCTCGTGCTGGCAGTGGCCGTCGCATTTGTCACTGTGGCCCGTGCCAGTCTGAGTCCGGAAGGATCGATCCTCGCGGCTCTCATTTGGATGACAAACATCGGGATGATGGAAAAAGGCCGGTTAATTGAAATCGAAGCGTTGTATGTCTCTCTTTGTGGACTTGCGATTATTTTTTGGCTGAGCCTTTTCCTTCAACGGAAATCTCCGTGGCTCATCTGGGTTCCGGCATCCATTTTTCTAGGGCTCGGTCTCTTGGCGAAAGGCCCGACCCATCTCATATTTTTCTACGCGATTGTGTTTGCCGTCCTTTGGCAAATGAAAGAATGGCGGCTTCTTATTCACCCGGCGCATTTCGCCGGGTTAGCGATCATGCTGGGAATCTTCGCGGCGTGGGCTATTCCGTTCTTGCACAGCACGACGACACACATCGCGGCAGCGAAATGGTCAAATCAGCTCACAGGCCGGCTACAAGGCCTCGATTTCAAGTTCGTCAGTTGGATTCAAAATATCCCGCGTGGTCTTATCTATTTTCTGCCTTGGGTTCTTCTCTTCCCGTTCGTCAGGTTTTCAAAGTTTCACAACTATACTGAGCAACGGCTGGCTCGCGGTCTCGCCTGGGGAGTCGTCGTACCGTTTCTCGCTCTAAACCTCGTTCCCGGTGCCTTGCCTCGATATAGCATGCCGGTAATAGCGCCAGCTTCATGGTTACTGGCGATGAGCTACGCTGGACATGCATTGCACTGGCCGTGGGAGAAAGGGACGTCGGGCGAGCGAACATGGGCAAAAATAGTTGCGCTTTTTGTCGGAGTTGGACTCGTAGTTGGAGGGGTTGGTTATCCACTCACGGCGGTCGTCTTGAGAAACAGGCAACAAGTGAAGAAGGCCGCGGCGGAGATTAACACTCTCGTTCCCCTTAGCGAGACGCTTTACGCGGTAGACCCAGAATATCAGCCGGTATTTTTTTATGTGAAGGCGCCGCTGGAATATGTGAGTTACATCCAAGAACTGCCGCCCGATGCGCGTTATTTTCTTGTTCAAGGTGACAAAGAAGCCGAAGCGACAACTACACCACGATGGGCGCCGCGACGTGCGCATCTGCGTGCTCGTGTGCGGGATTATCGCAAACGCGAGCTGCTTCTGTTCGAAGTTGGCCCTTAAATGAACATTGACAGGCTGACAGATCGGGAATTGGTTAGCATGCTAACCAATTTAATCTGCCTCACATGTCCGATGACGAAACATTTGGGCCGCTGCTCCACGGGACTGCTCGTGCCTGGCGACTGAAGTTGGACAAACGACTGAAGCCAATGGGCCTGAGCCAGGCAAAGTGGCGCACGCTGCTGCATCTCTCGCTGGCAGGAGATGCCCTTACACAGGCCGAAATCGCGGAGCGTCTGGGGATAGAGCAGCCGTCATTGGTGACATTGCTGCATCGTCTGGAGAATGAAGACTGGATTACCCGCAGGAGCTCCTTGCACGACCGTCGCTGCAAAATGGTGTTCCTCGGTCGGCGCGCTCAGCGGGTGATTTCCCAAATCAACGCAGCCGCCGAAAAACTTCGCCACGAATTACTGGAAAATGTCTCGGCGGCAGACTTGCGTACTTGCGTGCGCGTGCTCACGCGGATTTACGAAAAAGCGGAAGGGAAAAACGGAAATGGCAGACTGGCGAAATTCCGGTCCACGGTAAGAAAATGAACATCGTGCAAGAGGAAGAGCGTCGCGTGGTGGCTAAAGCGCCGAAGGTAGCGAAACCTCGACGGACGGGAAGGCAATCCATTCCGCGCTGGGCCTACGTGCTTTTTGCCGTCCTCGCTGTTTTGATTCTGTTGCGCACCTTTCAGCGTGGTGTCAACACGTTGAAACCGGCGCAGGCGCCGGTGCGTCCTGTGACCGTGTCCAAAGTCGTTACAAAAGATGTACCCCTTTATCTCGATGAAATCGGCACCTGCGCGGCTTACGAGACTGTGCTGGTGCAGGCGCAGATCACTGGCGTAATCATCACGCGTAATTTTCAAGATGGCTCCGACGTGAAGAAAGGCGACTTGCTTTTCACAATCGATCCGCGCCCGTTTCAAGCCGCTCTCGACCAAGCGAAAGCGCAAGCCGAGTTGGACCAGGTGACGCTGAAACGACAAGAGGGCCTGCGCGCGAGAAACGTCATAGCGCAACAGGACTACGACACGGCCCTGGCGAACGCGCAGAAGTCTCAGGCCGCGACCGAGGCTGCCCAGGTGAACCTTGACTGGTGCTTCATAAAATCGCCGATCAACGGACGAGTCGGTCTGCGCAATGTTGACGTTGGCAATCTGGTTGGGCCCTCGACTCCGCCGCTTGTCACAATTCTAGGCCTGGACCCGATTTACACCGATTTCACCGTGGCTGAGAACGATCTTCCGCTGGTGCGAAAATATCTCGGCGGGCCGAATACCAAGGTGCAAACCTACCTGCAGGATGGTTCAATCACGCCACGTACGGGCGATCTTTACTTTATTGACAACGCAGTGCAGCCAGGGTCCGGAACAGTGAAAGCTCGCGGGGTCACGCCAAATCCCGACCGCGCGCTGTGGCCCTCAGAATTTGTACGCGTCCGTTTCATCCTGGATATACTTAAGAACGCGACGCTTGTTCCGTCGCAGGCTGTCCAGGTTAGCCAGAGTGGGCCGTTTGTTTTCGTGGTGAAACCCGATAACACTGTCGATCTCCGTCCTGTGAAACCCGGCCAACGTCAGGGAGGCGACCTCACTGTGATCGATGGCGTAAAACCGGACGAGACTGTAGTGGTCACCGGCCAGCTTGCCCTTGCGCCCGGGGCGAAGATAGCACCCCAACCGCATGTCGCTCAAGACCACGGCAACTCCCAATCTCGATAGGTACGGATTTTAAAAGGCTGCAAGCTGATAATGAATGACGCTGACGAACATGACGGCGAACGCGAAGTAAGGGATAAGGACCGCTTTAGGTCGGGGTCGTTTGCCGAGGATTTGCCCGAGTCCGCGGCAAAGTTAGTCCCGGTCGAAGGTTCGGGGCTCTCCGGGCCGTTCATTCGCCGGCCAGTGATGACTGTGCTGCTGACGTTGTCCGTCATTGTCGCCGGTCTGGCGACCTACGGTAAACTTGCGGTCAATGATCTACCCGCGGTCGATTACCCGGTTATTCAAGTCAACTGCTCTTACCCCGGCGCGGACCCTACGACAATGGCCAACAATATTGCCACACCATTGGAGAAGCAATTTCTGCAAATTCCCGGGCTCGACATCATCACCAGCAACAGCACGCAGAGTAACACGCAATTCACACTGCAGTTTGTTCTGAGTAAAAGCATCACTGATGCCGCGACCGACGTGCAGGCCGCTATCCAGCGCGCGACGGGCAAACTGCCAATCGACTTGCCTAGTCCGCCCACATTTACGAAAACGAACCCGAACGATCAGGCCGTTTACTTGTTAGGCCTAATGTCGGATACGCTCACCGATTGGGACCTATATAAGTATGCATCCACCGTCGTTGCGCAGCGCATTAACATCCTGCCGGGCGTCTCACAGGTGAACATTTATGGCGTGCAAGGCGCCATCCGAATCAAGGCCGACCCGTCGGCACTCGCTGCGCGCGGCCTGACCATGGATGATCTAGCCAGCGGGATTAAATCGGGCACGGTCTATTCTGGCGCGGGACAATTCGATGGCGCGCATCGCACTTTTGTGCTGCAACCCGATGGGCAGATCGAGAAGGCGGAAGGCTATCGCGGTTTGATCGTGGCTCGCAACCCAAACGGTTCGCCCGTTTATCTGGGTGACGTCGCGGAGGTCAAGCAGAGTGTGCAGGACGAGCGACTTTCGCGTTTCTTCTGGGTGCGCGGTTTTAATCCGCCCGGCTCGGTGGTCGTGCTTGCCGTTTCACGGCAGGCGGGCGCAAATGCTGTGGAAGTCGCCAACTCAGTGAGAGCGCTCTTCCCTGAGTTGCGCGCGAGCCTGCCTGGCTCAATCAAATTCACGCCAATATTCGATCGGTCACAAACCATCGTCAATTCTGCTGACGAAGTGAAATGGACGCTAATCATCGCGTTCGTGCTGGTTGTGGGGGTCATCTACGTCTTTCTCGGCCGCGCAACCGACACTCTGATTCCGGCTGTGGCGCTCCCGATGTCATTGCTGCTCACCGTGGCCGTGATGTACATGCTCAATTTTTCCATCAATAATCTCACCCTGATGGCGCTCACGCTGGCCATCGGTTTCCTTGTCGATGACGCAATTGTGTTTTTGGAAAACGTGGTGCGGCGCGCCGAACACGGCGAGTCCATCCTGAAAGCTACGTTTAATAGCGCCGGCGAAATCTCGTTTACCATTTTGTCGATGACCCTTTCGCTCGCAGCCGTTTTCATTCCGCTCGTTTTCATCCCTGGACTTCTCGGTCGCATCTTTCGTGAGTTCTCTGTCACGATTATTGTTGCCATTCTTGCTTCGGGGCTTGTCTCTCTGACGCTCACGCCCTTGATGTGCGCGCGCATTTTGGGCGAGCGCAAGGCTGGCCACAGGCGCGCCTGGATGGAACGGAAGACCAGCAATTTCATCCAACGTGTGATCGCTGCTTACGGTCGCGCGCTCGACTGGTATCTCGATCGCGCATGGCTCACCGTGCCGATCGTGCTCGCCTGCATTCTGGGCCTTTGGTTCTTCTTCACCAACCTACCGTTCACGTTATTGCCGCCGGGCGACAGCGGTTTCGTTCGGGGCGTGTTCATCGCGCAGGAAGGTTCGTCGCCTGCGCAGATGCGGACGTATCAGGCGGAGGTCAATAAGAAAATCCAAGAGGATCCAGCCGTCGGACAATTTTTCACACTCACCGGTTTCGCCTCGCGCGGCGCGTTATCCCAGGGATTGATGTTTCTTTTTCTGAAACCACGCGGCGAGCGACCGCCCGTTGATCAAATCATTTTGCGATTGCAAAAAACGCTTGGCTCCATTCCTGGCATTGCTGCCGTGCTAAAGCCGAGTCCGGTGCTGCAAATCAGCGTCGGCGCCACCAGCCAGACTCAGGGACAGTATGCCTACACAATTAGCGGCATCGTGCCCGAGGACGTTTATGCCGTGGCTGACCAATTGATGGCAAAACTCCAGCAGTTCAAAGGCTTCGCCAGCGTGCGCTCCGATTACTACCACGACACGCCAAATCTTAAGATCGACATCAACCGCGATCGGGCCGCGACCTACGGCGTTTCTACTTCTGCCATCCAAAGTCTGATGCGCAACGCCTACTCGCAAAACTACGTCTATCTCATCAAGGAACCTGACGACCAATACCAGGTCATCCTGGAAGTCAAGGACAAGGAGCGGGCGCACCCTGACGACTTGGACGATCTCTATGTGCGCAGCAGCACCAGCGGCAATTTCAGCGCGAGTGGCTCGGGTGGGGGAACCATAGCCACGACCACGGGTAACATGTCAAGTCTCGTCCCGATGCGTGTTGTGACATCAACAAAGGAAGTTATCGGCCCGCAAGCTGTGAACCATTTGAACCAGTTCACCAGTGTCACATTCAATTTTAACCTGTTGCCAAACGTCGCGATCGGCGATGCCACCAAGGCCATCGAGGACGCCTTCGCGCAAATCCATCCCAATTATCCGACAGTACAGGGTATCTTCCAGGGGGAAACACTCGTGTTCCAGCAATTGTTCCGCTCTCTGCCCATGCTTCTGCTCGCTGCGGTCTTCGTTATGTATGTTATTCTGGGAATTCTTTACGAAAGCTATGTGCATCCATTCACGGTGTTGTTCCCAGCCATTGTCCCCGCGGTAGTGGGCGGGTTGGCTACATTGTATCTCTTTCACTCGGTGCTCTCGCTTTACAGCGTGATCGGACTTTTCCTTTTGTTGGGCATTGTCAAAAAGAACGGAATTATGGTTGTCGATTTTGCCTTGCAACGAATCGACGAAGGTTGGGATCTGCGCTCGGCCATTCACGAAGCCAGTCTGGAACGGTTTCGTCCCATTATGATGACCACGCTTGCTGCGCTCATGGGTGCAATACCGATTGCGCTGGGGTTCGGCCAGGACGCCGCATCGCGCCGCCCGCTCGGTCTGGTGATTGTTGGCGGTCTGATTTTCTCCCAGCTGATTACGCTGTTTGTAACGCCGGTCATCTATCTCTGGCTCGAATGGTTCCAGGAGCACGTGCTCGACAAGGTACCCTTCCTCCGCAGCGCGCACACCCATCACGAAGGCGAACCCGCGAGAGGAGAAATGCGACCTGAACCAGCAGGCGTCCATTGATCCACGATTTAACTGTTTAAGCTTTCAAACGCCTTGACGTGGCGAAGCCCCATGCGCGCGATGGTTCTGGATAAACCGCAGCAACCGCTCCAACTCCGCGACGTGGAGAAACCAAGACCGGCAAGGGGAGAACTGTTGGTGCGAATCGTTACGTGCGCCGTGTGCAGGACCGATCTTCACGTGGTCGATGGCCAATTACCGGATCCAAAACTGCCGCTCATACCAGGCCACCAAATTGTTGGCTATGTGGAAGAGATTGGAGAAGAAGTGAATTCGAAATTCAAAGTTGGCGACCGTGTTGGTATTCCGTGGCTTGGCTGGACTGACGGCGAATGCGCCTATTGTCGATCGAACCGGGAAAATCTATGCGATCGAGCTCGCTTCACCGGCTATACTATCGATGGCGGTTATGCGGAATTCACTGTCGCAGACGCACGGTTCTGTTTTCATTTGCCTGACCGTTACAATGATGTCGAGGTTGCGCCGCTGCTTTGCGCGGGGCTGATCGGTTATCGTTCCTATCGCAAAACCGGAGATACGCATAGACTCGGCATTTATGGCTTTGGTAACGCCGCGCGTTTAATCGCGCAGATTGCCCTTTATGAGGGGCGCGAGCTCTTTGTGTTTACGCGACCCGGTGACCTGGTAACCCAGCAAAGCGCCAAAGCGCTTGGCGCAAAGTGGGCGGGCGGTTCCGACGAGTTGCCGCCGGAAAAACTCGATGCTGCGATTATCTTTGCGTCGGTCGGCCCGCTCGTACCTGCGGCGCTGCGGGCGCTTGTCAAGGGCGGCATTGTAGTCTGCGGCGGAATTCACATGAGCGATATCCCCTCCTTTCCCTATGCAGACCTATGGGAAGAACGGATCATTACGTCTGTAGCAAACCTAACCCGGCATGATGGCGAAGAATTTTTCAACATTGCGCCACGCGTTCCAGTGCAGACAGAGACGGAAAGATTTCCCTTGGAACAAGCTAATGTCGCACTGGATCGGTTTCGTGCCGGCGAGTTGAAGGACACCGCCGTGCTACTGATGGACGTGAACTAACGGCTGGCCAAACTAAGTTATAATAGCGGCAGTTTCTTCTCAGCGCGTTCCTACTCGCGCACGACTTTCATCGTTCCGAACTGAGCCAGCAGCGTTGCCAAGCGCTTCTTCCTCCGGAGAGAGAAACGGCCTGAAGCGGCTTTTGTCGATGGCTTTCATGAAAGCCTCGTGGGGGGAGACAATTTCTTTTTCAAGGAGTGCCCATATGGCGTCGTCCATAAATTGCATTCCCTGTGCTTTACCGGAAACAATCACGTCCTGGAGCTTTTGCGTCGCCCCTTCGCGAATGATCGCAGCGACAGCGGCGTTCGAGATTAAAATTTCGTTCACTGCGATTCGCCCTGGCCGATCTGACCTTTTTAGAAGCAATTGAGCAACCACGCCGCGCAATGAGTTCGCGAGCATCGCACGCGCCTGAGGTTGACGGTCGGCGGGAAAAACGTCCACCATTCGGTCAACCGTTTTACGCGCATTGTTTGTGTGCAGCGTGCCGAATACGAGGAGGCCCGTTTCAGCTGCCGTAAGAGCGAGCGAGACTGTTTCCAGGTCCCGCATTTCTCCCACAAGCACAATGTCGGTGTCCTGCCGTAATGCCGCCTTGAGTCCAGCGGCAAACGAACTGGAATCGGTCGGGACTTCACGCTGCGTTATCGTGCTTCTCTTGTTGTCATGCACGAATTCGATCGGTTCCTCGATCGTTACGACGTGTTTCGCAAAGTTTTGATTGATGTAGTCAATCAGCGCAGCTTGCGTGGTAGTTTTACCGGAGCCAGTAGGACCAGTCACCAGGACAAGCCCGCCACGTAGATTCGCAAAGTCTCTTACAACAAGCGGAATCCCCAGTTGTTCAAGTGTAGCAATCTTTGTGGGAATCAGCCGAAACGTCGCACCGTAACCGTTGGACTGCTTGAAGTAGTTGCTGCGGAACCTAGAAGCTTCGTCCATTTCATAGGCAAAATCCAGGTCTCCGCTTTGTTCAAAGGCTTCCCAGTTGCGGACTCCGCAAATTTCGCTCATCATCTGCACGGCTTCCTCGCGTGAAATTGGCTCGGCACGAATGGGCATGATGTCTCCATGCACACGCATTTTCGGGGGCTGGCCCTGGGCGAAATGCAGATCGGATCCGCCGTGCTTGACGATCACACTTAAAAATTGATCGAGATAAGCCATTCTCAGAATCGCCGATTACGCGGATACCATAGAGAGAAGGACAACAATCCTGCGGGACAACAGCTCGGCGAGATCGTTCGGCTATTGGCCTGAAGTCTGCTGGTTCTGTAGTCTGTGGTCATGTAGTCCTACATTCTAAGTTGTTGTCGTACCATTTGTTTTTGGTCTGCGCGCGCGTAAGCCTCCTGAGCGCTGATCAAGCCACGCTGGTACAGTTCGATCAGCGTATCGTCCATCAAACGCATGCCTTGTTTCTTGCCGGTCTGAATAATGCCCGGCAACATGTAGGTCTTTGCTTCGCGAATCACATTCGCCACCGCGGGCGTGTTCGTAAGGATCTCCAACGCCAGCACCCGTCCGGTGCCGTCCGCTCGCGGTATCAGCTGGTGGCTGATGACTCCCCGCAGGGATTCGCTTACCATCACCCGGATTTGCTCCTGTTGATGCGGTGGAAACACGTCGAGTAATCGATCAAGCGTGCGGGAAGCATTACTGGTATGCAGCGTTGCCAAAACAAGGTGGCCGGTTTCCGCGGCAGTAATGGCGAGCGAAATTGTTTCCAAATCACGCATTTCTCCAACCATAATCACATCGGGATCCTCGCGGAGTGAAGCGCGCAGCGCTGTGGCGAAAGACTCGCTGTGCGTGAATATCTCTCGCTGGGTAACGTGGCAGTTTTTCGACGTCAATATGTACTCGATCGGGTCTTCCAACGTGATGATGTGATCGCGACGCTCTATGTTTATTTGCTGGACCAGTGCGGCCAGCGTCGTCGATTTGCCCGTTCCTACTGAACCGGTCGCCAGAATTAGCCCGTTCTGGTAACGGGTGAGTAGCTTGAGGCGCTCGGGCAGCCCTAGTTCGTCCATGGTTCGGACGTGACTGTTGATCACACGGAAGACGATCTCGATCCCAAGCCGTTGTCGAACGACGCTGGTGCGATAGCGAGCGAACTCGTTTTCATACGCAAAATCTGAGTCGCCACGTGTATTGAGCTCATTCTTGTACACATTGGGCACGAAGGCTTCAGCCAGAGCCGCGGTTTGCTCGGCGGTCAGTAGCGGCGCGTCAGGCCAGATAGGCTCCAACCGTCCGTGCAGCCGCCACCTCGGCTGCGCGTTCACGGCCAAATGGACATCAGATGCGCCAGCCTTTTGGCCGACCTCGAGATAATCATCCACATGTCGCATCGCCTGCGATTTCACGGGAGGATCCAGAGACTTAGCGATCATTGGCGCCTGAGGAAACAATTACGCAACGCGGGCGAGCGCGTAAATCCTAAAACGAGCGCTTCCCGCAGGCCCGCTAACATGGACCTTATGTTTTGCGCCGTGATTTTCCTTGAAAATCGGTCAGTCGATTTTTGACAAACTCGAGAATCACCGGCCGGGCCAGGCTGCCGACGACCTTCAACGCAGCCAAGGCGAAGCCAGTTTCGACCAGCTTCTTTTGCGATTTACGGCTGCTTTTTGCATCCACATAAATTTTCTTCCTCCGCATCGGTGCCAAAGCGATCAAAGCACCGACTGCAGTTGCGGCTGTGATCCACGAAACGGTTTGATCCCGAAATGATCTGCGAAATTTCGCGGGAAAATCCAATTCATGGTGCAGGCCGCGCAAATCGCGCCCGACGCGTTCGCGTGAACCTGCGATTTCCGCTCTCAGTTCGTCGATTGATTTGTTGCGTCCAGATTTCTCAGCCATTCACGATCCTTTCTTATTTCAGCCAAAGTGACGCGGAAAAACGGCTTGGTGATTCGGCTCCATGCGATCAGGAGCAGCACCAGCGCAATGATAAAATGCAGCGCGGCGGCAGCGAGCGCTATCCATGGCCACGAAATTCCAACCAGATGAGCTAACCCCACAACGGCCCCAGTTATTAGGAAAACATAACCCAGGGCACAAAGGAGTAGTGCGAAAACTAAGCAACCAGTCAGTATCAGTAATTGCACCGCGGCCGCTTTTGATTCCTCGGCGAGAAGGGCAAAGCGGCTTTCAAAGAACTCCGCGAGTGCGTTTACGAACGCGAACAGATTTTGGAACAAACCGGCATGTCCCGCAGGATTGCGGGACCGAAAGCTCTCGCTGATCATCTCCGAAAGCTTTCGGAGTTAACGCCGGAAGACCAACCCCAGAACAAACCCGATTCCGAGCGCAGTAAAAATCGCCTTGGTTGGATTTTCGCGCACATACTGCTCCGCGTCGTCCTGGAATGTGCGGGCGCGATCCCTCGCATCCCCCCATGCTTGTTCTGCTTTGCCGCGTGCTTCTCCCCATTTCTCCTCTGCCTTGCCGCGGTACTCTTCAGCTATGGAGCCTGCCGCCGATTTTAGGTCTTCAGCTGCCCTGCGTGCATGTTGTTTACTGCTCTCCAGCTTGTCGCGTGCGTCCCCCGCGGCGGGCGTCTTTTGTTCTGCTTTATTCTCTTCTGCCATTTGTATTCTCCGGTTGATTATCGGTGGAAGTATCCGCGTGCTTGACAAATTCGGCAAACAAATCTCGTAGCAAAGTTGAGCAGCACGTCGGAGCCCCCGAAAGCCAATCGCACTTCGAACGGTTTGCGGTCTTAGCCCGCTGAACCGAAAAAGAAGTTATTGTTCGCGAAAAATGATGCGCGCTTTTGTCAGATCGTAGGGTGAAAGCTCGACTGAAACTTTATCTCCTGGTACGATCCGAATGAAATGCTTTCGCATCTTACCCGAGATATGTGCAAGCACATTGCGTTGCCCAGGCAGATCGACTCGAAACATGGTCCCCGGTAGTACCTGAGTTACAGTGCCTTCCGTTACGATCTGTCCTTCCTTCGACACGTGGGAATTATACTCTTCAACCCGCATTGCTCAACTTGCCTAACGCGGCGATCTTGCGCTCTTAACGCAGCTGATCCCGGGAGATTGTCGGCAAATATTCACGAAGTTCCTGGCGTTTCCACCAGGCGCCAGTTTGCCGGCGTTCGTCAGGAGTTGTAAAACGATAGCGATAAAACATCGCTCGGATGTAGTGGGGTGGTTTATCAGGGAACGGGTCATGCGCAAGCAATCCGGTCACGTCTCGTGATCCCTCCAGTAGCCTGACGATTAGCCCGACTAACCACGGATTCTGCTCCGGAGCGTCCAAGGCGGCGAACCACATCTGCCAATCAAGTCTTGGTTGATGCGGCGCGCACCAACCGGGAGCGCGTTTCACGTTGCCTGGTTTCCATTTAAATTCATAGGGCAACCATTCAACACCATCGGTGCTGCCTTCGATGACAATCTCGCCGCGGTCCTTGGTCATCACGCGGAAAAGTCCGTAGCCGTTCACGATTCGAAATGCTTCGAGTTGTTCGTAGAATTTCGCCAGCCAGCCTGGCGGTCTGCTCTGCGGTTTGAACGCGCTGAAAATGAGCCACGTGTTAATCGGCAACGTCACAACAATCACCGCGAGAGCTGCGTAGCTATACAATTGCTTTGACAGGGCGCGACCGGTCCGAGCCGGACTGGCATTTGGCACGCCATTGATGGACGCGGGGATGTCTCGGCGTGACGTCCCTATTGCCGCATCGTCAATCAGCAACAAGCACAACGCGATCGCCAGCAGATTGAAGAAGCAATAGTTGCCGGTAAGGGCGATTATGATTTGAAGGAAGATTATTAATCCCGCAGCCATCAGCCGCGGGCGTCGCGGCGCCCAGATAAAAAACGGCACGATGATCTCCACTGCGAGACAAAACGCGACCGAAAAATGTTTGAACCATTCCGGGCTTTTGTCCGCCCACCAGGCAAAGACTGTCGGCAACGGCTGCGACCAGTAGTGATAATCAAGTGCCGTCAGCGCACTCCAATGAAACGACTGATTCAGCCAACCCCAGGAATCGTCGCCGCTGGTCAACTTCACGACGCCGGACAGGAGCATTAGTTTGAACAGAAGGAACTTGAGCAAAAACAAACCCGCTCGTGAAACTGGAGCAGCTGTAGCTGGGGGCGCCGACCCGGGCCACCATATCAGGTCCCGCGGCCATAGCCGCCATGGCGCAAAAAAAATCGACAGAAAGCCGGTCTCAAGCAAGAGAACATCCCATTGAAAGTTGAGAAACACTTGTCCAGCAATCGTGAGAGACAGGTAAAAGACAAAAAGCACGGCGAGTAAAAGCGCCGGTGCGATTCCGAAAATCAGAAGCAACGAAAGAACAACGCCTCCCCCGCATAGGAAATTTAGAAATGCGTTGCTCGAGTCGAACCAGCAAAGTGTTGGCAGGAGAAAATAAGCGTCCGGCCCAAGTTGCTGCCGAACTGCGGGGAGAAACCGACTAACCGGCGACATTCCGTTACTCCCAACAAGTCCATCCACTTGCACCCAAAGCGACACGAATGCGATCAGATAGATGAGTCCAAGCATGCGGAGAAACCAGCGGCGCGCCCAAAAATAAGTCGGCGGTCGCACGTCTTTGCCCCACAACAATCGAGTAAAGGTCGATCCGAGACTGCGATGCCCAGCGATGAATTTGTAAGCGGTCTCGGAGATGCCGGCGAAACCAGGAACGTGATCGTAGCTCCAGAGGAGCCATTTCCTGGAAGATCGATATCGCAACGATCGACACACGGCTTCGGCGGCAAAGAAGGCTTCGCCATTCGGCTCGATAAATGCAACTGCACGCTGAAATTGTTCGACTGGAATTTCAGGGAATCGCGCCGCTGCCTCCTGATACGTAACATAGTCCACCTTGCCAGCGGTGATTTCGCGCCAACGTTCGATCCAGCGCTTGCAAAAATGACACTCACCATCCCAAATCATGAGAGGATTTGGCGGTGGATTCGAAACGTGGAGGTGCGATTCGTTAGTCATTAACGCCAACGTTCCAACGCCCAACGCTTAACGTCCAATTTAGAATCCGAGTTCGATGTTGGATGTTCGGGGTTGGGGGTTCGGCGATTTAAGTATCAAACTCCGCCCATACCGGCGCATGATCGGACGGTTCCTTGCCCTTGCGCATTTCCGTGTCAATTCCTGACGCGCTGCAGCGCTCCGCCAGTTTTTCGCCAGCCAGAATCGCGTCAATGCGCAGACCGCGATTTCTCTCAAACGCACGCATCTGATAATCCCACCAGCTGAAAAGTTCGCCTTCCTTGTGATGAATTCGCAGGGTGTCGCGCAAGCCAGTTTCACACAATTGCTGAAACGCGGCACGTTCGCCATCGGAGCACATGATGGCGCCACGCCATAGATTTGCATCGTAAACGTCGATATCCTCCGGAGCGACGTTGAAATCACCGCACACCACAACGTCGCTAGACTTTTCTTTCGCGATGCAATCTCGCAGGCGGCGATACCAAAACAGTTTGTATTCGTAAGCCGGGGAACCAACTGCCTGGCCGTTCGGCGCATAAATCGAAAGAACACGGAGGCGACCGACGGTTGCTGCAATCACGCGCGCCTGTGGATCGACCACTTCGTCGCAGAGAGACTGACGCACATCGTGCAGCTCGGTTTTCGACAGAATCGCGACGCCGTTGTACGATTTTTCGCCGTGATAAGCTGCATAGTAACCGGCGGCTTTCAAAGCAAGCGCCGGAAACTGGTCGTCCGTGCATTTTGTTTCCTGCAAGCAAACAACATCCGGCTCCGTCGCCTCCAGCCAGGCGAATAAGCGGTCCTGGCGCTTGCGCAGCGAATTAATGTTCCAGGAAACGATTCTCATTTAGTGAGATGTGAGGCGAGAGGCGTGAGAGATCAGAAGTTAGCGCTTTCGATTTTCGCTTGCCCTGCCACTTCTTCCCCTTCATCTCACAGCTCAAGCTCTACGCCGGGAGTCGGTACAAGAACCTCCGATCGGGGAAGGTCCGCTGACAGTGTTAAGCGCATCCACTCCACGGCCGGTGGATCGCCGTGCACGAGAACAATTTTGCCAGGCACCAGTCTTTTGGCGTAATCGATGAGCGCCTCACGGGTGGCGTGTGCGCTGAACTGAAACTGTTCGATATTGCAGCGGACGCGCTGGACCGGCTTGTCGGGGTCAAGGGTAACCTCCCCATTTGATCTCGCGTCCCGTAGAAGACCGGCAGGCGATTCCGGGTTGGCATAGCCGACAAAAAAGATCGAATGCTGCGGGTTCTCGATCAGCCGCTGCGCAAGAACATTGGAGAGTGTTTTTGGTATCATCATCCCACTGGAGAGTACGTAAACCCGTCCCGGGCGCAGCGGCGCGTCGCGCACTGTTTCCTCGTTCAATATGAATGGTGTGGCTTCCCTCATTAATTGCAGGCGCGGCAATTGCCGGCGAGTCGTATGCGCGCGCCGATCGTAGATATCAGTCATCTTTGAGCTGAGACCACCAATGTAAATCGGAAACTCGGTCAGGAGCCTTTCGCGACGGAACTTGTAAAACATTGCCAGGATTTCCTGCGTTTTTCCCAGCGCGAAGACGGGTATGAGCACGCACGAGCGGCGCTCAAAAGCAGCGCCAATCGCTTCTGCCAGACGTCGCTCTTCACTGGCGCGCGTCCAGCCAGCGGGTTTTGGATGGTCGCCTCGCGTGCATTCCATGATCAGAACATCAATCTTCTCTTCTGGAAAAGTCGCTGCTCCCATAATTGTTTGATCGTCGAAATTGACGTCCCCGGTGTAAAAGACTGTTTTACCTTCCGCTCGCAGCAGAATTCCACTCGAGCCCAGCACGTGTCCTGCGTCGAAAAACTCGAATGTCAGTGTGTCTTTCTCTTGCTGGGGTGCACGCTCGCCGGCGATGGAGAAGCGCTGGCGCAATGGACACCAACGCCAGCGTCCCGATGCGCGATCGGTTTCTCGATGCGTGAAGAGCGGATATGACCCCGCGACAGCGCGACCGATCTCCTCGCGTTGCCGGGTCATCACATTAACCGAGTTGTGCAAAAGTACGCTGCCGATCTTGGCCGTGGCTTCGGTCATGAAAATGCGCGCGGTTGGAAAGCGTCGCATTAGTACCGGCAATGTGCCGATGTGATCCTGATGGGCGTGAGAGATCAGGATCGCTTCGATCTCCTGGTCGGCGATCGCTTTGAAATTCGGCAGCGCATCCTCACCAGTGTCCTTGGGGTGCATTCCGCAATCGAGCACCAGTCGATGGCGACCCATCTCGAGATAGTATGAATTCGCACCAATCTCGGTGCGGCGCGTCAGGTTAATGAATTTCAATCCGCCCTCTTGCTCTCGCTCCTACTCTTGCCTTTCAAGGCACGAATACGTACCACGCTCTTCGCCGACTCTTGAGCTCAGACCACTGATGTTTCTCATGATCGAATTGCGGTTTCATCTCGCCAGAATGAGCAAGAGCAAGAGCAAGAGCAAGAGCAAGCGAAAGATTCAGCCGCGCAATTCTCTGAACAGGCGCTTTAGTGGTCAGTCTAAGTATTGGCCCGTATGAAACGAGAAAAGCAGCCGCAACGCGACGCAAACAGCCACCTCGAGCAAGACATTTGCATTCACATCTTCACTGTCTCTTCCGCAATGGTCGGCGTTTGCCTGACCGTTATTGGATTGATCCGCGTCGTTATCACGCTTGGAATCGCGGATACGCTGGCAGACGATTTGCTGGCTGCCGACGCACTGCTGTTTCTGATCTCTTGTTTGCTTTCTTACTGGGCCTTGCGCTCGCGAGGCCTGCGTAGAATGCATCGCCTTGAAAAAATTGCGGATGCCATCTTTATCGTCGCCATGACCGGGATGGTTGTGGTCTGTGCGCTGATCACTTATACGATTTCTGTTCCTACCCGTTAGCCGGCCGCCTTCACTGAGCTAATTCTTAGCGCGGCGTTGGACGCGGCGCCGGCGTCGGACGTGGCCTTGGTGTTGGAGTAGGCCTTGGTGGTGCGACGGCGCAGGCTCTAAAGAATATTGGGTCGTGGTTGGCGAAAGGTCGACCAAAGGGAACGCCATTTCCAGTGAAGGCTCCGTAGAAACAACTATCCACCGCTTTCATCTGCATATAGTCTCCGAGCACTCGCTGTCTGGAATTGCCGTTGTCCGTAGCAGAAGACAGGAAAGTCAACAAGGTCTGATGGTTGAAAGTAACACCGTGATCGCTGCTTTGTGCCAGGTGGGCTGAGAAGATCGGGAAGTTGTCTTGAGAGAACCCATCAAAGGTATAGTAAAAAACGCCGACTGTTCCGTCACTGGCTACGGCGACCGACGGAATCGCGGCTTCTACCTGACCTGTCACGAAGTTTTCTGGACCCACAGTCACACCACCGCCGCCATCGTCCTGGATCCGGCGGATGGCGAGACGGTCGTTGCCGGTACCAGCATCACGATTGCCGTAGACGTAATAAACATCCCCATAATTCGGATCTACGGCGGCGTGGTCTACTCCGCCAAGAAGGGCGTTGACGGTGCCGAACTTGGGAGTTGGCTGCGTGCTATCGCTATTGGCCACCATGATCCCACCCGCCACCCCGTTCAGGCTCCACGTGGCTCCGCCGTCTGTTGAACGGTTGAGCATGTAGTCGATGTTTTTCGAACCTCCAGCTCCGGGAGCGATATTTCGCTGGAATAGGCTGTAGACTGAGCCGTTTCGTGGGTCGACGGCGAGCCGATGACCTGGATTGATACTACCCGTGGCTGTCCCGGATTGGTTATCCAATGTGAAGTTAGGCGGATTGACGCCATAGGAGACTGACACTCGTATGTTGCAGTCGTCCCCCAGACAATCATTGCCGTTAGTAAAGTCGTCGTAGGCCGCGTATACATTGTCCTGGGTTGGAATCATTGGGTCTGCATTGACCAATAGCCAGGGTTGGTCCACGAATCCGGGTGGCGAGGGAGAATTATTGAAATTGGTGGGCTGCGTGACGCCACCAATAACCAGCCAGTTCCAAGCCGGGGGACTGGCCGGATTCGTGGTTATGCCACTAAAGATGTCACTGATAAGAAAGGTGCCAGACATTTGATTGGCCATTCCGTAATCGATGGTCTGATCACAGGGACAGCCAGTTGCCGCTACACCGGGCGGCGCAGGAATGGTAAATTTCTTCTCCCAGATATTCCCTCCGTCGGTTGACTGCCACAGCGGAGCGTGTGCGCCCCAGCTGCCTGAAAAGGCTGTGATGACGATTTCGTTCGGGTTCGCTGGATTCACTGTTATAGAGGTTTCGCCGTCGTTAAATGTATCGATGTTCGTCAGGTTGGGGTCCGTGTTGTTCACGACGACATCGACGGTAAAAACCCCCGGGACGAGCGGAATCGGTCTTATACCCTTTGGGGCGTAATCCTCAGGACGCGCCGGTCGCCAGTAAGGTGTGGTATCCGGCGGTGCGTCTCGAGTTGACACCGGATCTGCTGCCTGTCCTTGTGCGTTGTTCTGCGGTTTGGCTGTCGCTGCTGTGACTAAGGGCGAACTTCCCTTTAGTGACAATATCAAACCTGCAATCATTACAGCTAAGCCTAACTGTGTTAGTCGCATCATGGCCTCAATCCTCTGTTAGTTTGCTTTTGAGTTATCACGTCTCACATTCGTTAGAGATCATCTTGAATCGCGTGGAAAGCAGCCTTTGAAAATTTTGAGAGTGGCTAAAACGCCTCGATATGACAAGGCAAATTCGTTGATGCGACTCACGCACTGCATGTGGCCAATAATCGAGCAGCGAGATCCAGATCGCCTGCCACGGCTCAGACAATACGTGCGCGAAATCTGGCGCTATAACGAGTCAAGTTCAGGCGCAATCCTCTTACTGCCGTGCGAGGAGAACCTTTGTAATTCCCAGAGATTACCCTATCTCCTGCCTCTGTTGTGTGGTACCGTTACCTCCACCTGTTCGTCTGATGAGTTGCCGCCGCTGTCGGTGCAGGTGATTTTAATTGTATAGATGCGCCCATTGCCATTGCCTGATCGCTCGGCTCGCAGAAGCACATGGTGATCATCCACGACAATCCAGTCCGGAAATGTGTCGCCATCTCCTTTGCCATTAACCGGCTCATTGCTGGTCACACTTAACGTGCAGGAGTCAGGTGGCAAGGCACAGTTGTCCGTAACGTTATAGCTAACGGTCACATTCACCATCTTGTGATTTGGTGGCCATAGACTCGATGGATTGGCTGTCGCATCAGTGATCGTAGGAGGTGGGTTAGAAGCCGTCGTAGTTGCGCTGGCGGAGTTGTTAGTTATGTCGGGATCAGGTGTAAACGAACTCACTGTGGCTGTATTGCTTATCGCTGTACCGTCGGCGACCGAACAACTGACATTGGCTACAAAAGTTATGGTCTCAGACTGACCTGAGGTAAGCAGCGGGAACGTCACGGTGCGGTTGTTACCTGAGCCGCCACAGACTCCTCCTCCTGTTGAAGAACACGAGACAAAGGTCGTCTCAACGGGAAGGTTGTCCGTTACAGTAACCGATGTTGCCGTATCCGGCCCGTTGTTGGTTAGAGTGACAGTGTAAGTCAGGTCGCTACCGGTTGTCACTGGGTCTGGCGAGTCGGTCTTGGTGATTGCGAGATCAGCAGCGCCGACGCAGACCCTGAAGAAGATAGGATCGTGGTTGGCGAAAGGCCGACCGAATGGCACCCCATTTCCAGTAAAGGATCCGTAGAAACAGCTCTCTACTGCTTTCATCTGCATGTAGTCTCCCAGCACGCGTTGCCTGTCGGGATCGGCTCCTGGCTGGCAAAAGCTTGGATCGACGTTGCAGTCCTTGGCCGACGACAGGAACGTCACCAATAGGAGATCGGTGAACGTAACTCCCTGATCGTCGCTGGACGCGAAGTGCGCTGTAAAGATTGGGAAGCCGTCCACCGAAAAGCCATCGAATGTATAGTAGAAGATGCCCACTGTCCCGCTACCGGCTACTGCTACCGAAGGGATGGCTGCTTCGACTTGACCTGTCACAAAATTTTCTGGTCCTACAGTCACACCTCCTCCTCCGTCGTCCTGGAGCCGACGAATCGCTAGGCGGTCGTTGCCAGTGCCGGGATCGCGATTTCCATAAACGTAGTAGATATCCCCGTTATTTGGATCCACAGCTGCGTGGTCAACCCCGCCAAGCAGAGCATTGACGGTGCCGAACTTGGGAGTTGGCTGCGTACTATCGGCATTGGCCACTATGATCCCACCTGGCATTCCGTTCAGGGTCCATGTGGCGCCGCCGTCAGTCGATCGGTTAAGCATGAAGTCGATGTTCTGCGAGTCTCCACCTCCCGCCCCGGTTCGTCGTTGAAAGAGACTGTAGACAAACCCGTTTCGTGGATCTACTGCCAGGCGATGACCAGGGTTGACGCCCCCTGTTGCACTGCCGGATTGATTATCAACCGTGAAGTTGGGTGGATTGACACCAAAGGAGACCGCGATCCGCATATCCCGGGGATTGGTACCGAAATCGTCGTAGGCTACGTACACGTTGTCCTGGGTTGCAGTCACTGGATCCCGGTTCACCAGGAGCCAGGGCTGGTCCGAGTTGCCAATACTCGTCGGCACCAGGTTGTTTGTAAGCTGAGTGATACCGGCCAGTAAAAGATAAGCCCATGACGCAGCATTCGCTGGATCCGTAGTCGTGCCGCTAACAACATTGCCCATAAAGGGAGGTGGCGGAGGCGAATTGAAGTCATGGAGCAGAAACGTGCCGGACATCAGACTCGCCCGCCCATAGTCGACCGCTTGATCACAAGGACATCCATCATCGTTGGGTGGCGGGTTTGGAATCGTGAACTGCTTCGTCCAAATATTCCCACTGTCCGTCGACTGCCATAGGGGAGCGTTGGTACCCCAGCCTCCGCTAAATGCCGTCATGACGATCTCATTCGGATTCGCGGGGTTTACTGCTATGGACGTTTCACCATCGTTAAAGGTATCCGTATTCGTTAGGTTAGGATCGGTGTTATTCACCACTGCATCGACAATAAAAGCCCCTGGCAGCAGAGGGATTGCCGCTCTCCCACGAGGGGTGACATCCTCTGGAACAAGCGGCCGAGTGTAGGGCCAGGTATCCGGGGGCGCGTCTCGGGTTGACTTCGTCTCTTCAGGCTGTCCCTGTGTTTTTCCTTGAGTTTGAGCTGTGACTAAAAATGGATTTCCATTTAGGAACAATACTAAACCTAGAACGAATACACCTGTCGCTATGTGAGTCAGTCTTTTCATGGCTTCGATCCTCCTGATTTGGCCGCCAGACTAGCGCGTTATGCGTTTGGTCGTCTATCGGGGACTCTCCCCGATATTCTCAGTGTCCACTCCCCGATGTTAGGATGTTCCCGGAGCCGCTAACGGTGATTCAGCTCGAACCACTCTCGCGCGCCACGGCGAAGGGCCCCAGCGTTGCAGTAGCCCAACTTGAGCTTGATGTGCTCGTGATAAGTTTCTACGGTTTTAGGACTGATGCCGAGTTCCTGCGCGATTCGGCTGGTTCCGAGACCGGCACCGCTCAATGCAAATACGTGCAGTTCGCGGTCGGTGAGGTTAGGTACTTTGGGATGTGCTGCCGGCCGGTCGACGACCTCGTGAACGGCGCGCAATGCGATCCGCGGACTAACATAAAGCTCACCTGCGAGAACAGTATCAATAGCACGGATCAACTCTTTCTGAGTACTGGTTTTCATCCAGTAGCCTGAGGCGCCCGCGCGCAGCGCGCGCTCTGCATAAATTTCTTCGGGCTGTCTTGACACAGCGAGAATCCGGGCCCGGGGAAAACGCGCAGCAATTTGTTTGAGAAGAAAAATCCCGTCGTGATGGCCAAGGAATGGTTCAATAACAAGCAGATCTGGCTGGTGCTTTTCCGTGAGCTCTCGCATGGCCCTTTCATCAGCTGCGAGTCCGCAGACTGTATAGCCCAGATCACGCCGGATAATCGCAACCAGTCCTTCTCTGGCGACTGTGCTGTCGTCAGCAATAACTACAGAAGGCTGTCGCGAGGGGAGCGCGGTGGAGAGGGCCCTCACAAACTTTGAGGCTGGTCAAAAGTTGCTTAGATGACAAGCAAATTCGTTACCCTCGGGCAACGCGCGGCTACAGCCATTCCTGAAAAATCCGTAGCCAGTTTCGGCGCAGGATTTTTTCGATCTGTTCGTCGGTGAAGCCGCGCTCGATTAGTTTACGAGTGAGGTTCCGCGCCTGAGAATGGTTCCTCAGATCGGGAATGAAGTGAGGCGTTGTAAGTTTTTCGGCGAGCTGCTTTTTTTCCGACTCGGGCCACTGGCTGTAGATAAACTCAAAAAAATCAAATCCAATTCCGACTCCATCGATGCCAATCAAATTGGCTATGTGCTCAATGTGATCGACGTAACGATCGAGCGTGCTTGCTTCTTCTTTTGGACTCACCAGGACCGAATTAACGCCAATCACGCCGCGCCGTTCCCCGATCATTTTGATCTGGTCATCGCTGATGTTGCGCTCGATATCGTAGTAGCGCCGGACATTTGTATGCGAAACAATTGGCGGCTTTGTCGTTCGTGACAAAATCTCATTGAAACCAGCCGGATTGATGTGAGCAAGATCGATAATCACGCCGAGCGCCTCGCATTCTCGCACCAGATCACGGCCGAACTCGGTAAGACCCTCCTGCGATGATCCGCTGGAAGCGAAGATTCCGCCGTATCCCGCCTCATTGGTCCGCGCATGGGTGAGCCCGATTGAACGGACGCCGAGCTCATAGAAGGCACGCAAAAGATCTAAGTCTTTTCCGAGCGGCTCTGCTCCCTCCATCGTAATAAGCAGCGCGATCTTGTCTTCTTTGAGTGCGTTCTCGATGGCGCGATAACTCTTACAAATCGCGCACTCAGGGGACGCCTGCGTCTCAGCATATAGCCGCGCGATTTGATCAAGCGCCACACGCAGGCCCGCGTCCGGGAGATATCGATCCGCGATATAAATCGCGACGCCCACCACGTTAATGTTCCCGGTTTCGAGCTCAGGCAAGAACTCAGTCTCCAGCACCTTTTTGCGCTCCCGCTTCTCGTACAAATCCATCGGCAAATCGAAGTGCAGATCGATAATGCCGCCGGCCTGCAGCCGGTCGATTCGTTGCTCGATAGATTTTTCGATCATGCTTTGGCGGAAGAAAACCGCGGATCGCGCGGATGTCACGGACAAGAAACGCCAGGAGTCCGAACTCTCAACCGCGTTTCTCCAAATGATATATAAACGATACGGCGTTTTTCGGCTAGAGCGATATTTCGTCGCTTTAGCCTTAATTAATCATTCTCGACGATTTTAGGTGTGATCACTTCAAGTTGGCTAGTTACTTTTTGGATTTGCGTCGCCTGGTCTTTCACGGTCACGGTGAGATTTGCAATCTCGTTCTTCAACTCTTCAATCGTGTTCGCCTGCTGTTGCAACTTGCGATGTTCTTTAAGGAATTCATTGAGTAGCATCGCGTTGACAGCTTCGTACCGCACCGTTTCTGGCTTGCCTTCGCGATCCGGGGTCACGAGGTCTGGACTTACTCTGGCTACTTCCTCGGCGATGAGGCCGAAGGATAGGGAACGCGTTCGGTCGATTTCCTTCTTATAACGGAAGCTGACCGGTCTGAGCTCGTGGATCGCCTCGCTAGCCTTTTCGATCGGCTTGATTTGCTCCTTGTAGCGAGGAAGATAGCGTCCCAATCCTGTTGTCTGAAGTGACGTAAACCGCCCGCTCAGTCGCTACCGACTCATACACATTGCGGATACGGGTAATGTTGCTCTCGCCAGCAACTCCGTTGACACCCGCTCCGATGCAGACGTTGCCGCTGCCGGTGATGTTGAAGCCTGCCGAATCACCGATAGCGGTGTTGCTGCCGCCAGTTACATTGTCTCGGAGTGTTTGAGACCCGACGGCCGTATTGAATTCGCCTGTGGTGTTACTAAAGAGCGCAGTAGTTCCGATAGCTGTATTGTCGCCGGCTGTTGTGTTGCTCAACAGCGCATTATAGCCATTAGCCGTGTTGCTAAAGCCAGCACTGTTGTTAAACAGCGCACCGACCCCAGTGGCGGTATTGCTATCGCCAGAAGTGTTGTTAAAAAGCGCGAATGTTCCATTGGCTGTGTTTTTAACACCGGTGTCATTGTTCAAAAGCGCACCGGCGCCAATCGCTGTATTTTGTTGCGCGTTGTTGGCAAGGAGAGTCCCCGCGCCAACAGCAGTGTTGAACCCCCCTTCTTTGTTGCTCAGTAGCGAAAATAAGCCAACCGCCGTGTTGTATGTGCCCCCGGTAAGACTAAGAAGCGCGTTCTGCCCTTCCGCGGTGTTCCCACCAGGATAACCGCCGTCTGGCGCTGGGCTGACTGCTTCCGTAATTGGTGACAGCCCAACCCAGGCAAGCAATGTGGCAATGACAAACACCGAAAGTTTTCGAGCGTGCTGAGTTTGATTGAATGTTTTCATAGACAGCAAGTCTTGAAGATTTGCTGCCAGTTTGGCGAGCGAAAAGAGATTGGGTATCTCCTTGCGTCTGAAGCCTCGACCAGCTTTCACGCGGCTACTGCCCGCCAGGCTCAGTGAGCGGTTGCAGGCAGCGGCTTTCCCAAAAACGGCTGTCGCAACCTACAGCTACTTGCTCAGCTCAAGCATTCGTCGAATGGGTAGCTCTGCGCGCCTGCGCAATGGCTCTGGCAAAGTGATTTCCGGGTCCATGTTCAAAAGCGCGTGGTACGCCTTTTCGAGCGTATTCATCTTCATAAACCGGCATTCGCCACAGAAGCAATTATCTGTCGGGCCGGGAATGAATGTCTTGTTAGGAATTTCTTTAGCGAGACGGTGCAATAGACCGGCTTCAGTTACGACAATGATCTCCCGCGCAGGCGATTCTCTGCAAAAAGTCACCATCTTTTCGGTGGAGCAAACTTCATCGGCCAACATGCGCACGGCGTACGTGCATTCCGGATGCGCCACGACGGGTGCATTCGGATATTGTTCGCGAATGCGGTTAATGCTGCGCGCCGTGAACTCGACGTGCACGTAACAGTTCCCCTGCCACAAATCCATTTTGCGTCCCGTCCGTTCCATTACCCACGCGCCAAGATTTTGGTCCGGAACAAAGAGAATATTCCGATCAGCCGGAGCAGCGCGCACGATCTTGTCGGCATTGCCGCTGGTGCAAATGACGTCGGACAACGCCTTCACGCCGGCGCTGCAATTGATGTAAGCGATAACGTAATAATTCTTGTCTACGTTCGTTTTCAGAAACGCCGCGAGCTTTTCCGGCGGACATGATTCAGAAAGCGAACAGCCCGCGTCGAGATCCGGCAAAATCACACGTTTGGTTGGATTAATGATCTTTGCCGTTTCAGCCATGAAATGGACACCGCAAAACAAGATCACATCGGCATCCGTTTTTTCTGCCTGATAACTCAAGCCTAACGAGTCGCCTACGAAGTCTGCAACATCCTGTAACTCGGGCACTTGGTAGTTATGCGCGAGAATAACAGCGTTTCGTTCGCGCTTGAGCTCGTGCAACTCTTCTGCAAGACCAATACCGGTCCGCTGTAGACTACCAAAGTTTATACCCGCGCTTACCATCGGTTAATATGGCGGTTTTCTGAGGAATTACAAACTGGTCGGTGGCCAATTTATAGAGCGGTTGACTCGTTCACGCCGCTCTGTCGCTCTGACGAGCCATTGGTCTATGTCGCTCGCGTACCCCACGGCTTCATTCTGTGAAACGCCGGCTAGAAACTATTGCGTCTGGCACAGACGCCCTACAATAGCGCTTTGTGCATCGCGTCGATTGGTGGATCGCGATCGAACCAGGTGGAAAACGAAAGCGCGCCTTGGTGTAGCAGCATCGATATTCCATCAGCACTGCGGGCGCCGGCCTGTTCGGCCGCGCGCAGCAGAGCGGTTTTCGAAGGCCCGTACACGCAATCGAAAACCATGTGATGCGGAGCGATCAAGCGGCCCGGGATTGGCGCCGGATCGCTCGGATTCATTCCAAGCGGAGTGGCATTGACGATGAGATCGATGTCCGCAAGTTGCATGCGAACTACCGATTCTTCCCACGCTACGGCTTCAAGGCGTGCCGCGGGACCTAGCACGCGAGCTTCCATAAAAAGCGAACGCAAGCGCTCCGCCAATGCATTCGCTTTTTCCAAAGTACGATTAACCAGGACGAGGCGCTCACAATTCTCGAGCGCGCATTGCCAGGCAATTGCACGTCCTGTTCCCCCGCCGGCGCCGATTATGAGCACTCGAAGATCCCGCAGATCCACAGAAAATTCGCTGCGAACTGCGCGCAAGAATCCTTCACCATCAGTGTTCGATCCGACCAGTCTCTTATCGACAACACGAATTGTGTTTACGGCTCCGACGCGACTTGCGGATTCATCCGCTTCATCGATCTGCCCAAAGCCCGCAATTTTGTGGGGTACCGTCAAGTTCACTCCTACGAGGTCCAGATTTCGCAAAAAACGCAGAGCCGATCTCAATTCATTCGATCGGATATGAAAACGCGCGTATTGAGCATTGATCTCGCCGCCTCGCAGGGCGGCATTTTGCATTTCGGGCGAAAGCGAGTGCGCAACGGGATCGCCAAAGACGCCCAGGCGAATCGGTGGATCAATGTCGCGTGCTATCTCACTCCACTTTTCAAGGTCGCCGAGCGTATAACGTTGCGTGGTCTCAATGTTTTTCATGTCATCCCAAACGTAGTGAGGGACCTAGTAGAGACGCGGAACATTCTTAGTCTTTCGTGTGATCTCGTCTTCGCAGGTGTGGTCCTTCGCTTCGCCCAGGATGAATGCGTGGATCAGTTAACGTTACGCGACGACATTCGTTGTTAAAGTTGTGGATTGCTTCCTTCGCCGATAGCTTTGTTCGTTATAATGACGACTGAAACTGAAAGACCTTCGGATTTTATTCGCGATATCGTCGCGGACGACCTTGGTGCGGGCAAATACAAACAAATCTGCACGCGTTTTCCGCCAGAACCCAACGGCTACCTGCATATCGGCCACGCGAAATCGATTTGCCTCAACTTCGGGATCGCGGGCGAGTTTGGCGGCATTTGCAATATCCGCATGGACGATACCAACCCGATCAAGGAGGAAGCCGAATATGTCGAGTCAATCATGACTGATGTGCATTGGTTGATCGATGGCTGGGCGAATAAACACATCGGTGGCGAGCCGTTTTACGCATCGGATTATTTCGACCGCTTCCACGAATACGCCGTCGATCTTATACGCAAGGGCAAAGCGTACGTCTGCGACATGACCCCAGAGGAGACGGACGCGTATCGCCGGCTAGGGAAGGCGAGTAGCTTTCGCGATCGCCCAATCGAAGAAAATCTAGATCTTTTTGCGCGAATGAAAACAGGCGAGTTTCCCGATGGCGCGCGCACGTTGCGGGCAAAAATCGATGTAAACGCCTCAAACATCTGGATGCGTGATCCGGTGCTCTATCGCATCCGGCACGCAACCCATCATCGAACCGGTGATAAATGGTGTATTTATCCAATGTACGACTGGGCGCACACGCTTAGCGATTATATTGAGGGCATCACACACTCGGTTTGCACGCTGGAATTCGAAGTGCATCGCCCACTCTATAATTGGATTCTCGAGGCGCTCGAATTGCCCGAGCCGCACCCGCATCAATACGAGTTTGCGCGACTCAATCTGACCTATTCGGTCATGAGCAAACGCAAACTGATCCAGCTGGTAAACGAAAAGCTTGTCAGCGGCTGGGACGATCCGCGGTTGCTTACTATTTCGGGATTGAGGCGACGTGGGGTCACCGCGAACGTTTTGCGCGCGTTCGCCTACAACATTGGCATCACGAAATATCCAAGCATGACTGATATGGCCGTGCTGGAACACACGATGCGTGGCGAATTTAATCGCACAGCCACGCGTCGGCTCGCTGTGCTGCGGCCGGTCAAGGTTGTGTTGACGAATTATCCCGAGGGAAAAATCGAAGAGCTGGATGCAATCAACAATCCCGAGGATCCAAGTGCCGGAACACGCAAGATTCCGTTCAGTCGCGAGCTTTACATTGAGCGCGACGATTTCATGGAAACGCCGCCCCCGAAATATTTTCGGCTGCGACCGGGCGGCGAAGTGCGTCTGAAATACGCATACATCATTAAGTGTGATGAAGCTGTAAAGGATGCAGCGGGTAACGTGACTGAGCTCCGGTGCACAGTTGATATGGATAGCAAATCAGGCGGGCCGACTGCTGGTCGCAAAGTAAAAGGAACTATACATTGGGTCAGCGCAGCACAGGCGATCGATGCAGAGGTTCGATTGTATGACCGGCTGTTCAGTGTTCCCGAACCCGATGCTTCCGGTGATTTTAAATCATTTATTAATCCAGATTCGCTGGAAGTCGTGACTGCGAAATGTGAGGCAGCTCTTGCAAAAGCGCATCCGCAGGAGCGCTATCAATTCGAGAGGCTCGGCTATTTTGCTCTCGATCCGGATTCTACGCGTGAAAGACAGGTGTGGAACCGCACAATCACTCTGAGGGATGCCTGGTCAAAAGAGCGAAGCGGTCCTGACGGACGCGGCAGCGCGTCGCTGGCTTGACGTTAAAACGTGGATAGTGCGCGATCGATGCGGGCGACAACCTTTCCTTTTCCGAGAACTTCGAGCAGGTGATAAAGACTTGGTCCCACATTGCTGCCGGTGACTGCGAGTCGAGTTGGGTGAACGATCGCGCCTACTTTTACCCCCAGGTTTGCGGCGGTGCTTTTCAATGTCGATTCGATTTCGGCGACATCGAACTTCTTCAGAGTACTTAGCGCGTCGCGAACAGCCTTTAGCTTCGGTTTGTTCTCAACCGTAAAATGCTTGGCAACTCCTTCGGGATTGTATTCGAAATTGTCTGTGAAATAGAACCCGCAATACGCAGGCAGCTCGTCGAAGGTATTGATCTTGCCTTTGCACGTTTGCAGCGCGTCGCGGACGTATTTCTCCGGAAAATCATCAAGCTTTACACCGCTCGACCTCAGCTTCACGACCGCCAGATCGTAAAATTCGGAGTCGCTCAATGCGCGTGCATATTCACCATTCAACCAATGGAGTTTGTCAGGATCGAAAGTCGCCGAGCTACGCCCGATGTTTCTCAGTTCGAAAATCCGAATGATTTCGTCGATATCGATTTTCTCGCGGTTGTCCTTGGGCGACCAGCCAAGCAGACACAAATAGTTGCGCACAGCTGCCGATAGATAACCGCGCCGGATGTAATGCTCCACGCGCGCGCCTTCGTCGCGTTTGCTCATCTTCGATCCGTCGCGGTTTAAGATAAGTGGAATATGTGCGTAATGCGGTGGCGTTGCCCCCAACGCGCGAATGATCTCGATGTGCTTGGGCGTGTTCGACAGGTGATCTTCGCCGCGGATCACATGGGAGATTTTCATCTCCAGATCGTCGATCACATTAACGAAGTGAAAGATCCACGAGCCATCTGGACGACGGATTGTCATGTCGGGGTGCGTCGCCGGATTGCTGAGATCGAAATCGATTTTGCCGCAGACGATGTCATCGACCAAAACGTGCTCACGCGGGGAACGAAATCGCATGGCACCCTGGTCTTCGAAAATGTGACCGGCATCCTGAAGTTTCTTTAGGTAACGCTCGTACAGTTCTGTCCGCTCACTTTGCAAATAAGGTCCGGACTCGCCTCCGACGTGCGGACCTTCGTCCCAATTCAGGCCCAGCCACCCTAACCCCTCATAGATGGCCGCCATTGCTTCTTCGGTGTTTCGTTTGAGGTCGGTGTCTTCAATTCGCAGAACGAATTTCCCGCCGTGATGCCGCGCAAAAAGCCAGTTGAAAAGAGCCGTGCGCGCGCCACCGACGTGCAGATAGCCGGTAGGCGAGGGCGCGAAGCGGACGCGGATGTCAGGCATTGGAGTGATGGAGTTTAGTAATGGAGTAATGCATTTCTTTCATAAGTCCGCTAGCCCATTGCTCCAACACTCCATTACTCCACAAAAATCCTTCCTGCGCGACGGCGTGCGTGCTGATGGTGCGCAAGGTTAATCTTTGCCACTGGTGCGGCTGGGTCGAGCAACGAGCGGATACGCTCGATGACATCGAAACCAACTTCAGCGATATTTTGCGCCCGCAACCATTTCAGAATTGCACGCCGTTGAAGCGCGACTGGCAGCGCGCGGAGCTGTCCGACCGAGAATTGGGCATCCGTCGAATCGGGGAGCTGTTTTTCGATCCAAGCTTCTTCTTCGCCGGCAATGGTGGCAGCACGCCAGATGGCAGGACGAATGTTTCGGCCGCAAATTTTCTCCAAGTAAGGAATGATGCGATGACGGATGCGGTTGCGAAAAGGATTGAGATTCTTGTTCGAGGCGTCCTCGCGAAAAGTAAGCCGATGTTTGCGCACATAGTTGTCGATCTGTTTGCGCCAAACACCGAGCAGTGGCCGCACGATTGTCAGCCCAACATCGTCAATACAGCGAGTAGAAACCTCACGAATGCCAGCGAGGCCTGCGCTGCCGGCACCGCGAAAAAGATTGATCAGGAAAGTTTCGACCAGGTCATCAGCGTGATGTGCGAGAAAAATAGTATGGCAGCGGCGACGCTTTGCGACTTTCGCGAAAAATGAGTAGCGGGAGTCACGCGCCGCGGTTTCGATCGACATCTTCTGTTTTGTGGCGAAGGCGTGGACGTTTGCCGACTCGAGTTCGAATTCCGCGCGGTACTTCCCTGCGATTTTTTCTACAAAACGTGCATCGGCATCGCTCGAACGTCCGCGCAATTGATGGTTCAAGTGACAGACGATTAGTTTCTTGTAGCCGAGATTGACCAGCCAGTGCACTAGCGCGACGGAATCGCGTCCGCCAGAAACGCCAATGAGATAGCGCCCATCAACTGGGAACCTCCGTAACAAATTTGTTTTTGTTTGAATCCAATTCATGGCGCTACTGCATCCAACGTTCAAAGCAATCATGAAGGATCAACAACTTTAGACAAAAGCGGAAATGGCTGGCGTCTTTAAAAAAAAGGATTCAGAGGCTTATGAACAATGACACTACTTACGCATTGCTGGTCCAGTCGGAGGAAAAGGGCCGAAGCATCATGGAAACGGTGGTTTACGCGCTGCTGGGTTTAAGCGCGATCCTGTCCATCTTGCAGTTTGTCCAACAACCAAATCGGCTGCCGACGACGCTGACGACCCAGGCGTACGAAATCTCGGATACCTCGCAGCAGGGCTAAAAAGCGCGCTTTGAAGGATAGGCGTTAGCGGCCGACCGCTGCGGGCTTGGAACTCGCGGGAACCACTCCGGTCGTGCCCGGTTGGGCGCGAAGAAGAAATCCCGGTTTTAGACCCGGTTTTGTCAAATATTTGACAATGAATGAACGTTCATTCATCTTCTCGGCCTATGTCACAACCCCAGACAGACTCTTCCAATGCCGATCGGCGCACCCAGATCCTTGAGGCTGCATTGGTCTGCTTCGCCAAACGCGGGTTTCACCAAACCAGCATGCATGATATCAGCGGCGAGGCAGGGATCAGCGTTGGGCTGATCTATCGTTACTTCGAAAACAAGGAAGCTGT
>Ga0193722_1000018_pt1 | contig 42492 bp, 54 predicted proteins | sample H2m1metaG_FD_143044 | JGI IMG/M metagenome (GOLD analysis project Ga0193722, IMG submission 143044) | Soil microbial communities from a riparian zone of the East river system, Colorado, United States - H2m1 | ecosystem: Environmental > Terrestrial > Soil > Riparian zone | place: USA: East River...
ATTGTCTTGATCAGTATCAGATAGATCAGGTGAGGTGAGGGTGAGGCGGGCTAGGTACTCGGTCGTGTAGTAACCTGAACGTTGATCGAACTGTAACCATTCATCGAACTGAGTGAACGGATCGTATGGGTTGTCCATTGTTGTGAGCATGTGCAGCATCACGAGCCTCCCTTCTCTATAGTAGTCTTGAGGGTAGTGAGGGACACACCAAGAGCATCAGCTATCTCAGCCTGAGTGTAGCCTGCTGCGATCATTGATTGTGCACGTGCAGTCTTAGCATTACTCATTAGTACTGTAACCCTTGGTGTAGCCAGTTCCTTTACTCTATCTAGATCTGCATTACTTAAGATCTGTGACAATGTGTTGTTGCTGATGGCTCCTGCCTGGATGGCTGCCCATTCACGGGGGGAGATGTCAATTCGCTGTTTGCCGGCGCCTGTTCGAGCACGTGCTTCTGCTAATGCTAAACCTTGAATCTTCTTCAAGTCAGCATTGTCCATGTTTGGATTAGCATCCTTCTTTGCCTGGACTATGGCGTTTGCTAGAAGCTGGGCGTGTCGTTCAAGAGGACGGTTTCGTTGGGCTATGTTTAGTTTAGACCGGAGGGTTGAAACTTCATTCGCGTAGGCGATCTTTGCAGAAGGGCTGTATGGTGTGGTCCTTGTGTTGACTGCCACCTTACGTGCCCTGTTAGCTAGATCCTTCAGTCTGTTGGAGTGGTCTGCATACACCTTCTCTATAGGCGTGCCTGAGGACAGGGTGTGTGCGTTGCCTGTCTCTGCCAGCTTCCTTGATTCGAACGTCTTAGTTACTAACTTACCCTGACGATTGACATATGTCTCACCTGTAGGTACGAACCTCTTCTGTCCTGTCTCCTTGTCTACACCGCCACCTTCTGCTGCAGGGCGGGGCTTTCTTTCAGCAACACGCACAGCTGAGGTAGCACGTGAGATCAGAGTTGAGGCACCTGCTCGTGAGCCGCCTTGATACTTGGCTTTGAGTTGAGGTATGCCATTGTCAAGAGCTGATTGTCGATAGTTCAGCTTATGTTTCTCAGCATCGATGACCACCATGGAATGGCGAACTGCTCGAGCAAGTTCTTGTGTTGTTGCTCCACGAATGGTCATGTCTGTGATTAGGTTAGATACTTGGCCCATCTCAATTGCTTTGGTTCTAGCCGACATAACCTTCATGCCCTCATATGCTGGGTATGAACGTTGCGGATCGAACCCTTTCAAACCATCTAGAGCAGGAGACGTTTTGATTTGTCTCTTGTTATTGGGTATAACAAGCACAGTGTCGCCATCGAAGTCTGCCCCAGACAGTCTTTCTGCCACCTTTGAATTGATACCTACTGCATCCAAAGCACGCCCAATAGAACGCTTAGCTTCAGGGTGCCGGTTATTAACTGTCAATTCCGGGATCTCAAAGATACCGCCATGTGGGTACCTAATGAGAGCTACCGTTTCCCCATCTCGAAAGTTAGGTGCATAGATTTCTTTCTCGGAAAGAGTATTGATTGGCAGAATTACATTCGATCTTTGACGGGGAAGAGCCGCTGCTTTAAGATGTACAGCCGCGGAGTCCACATCATCAGCATAAGACTCAAGCAACTTCTTACGAACGGCCGGGTTTGTGAGCTTGCTGATGTCATCGAGCTCACGTTGCTTCCTTTCGTATGTCATGTCTAGTTGTTGTTTGGCAAGAGTCGGACTCTGCTTCGACAACATTTGAGAAGATAGATTCTTCGACCATCGATCCCAATCGCCTTCTTCATTGACGATGTTCATGGCAGACTTTACTTTGCCAGTCTTGGGATCGATCTTCTGTCGAACGACAGCCCCAAAGGGATTCTCGGGATCGTCTTTCATTGCCTTCATTGCATCTAGCTTGTTACCCGTGTTCTTCTTGTTCGTGTTGAAGACGAGATCAACACCCTCGGGTAGATCATCCTTATACATAGCCATGCCTTTAAGGTAATGACTGCCGTCGACAGCAATTCGTACCTGAGCATAGCGAGCACTCCCAAGGCTGACATCAGGAACGCCAGGTCGAACATGGATAACGCCATCCGAATCCGCGCCTCCCTCTTCAGCATAACGAACCTTCACTCTCTTGCTATTCACGGACAGTGGAGTTTGTATTCCGAGATAGGAACGGCCACCGTCTTCTGAGAAAGATTGTATTTGCTTGATGTTGTATCGGTTCTTCGAGACTTCCGAATAAGGAACATCAGGGGCAGACAGAACTTTGAGTGTGGTTTGTTTTCCTGTTCCTAGTTGCGTCACCTTCAAATAATGAATTTTGTAGCCTTCTTCTTGAAGCACGGCTACCGCAGTTGACAACTTGGTTTGACTGATGCCAAGTTGATTCTCGACACCAGATCCGATGTCTACGTACTTCTTACCTTTAACCTGATCTTTGAGCATGTTTGAAGTGCTCATCAGAATTTCAGATTTTTCCTTCATTCCTGGAGAGAGAAGAGCACGAATCGTAGACTCGGGCTTACCCATTCTTTCAGCTATCGCCACATTGGACATACCTTTGTCCTTGAGGCGTGTAGCCATGTTAATGTCCGCTTGACGTTCTGCGTTTCGAGCAATGGACTTTGCAGCGCGAAGCTGGGTGGTGTTGATACCCATTCCATCAGCTATCTCTGCTTCTGTAAGTCCATCTTTTTGCAGCTGGGCCACATAACCCAAGAAGCTCTTGTTGCTCGCCCTCTCGGGTCCACCAGAGCCCCAAGGATAACGACCTGACTTACGAAGAATTCCGTAGTGAGCCAGGTACTCTTCCTCGGGAACGATTGTCATCCGTAAGCCTCCATCCTCAGCTCATCGATGCGACGATCGAAAACGACAATTTGATCCATGATTCTAGTCACTTCGAGGGGATCCCCGTCGAAGACTTCAATTCTGTCATTCTGGTAGATGCGCAACTCTATCTCGATCTCGACTGGCTTGAAGGCGTATTCGAGACAGAACAAAGCCGCATAGACTTCGAGCTGTGTTACTTTGCATCGATTGATGCCTGTCTTCAGATCATGAATCCGAAGTTTGTTCTTGTTGAAACCGATTGCATCCGCATGACCATAGCAGTTGGGAGAATAATAGAGCGTCTGTTCGGGAGTCATTCGGTAACCGATAGCATCGTTCACATACATGTTCAAAGTCTCGGTCGTCTTTGGCAGCTTCACACCGAGCTTGATCATTCTTTGTGCTAGATCATGAAGATCGGTTCCACGCTTCGCTGCGAACGACGCAAAGATGCTGGCTTCCATCTTCTGATCATCGTAATTCACCCAGTGATAGTTACTGGGACTTAGGAACGCATGACTACCGCCCAGATTGGAATGCTCTCTGAAGCGCATCTAACACCTCGACTTCGTTCTCAGGATAGATGAATGCTGAGAACCCACCCATCTTCGCGACTTCGAATAAGTAATGCTCTTGGTTCGGTTCGGGATCTGACGCTTCAGCAGCATTTCGTTTCACTTCCAGTGCCGCATAGTAAGGACCATACAGAACTGTAAGATCGAAGATGCCTTGACAAAGCTGCTCGTCATTCTTCAGAACGATACAGCCCGGAAAGAGATCTTCAAGCTTTTCTCTAAGTTCTGATTGGAACTTGTTTTCTCGCTTTGCCATGACACCTCCTTAAATTCTACCATTTGTAATCGGCTTGATCTCCCCCCTTCTATTATAATCCACGTTTTTACTGCGAGGTAGTAGGTACTTTTATTTAGCCCACTCGACATTATGCATGATGGGGAAAACGCGAGTCAGGTTGATGGCTGACATAACTACATCCATGTACAACAGACCATAAGTCAGTACGAACGACCAGACACTATCGAACACTTCGTCAGTTTGTTTGTCTCTGACTGGATAATATTCCGGAAGATCCAATTTGAACTGTCGACCATGCTTCAAGGCAAACCAACGTGGACGCCATAGAAGATTGCTTGCCTTGCAGTCTACCGAATTACCATTGAGATGGATCGGTGTTGTGAATGGCACAATTTGATTTGTGTTCGGTACGAACGTTTCGCAGATCAGTCTAGACAAAGAACGTTTTACTTGTGTACCCTCTCGCATAAGACAAATATAGCTAACTTCCGACTGATTGCGAATTGGCGTCAACAACTTAGATCGTTTGTCGTTGCGTACTCGACCGAGATCACTGACCGAATACCCAGGATAGTCTTGAAGGGGTAACCACACCTCCATATTGTCTCCTATGTCTTATCTGTACACTTTGCCCTATATTGTAGGCATTTGACAATTCCAAGATTTTTCGAAAAAACTTTTTTATATTTTCGTAGTTAGTAGGTACTTTATACTCTACGCGCGTAATAGAAAAGTACCTACTAACTATAAAATAAAAAGTTTTTTTTTCACAAAAATCTTGGATTTGTCCGCTAGAGGTTATAATCGCAGGTCAGAGTATGTTTTGTTTGCCAAGATTATTTTTGGAAATCTTGGCAGCTGAATGCATACAATTAACATTAAAAGGACACATCAGACATATTGAAGTCTCGTTTCTCTCGATAGGCTCTTCGCATAGCCACATCGATCCATGCCGAGCTCATCGGAAGATAGTAAAACAGGTTCGCAAATTCGGTGTTGAGTCGGTCCATTCGCCCGTAAGCCTGTTCGGTCTGTTTGTACGAAGGGTTCTGCGAGTAACAGAATGTCGCGTTTGTCTCAATACATTCCCAGCCCTCAGCGCCGGCGGCGTATTGCACAAGGTAAACCCAACGCTCAGAATCGGGAATTTCCTCGTGCTTGTGACCGTTCCATTCGGCGATTTGTACGTTTTCGAGACCCCTCAAGATCTCTAATTCGTAGTCAAAGTTGTAGAAAACTATGACCCGGGGGTGTTTTTGCAAGACCAATCTGAGTTCAATTAGCCGATGCGGATGAGTGTTTACCACCTTTCGCATCAAAGAATACAGCTCACCCGAATGTCGAATTGGCTTTTCTTTGAACGGATTCCATCGTTTTTTCATTACGAGCTTCATCATTTGTTCGTCATAAGGCACTGGCAAAGTTACGAAGTGTCTCGTTGTGTGTCTTTCGTAGGGCATTCCGACGAGGATTTCGTTCCGTCGTCGTACCAGCGTACCGACCTCAACGTATCTATCGATCGCCGGGAATTTTGTATATGACTTATAAATGACATGACGCGCTTTAAACTCCGTGCGGTTCTTGTAGAAGCCATTTGCGATGAAACAAGGGATGTAATCCATCCAGCTATCTCCTGGGGTAGCTGAAAGGAGGATCCAGGTGTTGTGTTTGGCAATATGTAGAAATGCCTTGACCCATCCACCACTACCAACAAGACGTTGCTCGTCGAAGATGAAGAAGGCGTCACGAACTTCGCTATATTTGTGGACATTATTCCAGCTATCGACCCGTAAGACTCCGGCAACCGTAGCATCAGACGTAGTCCCCACCGCGAACCGTGCGAATTCTCGGTTCCAGTCCAGGCTGTCCCGCTTCTTTGCTGTCGTTATCACATAGACGTCCCGGTTTGGATATGCCTGGACATAGTGAGCGGCCGCAACCATCGACTTGCCAGAACCGACACCGCCCCACAGGATCGATCCGCTCTTCAGTTTCGCCAACGCCTCCTTCTGATGCGGGCGTAGTTCTGTCTTTAACACGCTCGATTGGTTTGTCGACCCAAACACGTCGACCCTTGTGTCCGCAGAAGGGACATCCCTCCCAAGTGTCCTCTCCATCAAAGATGTAGACATAGCATCCTTCGTTGTCGCAAAAGTAATACGGCATGGGGACTTTGAGCTCAATGTATTCAGGCATTATTCCGGACTCCATTTAGTAATATTAAACGATAGATTCTCCACCAAGATCCCTCGGGTAACACATACCGGGCAAGGACTGTAATTATCGGGGATGAACAGATAGATCTCACAATATTCGTTCATGCACTGAAACAAGATTGCTGGTAGTGGTCTGAAAGTTTCGTCAGCAGCCATCAGAATCTCCTCAAGCAATACCCAGTACTACTGTAGACACAACCTGAGGTTGAGCATGTGCCTCCGCTATTGGCGGCATGACCGTTCGGACAAATGTCTTCTATTCGCATTCGTTCTGCCCTCCTAGATACTTAATTTGATACAGATGGTAGGACCTACTGGCGCATACCTCATCGAAGTAGATTAACATCCAACCTCCACTACGAATTTCGACTATGTCACCCACAAAACCGTTTAATTCGTCCGATTTGTCTATGATCTTTACCTGGTACCTATCCCCCACCAAGATCCTCCTCAGATAAACATAAGACAAGTAGAAGGCGGGAGCTCCCGAAGGAACCCCCGCCTCCCCTACATCCCGACTGGCCGCGTGTTACAGCCCTTGAGTATGACTCTCCTTGATTATTGTTACGGCGCCTCCCGCAACATCAAGAAGTACTCGGTAAACCAATCGGGAGGGCTTTATCCTGATCCGCCACAGAAAGTACAGCAGTGAGTACCGCCGTGTCCTTCCGGTTTGTCGCATACGTGCGGGCTTCCCGGCAAACGTTCCGGACATGTACCGAAAGACACTCCGCAAAGTAGTTCTGGTGCCATAATTTAAGTCTCTCCAACTAAATCACTATTAGTGCAGGCCTAACCCCTCACCTGCTCGACGACTCCCACATCAACTGGGGGTTGGCATGGCCAGAGACTGTCGTCTTCCCATCGTTCTATCAGTCGCCGTCTGCGTCTCGAGTCACATCCAGAATGAACTCTTCCGCCTCGTCGTCCGTGTCCTCACCCGGATCGAAGCCGTCTTCGCTGACGTCGTCATCGTCTTTCTTACCCATGTTCTTTGTCCTTGTCTTCTTGCCGTATGTTCGTTTGGATTTCTTCGGATTGAAGCGTTTGTTTCTTCGTTTCGACACGCCTACTCAGCCCTGTGTTGACCCTCGTCGAACACACCGGTGTTGGGGAACGTCTCGGTCTCTCCGACGTACTTGATGGGCGGGAGTGACATGCCCTTCTGCGTGCCGAACGTCTCCGCGGTCAGTTCCGCGTCCCTCTTGGCGTAATCCGTCAATGATTCCAGAGCCCTGCCCCCCGGGGCGAAGTCGTTTTCGGGAACAGCAGTCGGCAGATCGAACGTGGTCCAGAATGTCTGCTCGCGGTAAATGTGAATCTCACCACGAAGCGGAACGATCCAGTCGGTTATCCGGACGAACAGCTGTGTAACCTCACCAGCCGATACGTCCTTGCCACGCTGAGCGTCGAAGACGAAGTACGGTCGTCCGTCAGCACCGTAGAACAACTCCTCCTCGAACTCGAGGGAGAGCCTGCCGATGTTCTCGGCAGTGACCTGAATGGCCTCGGTGTGGATGCCCTTGGGATGGTAATCGCAGGGGATGGGGTTGAGATGTGAGAGACCGACATCCGCGGAGCTGATTCCTGCCATGATTCCTTCTTTCGTTTCGTTCCTTACCTGCAGAATCCCACTTTTCTGAATGACTCTTGTAGCTACGAGCTCGGCGAGTCGGTCTTGCCAGACGGCACTGAGGACAACGAAGCTAGCTGCGCGGACGACCTGGAAAACAGGGTGCATTAAACCACCTTCTCAAATGACGTGGGAACACCCGGGACCATGGTGTAGCCGGAGTTTGTGGTGGGCAGGGACTCCTCCTCTTCCGCGAGAGCCTCCGTCGCGGTGGCCAGCAGCTGCTTGGCTTCCCGGTCGTCCTTCACCTTCTCCTCGAAAGCGCCGAAGAACTGAGCGGGCTTGTAGGACCGGAAGCTGCCCTTGAGCTCGACGACGAAGCTGCCCAGGGATGCGATGTACTCCTGTCCACGGTTCACGCCCGTGCCCTGGATTTTGATGACTGGAAGCAAGGTCTCGGTGCCCATCATCTTCGTGGGCACTTCCTCGATGGTGCCCTTGCACCACTCGGCGACCTCCTCGATGTTCTTCAGGGTCACCTCGACCGCGACGACCGGGAAGGTCTTGCGCACGTATTCCTTGAATTCCATGTGTCCTCTTTCGGGTAGCGATTTGTAGATGAATCAGATTTCGGGGCTGAACTTCTCGACCTTGTTACGGTAGAACCACAACGTTTCGGAGTCGCTGGTGACCTCTATCTGTACCATGTCTTTTTCGTCACTCTCGCACTTGACGAAGCCTGTTTGCCCCGCCCATGCACCAGCAGTTATCTTGACCCAATCGTTGAATTTGAAGATGAGATCGGACATCTTTCGTACCTCGCTCAGATCGTGAACGTGTGAGCCCTGACCCAGTCGTAGATCTCGACTCGCACAGATGATGGATCGATTTTCCACGTCACCTTGTAAAGATTCTTTTCGAATTCGCCGTCGACGCCTACGACAGCGGTAGCTACGTAGTCGAAGATGTCGTCACGTTCGACTACAAGCGTGAGAACTTCCACCTTCTCCAGCGGAACCCGGGGTAGATGATTCTCGTAGAACTCCATCCACACGAGGTACTGTATCTTCTCTCGCCAGGTGCCGGTCTGAAGAATAGACGCTTCTTCGTCGGACTTGGCGTTCTTCTGTGCCTCTTTCTTCAGCCTTACGTAATCACCGTAGCCGTAGAAAGTGGCGAGATGATTTGCCACGTTCTCGTTCGAGAGGTCTCGCTCGTTGATGTTCCAACGGAAAGGACCGGCCGTCAAGACCAGTCCGTCCGACACCAACCTGAAGATCCAGACGTGTTGGGGCTGGAAGCCCATCTCGCTATTCAGACCCTGATACACAAGCTCAATGGTGAAGCTGTTCCCATTGATCTCGTAATCCTTCGAGAACTCGGCCACGAAGTCGTCCGGTGTTTCCATTTCGTTCGCCTTTCAATTTGTCAAGCTTTGAATACTTCGAACTTTCCATCGTCAGTACCGATGATCAAGTCGCCGATTGAGGCTCGATCAACGCCGTTTCCTACCGGGACATTGATACCCGGAGAAGTCTGATCGGCGTTGAATGGATCAATCTCTGCAACGACACGACCACCACACCATTCGGCGATCTCCTGAGCGTTGTCGTGCCTCAGGACTCTGGTCTCAGAAGCCATCAGTGCACCTCGTATTCGCCCTCGATCACCATGTGATCCTCACCCGCGGCGAGCTGTCTGGTCTCGGCCATGATGCTCTTCCATTTCTCCTCGAGGTAATCCTCCTCGATCTTCATGAAGAGCGTTTGCAGATAAGCCTTGACGCCGTGTTTGTCGCCCACGGCCCACTCGTATGGATAGAGCGTGACATCCGCTGTCTCGATGTCGACCCAGTCGAGTTGCTCGACCAAGTCTTCAGTGAGATAGCTCATGTTCTTCGAGGTGACCAGAACAATCTTTGGCGGCTTCTTCTTGAAGCTCACCGCCACCTGGATGTAGGGCTGACGAACTTCGTCTTCGTCACGGGCTTTCAGATACTTGACGTTCCAACCGTCTCGCTCCATTTCCGCGGCACGGTCTTCATCCAGGAGGATCGCGAAGTTGCGATCGCCCTCACGGTTGTAGACGTCTTCCTTACCGGCGAAGTTCCGGAAGGCGATTGTCACATCCTCGAGGGTCTTGTTGTTACTGTTTCGGGCCATCGAGACCTTCCTTACCTTCTGGCCAAACCGTCGGATCGGCGCGAGGCGGCTTCATGTCGTCCGGGCCACAGCAACAGTAATTGGGAGAACAATCATGTTTCGGGGTACTGTTTTTCGCCGATTGTAGAATTAGAGAGTAACCCGACATGTGCGGGAGATCTTCGACGTGGATCTCTGGGTCTTCCGTGCTTCCCGCCTGAATCAGGAGACCGCCATTGTCCATGAGTTCCACATGAGCTGCGCCAATCATGCGGTCTTCGACAAAGAACGGCACGCTCCAACTCAAAGCCGCCATCAATACCTCCTACGAAGTCTCGTCGTCCGAGCGAATGGTGGGCTTGTGACCCCAGATCTCGTCGACGTCAGCCGCTGTCATGTGCAGGGGCTCGATCTTGTTGGTTGGATCGAACAACCTTCGCCGAGTCTCGTCGTCCGTGACCCGAACGTCGGTGATCTTGATGTCACCACCCTGCATTTCGATAGATGCTTCACCGACCTTCTCGTCATCGACGACCAACGGCAGCCACCGTTTCTGTGGATTCTCCTCGTCCACGTTCTTCGGCACGACCTTGAGCTCGGTGACTGGCTCCACCTCGACAGCGGTGTCCAACCAGGACTTCAGAGTCTTACCGACTGCGACGAGATTGTCGTTGATGGCCGTCAGAGCCCGGACCATCTCCTTCGTCGAACTGGCGATAGCTGCGAGAGACTGAGTGTTCTGACGGTCCTGTCCGGGCGCCGCCATCAGTCCTTCTTCGTGATCGTGGTGTCTTGCCCGGTCTCCTCCTGGAGGATGTTGATGTCTCCCACCAGGTCGTGAATCTCGTGTGCGTCCTGCTGGTCCTGGGTGTTCGGGTTGGTCACGGTAACTCCTTTTTCTGTCCAGGGTAGATGTGGTACGTTTCCGGCGAATTTTGCGCCGAGGCCTAATTCTTTGGCCATTCCCGGCTCGGTGATAGTCACGTGGACTTCGAACGAACCGTCGGGAAGCTCTTCCACTTCAGCTTCCCCGAGTTCAACACGATCGGGTCCATCCCCTAACATCAGACGGACCCGCTTCTTTTCTCCCATTGTCATACAAGCTTCTCCATAACATCCTTCAGCTACACAGACGTTGGAGTTCTTGCCGTCGCATGGTCTCAAGCAACGAACTCCTCGAACGAACCGAACTTCTCGATCTGCTTCTTGGCATCATCGACCAAGCGATCGAAGTAGCTACGATCGATGTCGAGCTTCTGGTTCATAGCCTTGGCGGCGTCAGACTCGACCCAGAAATATCCCTTCGTTCCGGCAACTGCGTATTCCTTGTCCTCGAACTTCCGAACCAGTTTGCCGCCTACGCCAGACGACTCTGTCACCGGAATGAATCGACCAGTCCTGCCCACGAAATGCGGACCGCTTTCGAAATTCAGATACATGAAGCCCTTGGCCACTTGCTTCGTCTCCGCGAGATCCTTCTCCAGAATAACATCACCGGAGAACAAAGTCTTGAAGACGTAGGGCACCTTGAACTGGGCACCGACGGCATACCAATCGATGTCGTTCCCGTTGCTAGTCTTGGCGACGTAGACGGCATCATTGACGAGACAGAACTTCTGGTAGGTCGATTCGTGCTCGAACGTGTATCCGAACTTCTCGCCGAAATCAAACACCAAGTCGATGACTTCGTCGTTCGCGTCAGCGATTTTGATCGAGTCCGTCTTGATGTGTACTACCTTGTGCCCCAGTTCCTGGATGTGGTTCTTGAGCTGCACCATGAACAGAGCACCGCGTTTCGCGGCAATATTGTCCTTGTTCCTCTTGTCCCGGAAGGGACTATCGAACGTGGCGGACGTAAGGCCGTAAACGATGTTGATGACAATCTTGAGAGCGTACGACAAATCCTTCGCCGAACCCTCATCCTTGAGATAAGGTTCCAGCTTGCCGTCCAACATCTCACGAGCACCTTTGTAATCTCCTCTCTTGATAGCGAGACGAGCATCCATCAGAGCCTTGAAGTTCTTCGTGTAGTCACCGAACATGTTCAGCTTGATAAGCGACGTAGGATGCATTGATGCCACATCAAGCAATGCCACATTGCTATATATTCCTGGCTCGGCGTAGACGTAGCCACCCTCACCAAGCACTTCGCCCATGTACGTCGACTTGCCCATGTCGTACTCGTACCCGGGAAATTCCTCAGATAGATCCGTATAAACGAAATGCGATTGCGGATTGCGATCACCCTCGAAAATGATCTGAGCAGTGTGCTTGGATGTGGGATCGTTGACTGTCAGACCACTGAGCTCAGCGAGAATCTGCCTCGCCACGAAGTCCTGCTCACGGTCCTCGAACGTGGCCTCTGTTGCCATGACATCGTTGCAACAGTACTCGACGACCTTGGGCCAGAGCTCTTCCGGGACATCCTGATCCCAGGGGTGATCCATCTCCATGTGCGGGATGTCGAGCTCGATCTCGAACTTCTTGAGCGACTGCTTCTTACTCGAGAAATCCCAGATGTCCGTGTACGACAGAGCATATGCCGCAGCGAACGTTGCACCGACTTTATTGTTGATCAGTCGCTGACTGAGTTCGAACAACTGTGCATTGTTGTAGCCCATGTATCGACCATAGAGAATGTGGTTGTCGAACCTGCGGTTGTAGAAGCCCACCAATTTCAGTTTGAACAAAGCCTCCACATCCTGGGCGGAGGGGTTGATCATACGAACGATGGTGTCCGATCCCTGATACTTCCAGCAGACGACGAAGAGATTGGGGAAAACTTCGGTGTCGAAGAAAACCAGGGGTTGTTCGTCGTCCATACTTGCGCGGGGTTCCGGAATGGATCCAGGTACGGCCTCACTCGAGAAACGCATCCGTTGGACGACCTTGAGGCAGGCGAGTGCCTGGTTCGTGCTGTTGTTGGCAAAGGCGATAACCTTGGGCCGCAGATCGGAGACGTCGTAGGCAAGGCCGGAAGCATACGCGTCTTGTAGAATTTTTGCGATAAAGTCAATTGAAGGCTTCGTTCCCGGATGAATCTCCTTTTTGAAATTTCGTGCGATGAGATCACGAAGGCCTTTTTCGCTCTTGATCGTGTGTTCCGAGAGCACGTTTGTCTTCTCCCTGAGAGGTAGGCCACTGTTGATGGTGGCAATAGGAACGGCATTGCACTTGGTGAGTCTCCGTCGGAGCGAAGCTTTCCCAGTGAATACCTTGACCTCGATGCCCTCGGAGAAGACTCGAGAGAGCTGAGAAACATCGCCATCGTAGTAGTAATGGAGATGAACGCCTTCGCTACTTTTGGATAGTTCGGCATATGTTGGTGGCCAATTCGAAGCGGCTTCAAGATTTCGAGCGAGTGCTTTCCCACCGTTTTCTCCCTTTAAATCAAAATCTATCACTATCAAATTTTGTGGAACCATGACGAAATGTTCGAGATGAGTATCAATTTCGTTCAGTGTTGTCGTTACCTTGGACCACGATAGCGACGGCGTTCCTGCGCTATTCGAGACCTGAGCGAGCTGAGTACTGAGTATCTCGTCAAGTAGAGATACTTTGTCCTCGATGACCAACGAGAACACCGTCTCGTTCTTTGTCGGCTTCTTGTATTTATTGGCGCTGAAACCACTGTAATAACTTCGTAGCGTCTCGCCATTGACCTCCACCTTATCCTTGAAACCCTCAAAGTAGTTTCGCAGTTCTTCGCGGAGTTTGTACTGAGGTAGCGGCTTCTCGATACCGGTGTTGGCACAGTACTCTTTGTACAATTCGTACGCTTGCTTTAGGGTGGCGCCATCTTGCGATTTGAAGATTTCGTAATACGCCTCGATGAAGTTGAAGACGATGTCTGTCTGCAGCATCATCTCGGTCGGTTGATAACCGTTGTAGTAGTTCCTACCCATCCTCCGGTAGGTATCGAGACAGTGCTTCGCGATGGCACCGAGCTCGAAATCAATCCGACTGTTTAGGCTGTTGTATTTGTTTGGGGGAATCAGGACGCCAGTAGGATTGATGTCGATCAGGCGTCTGATTATACCGGATTTGGCGTCCGAGATCTTTACAGGTTGATTCGTACCCATGAATAGAAGAGCATTCACCCGGCCCGTGTAGCTGGGCTTGTACTTCTCGTTCATCCGGATGTCTTCGTGCGCGACAATCGAATTGAGCTTGGTGTTGTCGTCTATCCTGCTCAGATCCCCATCGTGCTGGATCGCAACAAGGGGGTTGCTCTTGAAGGCTTCTGTCGCGAAGGCGCTGTTGCTCGAGCCAAGAGCCTTCGCCTCGAAGGTCGCTGTGTATCCTTCGAAGAGCTTCTCTACGATCGACATGATGGTACTCTTGCCAGTCCCAGGATGTCCGTAGAATACGAAGAATTTCTGGATCTTCTTGGAATCTCCGGATATGATCGAACCAATTGCCCATTCGATTTTAGCCCTTTCCTCAACCGAATAGAGCGTCCCTACCAATTCGTCCCAAGAAGAATGATCTCCCTCCTCAAGAGAATATGGCAGTCGACGACTTACATAATCGGAGCGTTTCACCTCCTGATTAGCGAATGTCAAAGTCTCGTCCAGCTGATGAAAGCTGTCACTGATGTTGGCGAGGAACATTCGATAGTTGATCCACGACTTGTTGTTGTAATTCGTCATGGATTTGATGATTACGGTTTTACCCGCATACTTCTCTTTCGCGTATGCCCGCATTTCCGCATCCATTAGCCGACCGACATCATACTCGTCGGTCGACCACATCCCAGCCTCGTCATCCCAGATGGCATAGAACGAACGTCCTCGTACCATTAGATCTTTCGATCTACCTACCACAAAGTTGGGGGTTAGCGTAAGACCGCCGTCTTTTTTCTCGTCTACTTGCATGGTGTAGAAGTCCACGAAACCCCCTTAAGAAGCATCCTGAAGTAGGTATTCACTGAGTTGATACCAGATTTCAACTTTTCGCTGATCGCGATCGGTAAAACGGAGAGGGAACAATCCTCCGTTCCCATCTCCGTCGTACGTTCTCCATATGACCGCGGATGTTCTGTTCTCTACTTCGTGCGGTGAGAAATTACTTCGATCGTTGAAACCCAGAAGCCCCAGGTTGTTGACAAGGTGCCAAAACCAGTAGGTAACATCGCCTTCGGTTTCGAAAGCTAGCCTTCTTGACAGCCCTATCAACATTTCGAGAAACGAACAACTGAGTGTGAACCAGTCGGGATCTAAACTGATTTCCCTTTCGCGCATCCACTCACAGCGCAGTTCCCGACCATCCTCTGCTCTGTTGTCGTCGTTGGGAATAAACCAGACAAACTCGGTACAAAAGAGTTGTCTGAGTAGATCCCAATATGTCCTGGAGCTTTTCCGGGTCTTGACTTCCGCAACTTGACCGTACAACCAGGTCAAATATTGGTCGTCAAGAGTCCCGTCTGGCATCACATATCACGCCGTTGACGAGCACTCAGTCGAGGCTTCTGCTCGGGAACCTCATCGAGACCGAGTACCTCTTGGGCATATGATCCCTCGGAACGAACGAGCTCGAAATCCATCCGAAGCTTCTCGTTCCTGATGTGCACAACATTGACGTCACTCGAGCCGATGCCGAACTGGATGTTGTTCTCACCAACAGTGGCGTCGACATCCTCGATGACATCCTCGCGTTCGTCGGTGAGAACCTTGTCCTTCTCGTAGTAGGTCAACTGCCCCTGCTCGTAGCCGAGATTGTTCTGCATGAAATCTTCTTGCGAAACGATGTATGGATTTTCCCTGTCAGTCTTACGTTCGAAGACATTCCTGACAAGCGGTTCACCCCCGATCTCAGCCTCGATCGCCAGCTCCTCCTCGGGGTCGTCTTCCGAGTCGTACTTCTTGGCGATCTTGTGGTACTCGACGCGCTGCGTTTCCTTCTCCTCTACGGTGAGAAGAGTGGCGCCGATCAGATCAGCTGCGGCATCCTGAGGAGTCGGGTACTTCTTCTCGTGGATCGTATAGAACTCCCGCATCTCCTCCGTCTCTGTCTTCAGACGCTCGTCGAATCTGGCCGCGAGCCTCTTCTCGGCGACGATGTAACCGGTGCCTGCGCCGATCAGCATGCTTGAGATGGAGACGCCTAGCAGCGTCAAAGAAGACCGATTCATCACAGTCCCCTTCAGATCTGGTTCCAGATGACCCCGTCGACGTTGAAGTCGAGGAGGATGGCGTCTTCGCGACCGTTGACGAAGTCCCGAACTCGATCGTTGATCTTGTCGTCGAAGATCCCGAAATCGACATAGTCGTCGCCACCCTTGCCGTGAACCCAGCCGACAGCCGCGCCGGCGCCGGAACGCGGAAGACCCAGCGCATCGTAGACTTCGTTCAGGAACACGTGACCGCGAGCCTGCAGCATGTCGTTCGCGTAGTTCTGCTGCGCCTTCAGGAAGATCATGTTGTACTCGGGGTTGCGCTTGAAGTCCGGGCAGAGCTCGTCGAAGAACCGCGCGTACTGCGAAGGCTGATCGTCGCCGACCCGAGTAACCTTGACGACCTTCTTCTTGCCATCGTCGCCCTCGACGGTCTCCTTGTCTTCGCGAGTGCCGTAGCGGAGATCGCGGTCGGCTTCCTCGCCGAGCTGCTCACGAACACGGTCGCGGTACTGGTTGAACGCCTGGTCGGTCGCCGCGTAGGCCGCAGACAACGACGCGTTCCTACGGTTCAGGGTGATGTGAGAGCCGGTCAGCAGAGCCACCGAGATCATCGCCAGACCAGCCGCTGGCGCGTACAGCTTGGTGACGTTCAGAACGGTCTTGACCTTGATGACGGTCAGGTCCTTGGCGTACTGCTTGTCGGTGTACTCGACAGCGTGGTCGCTCTGAGCACCAGCCGAATGAAGCTGCTCGGCCTTGAACTTAAGCTCCTCGGCCTCCAGCAGAACATCGCTGAGCTTCAGCGTGCTCCGGCAGGCCAGAACAGTCGCACCGAGACCGGCGGCCACACCGCCGACGAACATGACCTGAGGGGAGGTCTTCTGCAAGTGCAGCAGCTGACGGCCGAACTTGACCGAGACCGCCTTGGGAATGAATTTCATGAATCTTCCTTATCGTTTCGCTTGGCGTACTTGTTGACTTGGATTTCTAGATTTCCCGCGCCAATGGTTATGAAGAATTGCCTCCAACTAAAAATCTCCCAGCCAACATAGTTGTTGGAGTAGGAATGAAACCAATCCGGCATCCTTGTCTTACTCGATGGATTGCGGCTTCGGGAGGTTAAGGATATAGCCTTCCCGAGTCCTTTGAACATTAGCTCCATTAAGCTCAACCCAGCCCCATTTCTGATCGACGTAGGATGATGACCAGCCGACAAGACTGTGGAGATCCGCAACACTAGCGACCTCGTATTCGCGGAGCAGATCGTACATTCGATCCAGGACAGTCTCAGCTTCTACCCGAGTCGCCAAGAGTATGTCATCGATCGTGTGACTACGTGCTTGTGCGGTTGGACGTCGATCTTCAACTCCAGATCGCCCAATTGGATTGTTACCGCGAACGGAGTATCTGGTGTAATTGGTAGGTCCTGGAGTGCGTGCGCCACCGCCGAACCTGTTTCGCGGGCGATGTTCTCCATAAATCAGCCTTTCGAAACCCTGACTAGCCGCCTCAGTTATCATGTCCTTGGCTTGCGGCACAAGCACGTCCATCACGACGTACTGAACTACGCTTCGTGAGTCTCCGCCGATGAAGACATCTTTGAAGCGCTTGAAGAGCCCTCGCTTTCGTGCCTGCACCTCTCCGGTGACCACCGACTCGACTTTCTTCGGCTCACTTCCCTGAGGTTGAGGGTTGGGCTTGCTTTTGGAATTTCCTGGGAATTCGGTTGTCATGACCCTCTATTCGTGGAAATGAGAAAACCTAAACCCCTTGTGGGGTTGTCGGTTTGATTGTCACTTGTCGGAGGTCTTACGATTCTTGATGTGCTTGTCGTACAAGACGACCATCTCATCGATCTTGCGGTCCGTGTAGTTCGAAGTGATTTCGCTCAGGGAATAGCCGATAGCAGCGCTGGCAGCTGTCACAGTCACCTGGGAGGGGATTGTGGTAGTGTCTACGTTGTTCTCGATGATTCCTTTGACGATCTTCGTGATACCGAACCCAACGATCGTTGATACGGTCTTCTTGGCAACAGCAAGCTTGTCAAACTTCATTTGTTGTCCTTTCATGGGGTCTCACTATAAGCCATGTAAATTTTGCGAGGGGGCGGGCGCCTTTTAGTCGTCAGCGGTCGTTTAAGATTGGCGTCTGGAATAGGGATGAGACCCCTACCGTGCGGGTAGCCGCTCGCACAGCAAAGCCCTCGCCAATCCCCTACCTATTACTCCGGTCGACCGAGCTTGGCCTTGAATGCCCTCGCGAGCTCCGCCTTATCCATGGCCTGGAGTTCAGCGTCCGTTGGGTGACGATGCTCTCGCTCCCAAGCCGGACGCTCGTCCTTCTTCTCGGCGAAGGGGTCCGGTGCCTTCGAGTTTCCGGTCTGCTTCGCCAGCTGCTCCTTCATCTCCTTCTGCATCTTCTCGGGGACGAGTTGATTGATGAAAGCGGCCGACGCTTTCGCATCGGTGGCCAGTTCCATCAGCAACTCGTCGTAGGCCGGTGAATCCAGCAAATAGCTTTGCGCTTCTGGAGTCTTGAGGAAACGCGTGCCGTCTTCCGATCGCATGCCAACTGACAACTTGATGAAATCACGAAGCTCGTTGAGGATCGCTTTTCCGTCCTGAGCAGCGATGATGCGCTCGATGCGCTTCTTCATGTCATCGCCACTGAAAGCCAGTTCCATGAACTCGGCCTTGGAAATGTGGAAATAGAAGTCTTGCGATTGCTGCTCACCTTCGAAGTCCTCGAAGGTGATGGTCTTCTTGAACATCGGTTTCCTTACTGGCAGCGATCGTAACCGCGGATCGGCACCTTGTTGTAGCTGATGGAAATGGCCGGCCTTCCGTCCTGAAGAACCGTTGTACCGTATTCGACGTCGAGCAGTTCGTCGCTGTTCCAGCCGAATTCGTCGGAGATCTGCGTCTTGGGGAGACCGATCATCTCGTAGAAATCGGAAAGCGAGGCACAGTAGAAGTTGTTGATCTTGTAGTTGATCTCGTTGACGGCCTTACGGATCGTCTCCATCTCGTTCTTGAAGTAACGACCCGACCATTCGTCGAAGAACACTACTTCCGACCCGGAGATGATGACGACTTCACTACCGGGAGTTCGAGCCATCTTGTCCGCGGCGAGCTCAGTCCGCATTTTCTCTTCGTTCTTAAGGCCGAGAGTCTTGACGACCCTGTCCTTGTATTCCCCAGAGAGTTGCTCGGACAATTTGAAAGCAGCCGCGATAGCCGCTGCTCTGCGCGATCCGATGTGATTCGCCGCCACGATGCAGGTGATGGTCGCCGAACCAGCGATGATCGGAGGAACGAATTCGTTCCAATATGTCTTGATCAGATGCTTCGGTTCGAGTAGGTGAGCGGGGAGAGGCTCGCCTTCCTCGAGTGCTTCGTGATACTGAGTGCCGGCGTCCATGCCGACTCGATAGGCGGATCGACCGGTCAGGATCGCCGTTGTGATTGCGCCCGCCACTCCGAGACCGGTCAAGATCCCGGGGGAATTGTCGGTGACAAACTTCTCAGTTGCCTGAAGAACCGTCTTCCACGTCATCTGTATCCTCCTTTTTCGGATAATCAGCGAATCGGCCTTCTTTCTCAGCCAAATCTATCTCAAGTTTCATTTCCGCGATCCGGCCTTTTTGTCTACTTCTTTCCGCCAGAAATTCCAACGTCTTGACGGCTAGAGCCATGAGGAACATCAAGACAATCAAAACAATTACGAAACGGAGGACATCGTTCTCAGGCATTATTCAACACCACGTTAGTGGTGACCCCCATAGCCTTGAACTCGAATGAGAGTGTGTTGAAACCGACAACGAACTCCTTGGAATCGGCTTGCGACATGATTATTCCGTCCGTCTCTACCTTGTCGGAGACAATCGTGTCACCATTCGATCCTTGAGTCTTGAAAGTGCCGTTCCAGTACAACATCGATGTCGGTCCGTTCACCAACCGAATCGCGATTGAATCGTCCCGCACGGTTGCATCGAAGCGCAAATCGTTGACCTCGGCAGTCCACTCGCCGTCGAGCTCGATCATCGGGAGCGCCACGCTAGTTGCATGAGTACCTTCGACGTTGGGGGCGGTGTCGGACGAGTTGTTTGACGAGATCATAGTCGATACCAGGGCGATGGCCCCGAACACCATCACCAGGGCAATGAGCACCCCAACGATGAGCGGGGTGTTGCGGCGAGTAGCATTGTGCGCCATTTCTTTCTCCTTCATAGTTTTTGTCAAAAATAAGAAGAGGTGTTAGCCCAACGAAAGCTAACCGTTAAGCAGCTATCTCATTGCTGCCACTCCGGGTAGGGGTCTAACCTACACATTCGTGTCTCGGAACCTTGCGGTCTCTTCTCTCCATTATATGGCCTGTAATTCCTGCGATTCACACAACTAGTAGAACAACGGTCGCGAATATTGCTGATAATACGATCACCGCAATGATGAAAGCTATGAACTCTACGTCCATCGAACCCCCCACAGATCGGCGAAACCTAAACCCCTTGCGGGGTAGGTTATCTACTTGAACTTTGCTTTGGCTGCAATAACAGCGATCTCACAGATGGTGTTCAGTGCTTTGTTCGCAGCGATCACAGCGCCGACAGCGCCGATAGCTTTCACTGTGTATTCCGTAGCGATCTTAGCGATCTGCTCGGGATCCACAGAAATGGTCTCGGGTGCGTCGACACCGTTCTCGGCGTCCTTCACGAACTTCACCTGCATAGAGCGGTTTTTGAACATGGCTTATCCTTAAGTAGGGGTCTCACTATAAGCCATGTAAATTTTGCGAAACCTAAAGCCCTTGTGGGGGGCTCGAGGTTTGTGAGTCAGTTTTCCTTCTGGGCGTCTTCCATTAGTTCGGTGATGATGTCCTTCTTGTCGACGGCTTTCTTCGCACGGCGCTCCTTCACCTTGTCCACAATCAGCACGGTTGTGATGATGACTGCAGAATAGGCGAGGGCACCGACGACGGGGCCGGCAATGATGGCGACATCTTTCTTGTTGAACATGGTAGTTCCTTTCATAGGGGTCTCATTATAGGCCTTGTAAATCCTGCGACCAAAATTTAAACCACGTGTTTATTGCTCGAAAACCATACGACACGTAGGGATCTACATGCCGTATGGCTCGAGGCTTTTTGGTGTTTAGCTTGGTCAGATGATCTTCCTCAGAAGCCCGAAGGTCTTCGTGGCGATCACGTGTGCTCGTTCGTGATTCAGGATCATGAACATTCCAGCGAGGTGGGTTCCGACAGTCACCCAGGTCTCCAGGCTGACGGAGTCTTTCTTGCGCATTTCGATGAGCTTGGCGCTTGCGGCGACTGCCTTACCGTACTCTTCGGTTTGGTTCCTCCGAAGTTGATACAGCTTGGCAACCGCGTTGGCCATTTTGTCGTACTCTTCGTCATACGCAGTCAGGTTCTCCATCAACCCGAACAACTGCATGATTTGCTTGTCGAGTTCTGTCTCGACCTCGTCTTTCGTGTCCAGTTCATCCATTATCTCGAACGAGTTAGTGATCTGCTCGTCGAGTTCCTTCTCAACTTCGTCTTCTTGTCGTTTGAACATGGCTTAAACCTTTCATAGGGTCTCATCATAAGCCATGTTTATCTTGCGAGTTACACTTGCTGCTCGCGACGAACGTCGAAGACGACCTGTTGCTGATCCGGGAGAATGAATGGATCCTCGTAAGCCTCGAATCGCATGCCGTTGGCGGTTCCATCCACGTCCTGCTTCACCACGAGCTTGCCCATGGGTTTCGCGCCGACCAAATTCCTGGGACTGTTCACGTAGTTGTTCGAGCTCTTGTTGAGTATGAGGCCCAGGAACGTGTCCACGACAGTTACGGAACCTACTACCTGCTCGATCGCAGGGAAGTTCCAGAGTTGCCCAAGGCCGAAGTAGAGCGTCGCGAGTCCCGGAAGCACCACGAGAGCGACATATTTCAGTGCGTCGTAGAGTCTACTGTCCATGACTTTCTCCTTGCATCTGTTCGAGAACGGAAACCCTTCGTTTTAGAGCTTCGTTTTCTGCCAATAGTCCTCTTACTTTTTCTCGAAGTTCTCGGCCATTCTTCCGGAGCTCTTCGATTTCTTCGTCCTGACGCTTGATAGTCTCAATGTCCATTTTTCGTGCCCGATTGTACGCTTCGGTTTCCGCTTGTATTTTCGCACTGGCCATGGACGCGTCACTGTTGTATTTGGCAGCATTTCGAGCCGCCTTACCTGATAAATATGCTGAGATGACGCTAATCAGAGCCACGATTACAATGGCCCAATCAGAGCCGTCCATTGTTTGTCACCGCCGTTTTATCGGGGTTTAGCAGGCCAGAGATAGCCCACCACATAAATGCAAGGATGCCCCAAACGAGTACTTGTGTGCTGTTTATGACAGGAGCCTCGAAGAAGAGGATTCCCAACAAATATGTGGCTGCCCACCCCGCAGACAACCCAGTCAGCACCATGTACCCCCATGTCTCCGTCAAAGGAGGCCATCGAGAGGACACCATCGCCAAAGCTCCTGCGGCCATAAACAAACCACCCCATACTTCTATCGGAGCGATTTGCAGAACCACCGCAAGAGCCCTTTCTCTACCTTTAGACGGCTCTGAAGCAATGTATAAGAATCCGATGAGCACGTAAAGAATTCCAACCACCATGAGTATCGTGCTATGCCTTTTCCAAGGCCGAAGTCCCCAATATCTACGCTTCATTCTCATGCGGAAGTCTGCTTCCACACGCCCGCGTTTTTCACCCATGGTTTTGCCACCTTCCACACACCACCAACGTTTACATATGGCACTGCGCGTTTCCATTCAGTACCCACAAGGACCCGTACTCCGGACAGCAAGTTTACTTTGGACCTTGCCGACCACGGGCTCCATCCAACCGCATTTTCACTCCTGGCCCAGAAATAATACGTAGCTCCTGGGTCCAGATCTGTGAGTGTGTGAATGCCACTAAGATTGTTCAGGAAATCAGTTGGATCATCCGGATCTGTGCCGTATCCAAGCTGGTGATCGATGAACGCCGTCCCACCGTCAAAACTACCGTAGAATTGCGTTCTTACCGACGTTTGCTTTACTTGACTTGTGTAGACGATGCTTGGTGGATCGGGGACTCGCCACGTCGTGCCTTCCCCTCGGACAGACCAACCACTCCATCCGAGGGCGTTCCTTGCGCGAGCCCAGAAATAGACTCGCTGACCGGCAGTGAATCCTCCAACGTCAGAAGTTCCACTTGAGCCCACAGTAAACTGCGGCCCATTTGACGATGATCCGTATCCGATTTGCCATTCGAGGACTGGCGATCCGCCGTCATTGTTCCCTTGGAAGACGACATGGAACTCTGTGGTGGAGTTCGGTTCGATAGAGAGAATTGTGGGTGGCTGGGGTACCGTCGTTCGTTGAATATGTTGCGTGAACGTGTGTGTCGGATAGCCAAGACCTGCTCCGATGATCGTGAAGCTAACATCTTGGTCATACCCGACATATACGGCACCGAACTTCTGCCAAAATCCTCCCCGGAGCAATCTGTACTTAAGCAATCCCGAATACGCGCCATTTGCGGTGTAAGACCATTGCTGATCGTTATTCCACGTTTGAGCACCTGTGACGAACCAGAACTCGACCCAGCCACCAGTGTCTCGGATCATCATTGTCGACGATCCACCGATGCCGACTGTGTAATCGGTCATGGCAAGATCTTGAAGTAGATATCCCCGTCCGTACCGCCTGTGGGTTCGGCGGTTCCGGAAGAGATGCCGGATTGCGTTCGGAAGCTCGCCTTGCTGATCGGAATCAGCGCCTTCAGCAGGGCGATGAAGTCGCGAGTTCGGTTGAGCTCACGAGCACCCCACTTTACTTTGCCTTCTTCCCCCGTATCCGGAACAAGGGGATAACCCGCGGCCGCAGCTTGATCTCCGATAGCCATGGAGGCCTCCTCTCATTACTGATTGTCCCAGTATTCTCCAGAACCCATCGCGGACCATTCCACGTCGTATTTCCAGGAAGACCAAGTACCGGGGTTGATGAATGTTTTGGTTATTAATGAAGGGAAAGAACTTTGTCCGGTAGCATCTTCTTTGAAGATCTGTTCGACTACCCGCATGTAGCCTGCGGCGCCGTTATCGCCACGTACCTCAACCAGATCGCCGAGATAGTAATCTCGCTCGTATACGAAATCACTGTTCTGGTCTATTTCCCCATCGAAAACACCTGTCGGTCGAGACTTCATCAGTTCGTCGTTTCCGGCTTGCGTGAGGAAAGCCGGTATATCTGTGACTTCGTCCGGAATTGCGGTTACCGTGAGGATTTTGACTTTTCTCTCGAAACCGTTATTTGAAAGGAGCAGCTCGGGATCTGTAACGACAACCGAAGTCACCACATCATTATCGGACACATCCTTGTGAGGATATAGAACTCGAATGACATTGTAGTGTTTACTGTTGTCGCTGAACTCATTGGTATTCTGGAGATTTGTCATATCCGACGAAAATATGACGGCAGGTAAAGTTGTCTGAACGCTCGTTCGATCACTTCCGGCATATACATCGAAATATAGCTTGGGTGCGTCCGGATCCTTGTACAGCCGGAAACCCAGATCGTAGGGGTCTCCGATTGCCTTTAGCGCTGCGTACAATGACGCCGGTTTTTGCACCCATTCGATCTCATCCGCCGGCTCGGGAATTGTGCCTGGCGCATACAATGTCTCGCCGTCCTGAAAGAATGGGATAATGTCGTCTACCGACAGCTCCCCCGTCACACAGATCATCGAGAACATAAGGCGCATGAGATCGCCCGGTGTCCAGCCAACCAAATGCCAGGACGGCAGTATTTCTCCACTGATAAGGCGCAAAGCTGTTCGAGCATCGAGAAGTGAAACTATTTCTCGACCTTTGATTTTCAGTACAGCGCCTTTTTCGGCGTCTATTGTTGTTTCGATTGTTTCTACTTGCATCAATCGCTTGGACTCAGTGATTGATATCAATGTATTGAAAACGAACCGCTTTCGATTCGCTGAGGTGGAGAGAGTGACAAGCTCGAAGTCACCCATCTCCGAAAACCTCTCAGTCCATATTATGGACACGAACTGATCTACCACATCGATCGGGCGTAGCAAACTATCAAGAATGTAAATATCCATCACAGACCACCGTATCGTACGATGTATTCCAATACGTATGGCACTGGGTCTCCGGGGGCATAAACCCTGAATTCATTCACGCCTTGGTCGAACTCGATCCAGCTGGATTGCGAAGAACGACCGTACAAATATGAACTAGACACGGAATCTCTGATCAGAGTGATTCCCTTAGATCCCTTGAGCGAACTGACAATCAGCTGATCGCCATCCTCAAGACTGCCCGAGAAATCCATCTGATACAGAGTTCCGGCCTCGTCCATGTTGTAAATTGTGAATGCCGGTAGGGCTCTGTTCACATTCAACGTCAGCACAGTCCCCGTCTCTACGGATCCGGGGTAATCGATCATCGTGTTTGTGCTGTCGTCTACGCTGAAACCTTCGACCGTAATCATTCGAGGATCGATAAAATCTGGCTGGAAACACATTATCGAGATATCAACGTTCGGATCTTCCTCGAACATGGGCGAGCTCAGCTCTTCCACATATCCGATGATATCGACATACAATCCCGTCGTCATGTAGAAACGCATCGATATCTTGGACTTCGGCATGAAGTACGAATATAGATCATCCCGAAGAGACGTATACGTATCCGTGATGAAATCTGGGTCAAGATCAAGTTTGAATTTGACATTTCTTGCGCCGCGTTTTGCGGATTGAAATTGTTCACCGTCGGTGTTCGCATAGCTCGACGAGACTAGATTAGCGTTCACCGGATCTAGTCCATCGATATCATTGACTTGATATCCGCTATCGTTTTCTTCCATATCGAGGGACAGAATGCCGCCTCTGCGGTTCGTAATATCAACCTTGCTAAGCATTACTGTCCTCCTTCGTCCTTGAGATTAGATTCTTTGTCTGACGATAGATCTCGATGTCATCCAAAGCCTTCGGAGAGTTGTTGTTCTGAGTGTAGTTGTAGGTGTCTCCGCCGGATGAAGTTCCGTCGTCGGGCGTGTCTCCACCGGATCGATTTTCCTCGAATCCGGATCCGGCATTCTTCGCACTATTCAGAGAACCATCGACATTAAACTCAGGCATCTTAAGGATGTCCGCTATCTCTCCAGCATCTTTCTTGACCTGAGTGAGATCTAGGACCGGGGAGATTGTCGGATTGAAGTCGATCAGATCGCTACCAAGGACGGCACTCAAACCACTAAGCGTCTTACCCATGGAATCGATCATATCCTCGCCCATGCCAACCATGGATTTCGTTGCGATGTAGCCATAGTCATCCAGACCCTTCGCGGCGCCCAGAGCCAGCTGCTTCGACATCCAGATCATTTGCTTCGACGGGGACGACACACCGAAGAAATCCAGAATTCCGTTCCACATGCTCTTTGCCAGATTGATAGCCGCGTCAACGACCTTCCTGACAAGTTGAGCAAGACCACGAATAACGCCTTCGATAAGTGCTTCGGCTAGATCGAAACCGGCGTTGACAAGCCTTTCGCCACTGTTTCGGATACCATCCGCGACCGCAGCAACAAACTTGAAGACCAGATCGATTCCGGCATTGACGATACTGCCGATATTTCTTCCAATGCCGTCCAAGAACGCCACAATGATTCGAGCACCCTGATCAACGACCTTGCCGATATTATCAGCAATACCCTTCAGGAAACCGATCAGAATCTTCATTCCAGCGTCTACCATTTTGGGTACTGCTTTAACAAGCGCGTCTAGCATTTGGGTAAGCATGCCGACTAGAGCTTGGATAATCTTTGGTGTGACTGCGATAATTGCGTCAAGCAATGCATTGAGAACCGTGGTCAATGCACCGAGTATTGCTGGTCCAGAAACGGCGATAACTTGGGCGAACGCAACAAGGCCGAGTGCAATCTGTTCCATCACATACGGAATCAAACCGACAAGCCCTGCCACGATACCGACGATTGCTGCTACCGCACCTGTTCCTGCAGCCGCAAGAATCGTTAGACCCGTTGCGAATGCCAGAACACCTATTCCCGCAGCGAGAACTGCAAGTCCAAGAAGAGCGATCCCGGCAGCGAGTGAGAAAATCACCGGAGCCAGCGGCCCAAGAACAAGCCCGGCGACACCGACAATTACAAAGACTCCTGCCAGACCAGCAAGACCCTTGATGATTTCTTCCCATGACATATCGCCCAGTGTGGTTAGCACAGGCAATAGCACTCGTAGAGCAGCAGCTACAACCAAGACAGCTGCGGCACCTGATAGAGCGCCCTGCATAACTCGAACTGCTGCAGCGATAATAATTAGCGAACCGGCGAGGGTGATGAGACCCTTTGCTATTTCTTCCCAGGTCATTCCGGACATTTTGCCAAGAGCTTCTTGGATCAGACTCAGGGATGCGGCAACAACCAAGATGGCTGCGGCTTTGAGAAGAGATCCATCGGGAAGCAATCTGAGTGCGACGGCAATCGAAATCAAGGCGCCGGCCATTACGGTTAGGCCTCGTGCGATCTCGTCCCACTTGAGTCCGGACATCTTTGCTACGCCGTCTGCGAGCAACTTCAGCGATGCAGCGACAATCAACAATCCAGCGGCTTTGAAGATCGATCCTTCGGGCATCAAGTTCAGTGCGGCAGTCATCAGCCCTAGACCGACAGCAATGCCGGCCATTCCTCGGGCTATCTGCTCCCAATTGAACTGAGTGAAATCGCCAACGGCACTCGCCAGGATCTTCAGGCCGGTCGCAAGGAGTATGATCCCCAAGCCTTGACTTATTCCACCCTTATCTGCTTCCGCAAACTTGGTGAACAAGGCAAGCGATGCAAGAAGAACACCTACCCCAACCAAGCCCTTGGCTAGAGATTGCCAATCCATTTCGCCGAGCTCTTTGACAGAAGAAACCAAAACTCTGATTGCTACTGCCAGAACAACCAATCCAGCGGCGGTACGAATGATTCCAGGGTTATTCGTTTCGAGCCTGTTTGTCGCGGTGACAAGTGTACCTATCAGCAGCGCCAGAGCAATCAAACCCTTGCGAAGCTCTTCGATGGGGATCCCGGAAAGCTTCTTCACGGCGGAAGCAAGGATGCTAACTGCTACTGCCAGAAGAATCAGACCGGCAGACATTATGCCGATCTTTACCGCAGATCCTCCGGTACTAATTTTGTTGAAAGCAGCAAACGCCAGACCCAATTGCCCAAACATGACGGTGATAGCCGCGGAAGCTCTAGCCAATCCCGCAGAATCAATGTCAGAAAGAGCAATGAGAGACAGGGTCAGAATCCCGATGGCTGTCGCAATCAACAGAAGCGCGGTTGCGTTCAGAGCATTTTGCATACCCTTTAGCGCACCGGTAAGTCCATCGATTGCGCCTTTGATGCCGTCTAGGAAGCCACCATCAAGCTTGAAGTCGCCAATCTTTCCGAGAAATTTCTTGAATAGAACAATTAATCCTGCGAACAAGCCTGTGTTTATGGCGCCAAGGATGGCGTCGAAGTTCAGACCGCCGGAGAATACTCCTGCAATTGCGGCGCCAACACCACTGGCCCATTCGATAAAGCCCTTTGCTACAGCACGGACCTTCTCCGAAATTACCGAGAAGATTTGCTGTATTCTATCCCAGACATTTCCAACAAGCGTGCCTAGACGCTCAAGCGGGTTGAGAGCCGCGGTCATCTTGCCGACGGAGTCGGTTGCCGCATCGGCATTCAAATTGCCGAACAGATTGCCGAGCGCAGAAGCAAGAAGTTGAACCAGCTTGATTGGGATAGCTAGAACTTTGCCGATGATATCAAATATCTTGCCGAAAGCATCGCCATCTTTGATTGCCTGATGCAGCGCAACCAAGAAATCACCGATATTGGCAGTGAATTTCAACAATCCGCCGGAACCGCTCGAGAAGCTGCCGATAAGATCGAAGATGAACTTCACGCCTGCTTTGAGCAGTTCCCAGCCGATTCCCAAGATCGCAAAGAACCCGGCAAAAGTCCTCCGGAGGTTATTTGCTGTTTCTTCGCCCAATTTCAGTTTCGCCATGAAGTCACGGAAAGCGACCGTCATGTCGTAGAGCTGCTTGGCGGTTGTCGCCGGGAATATCTCTCGGAAAGCATCCTTGATAGGAGCAAGAATTGATAGCAGCGCATGGAACGCGTTGCTGATGCCATCGATTAGAGCTTGACGACCACCAAGGTCTTTCCAGCCTTGAAGAAGATTGTTTCGAGCTTCGGCAGAGTTCTGAATCATCGCGCCGAGGGTGTTGCTTACATCCGTAAATAGAACCTTGGCTTCGTCGAAATCACCGAATACGATTTGCCAGGTCTTAGCCCATCCGGATCCGACAGCCTCACGGAGGGTGTCCATCAACTGCGACAGAGACTTGACTTTTGTAGCTGCATCGGTGGCCGTCTTGGCCATTTCCAGAATGCCGACGATCTGCTGATCCGTGTAGCCCATGGATTTCAGCTGATCGGCTGTCAGTTCACCAGTGAATTTGCTGAGGGTCTCAGTTAGAATGCCACTAGTGAGCCAGCCCGTCTGCAGGCTGTTTCGGAACGAACCTTCCTTCTTGACGATATCGTCTACCGCTACGCCATGCGCTCGGGCAGTCTCCATCAGAGAATCCTGGAAGACCTTACCGCCCATGCCCGCATTAACGACTGAGTTCCAATCCTCAAGCGTAAGCTTTCCTGCGGAGATAGCTTGCGAAAGCTGATACATCGCAGTAGAAGCCTGCTGCGAGTTCGAGCCGGATATAGCAGCTAGGTTAGCGATACCTTTGATCGCGCTTGTAGCTGTATCCAAGCTAACGCCAGCTGCCGTGAAGGTGCCGACGTTCTTCGCCATCTCGGAGAAGTTATAAATCGTCTTGTCTGAATATGTGTTCAGATCTCCCAGGGCTGCATTAACCTTGGCTAGACCTTCAGCACCTTTCAGACCAGTATTCGCAAGAACTGTCTGAATCGAACCTAGATTTGTTTCGTACTCGTGGAAACCATCCAGCACCGGAGCAATTGAAAGCGACTTTGCCAGTTGGAGACCGGCATCGACAGCTTTACTAACGATATTTGATAGAGCCGTTATCGCAGCTACTTGAAGCGCACTGAATTTACTCGTAAGACCGGATACTTGTTCTTGTGCGCCAGATGTAGAAAAGCGATTGGCCGCATTACTCGCTTCGTTGAGACCTTGGGAGGCTCCCTCAAGCTTCAACGCTTTTTGGAGAGATGCAAGCATACTCAGCGTCGTACTAACGCCTGTGCCGAACTGCGCGTTGTCGAACTTCATCTTAACAACGCGCTCGTAGATGGTGCGCAGGCAGAGGTCACCGCCTTCCACAAAGTCTCTGCGATTTCATCAAATATTGGTCGCATGGCTGGGTTGATATAATCGATGCCTTGAATATATCCACCAGTTCCGGTTCCATGACCATACTGGATCATCACCGCAACTGCGTATCCATTTTCTACATCGGAGTTCGTCCAGGAAATAGTCAACGATCCGGACGATTTCGTTATTTCATAACCCCAGGAGTTCGCGGCAAGACCGGATTCTTGAGGGGTGGCTGCAGATAAAGCTCTTACGCCTTTTTCTGCTTGCGCCGCCGCTATTTTACTAAGATCGAGCTTTTGCATGGCACGAAGAAATCGTTCGGTGTTGTCGAAAGAACCGCTAGTCGACACGGAGACCACGAGGACCTCCTATTAGTCACTCAGACGCGTGATGGCCATGCTGTTACCGATACCGCTAGTTCCATCAGCCAGATCAGTAACGCTGGCTGCAGCCGGGTTGTGCGAAACACCGACGGACTGGCCTGCAGTAAAACGTGTTCGAAGAATCGCGTTGGTAGTACCACCCAAACCATGAATAAGGCATCGATATGCCCCACCAGCAATGGTGTTGTCCGCAACCATCATGCCGATTTGAGTGAATCCAACTGTCGCGCTGCTACTGTTGAAGAAAACTTGAACCAGATACTCGCCATCTTTAAGAATGTTCACGCGTCGAGCAGTGGCAAGGCCCGTTCCAGGAATGCTGAACCATTCGTTATCCGGATTGTAAGTATCCGACGTGTCTGTCGCATTGTAGGGTATGAACGTGTACGAACCATTCGCGTAGCTCGTGCCGGCACTATTCTTGATAACTTTCATTGTTGGAAGTCGCTTACCGGCGTTCATGGATATACCAAACCATGCGTCGGTTGCAGTCTTCACAAGTCGTACAGTGCCATATCCCGGGAAAGCATTGGATGCGCCACTGAGGGTAACGCCACCGGCACCGCTGACCTTAGCGCCTCCTGCACCGATTGCTGTGACTTCCATCCAACTACCAACCGGAAAAGCCACAGTGGCATTCAACGGAATAGTTATGACAACTTGCGCCGTTAGGGACGAGTGATTGACAAGCACGGTTCCATATGCATCCGTAAGTGCCAAAGTTGCCGCGCTGGTGACTGTCCGAGCGATTAGTTTCTTCTTGCCATCCGAAACAGATGTGACTACCGTATCCAGCTGAGCTTTGTTCGTCAGATCGTCCGACGCCGTACCAGTAGTTGCCTTCAGTCGCCCATCGCTTAGCCGAAGAGCTACCTTGTCGGCTGTGGCGGCTGTAGTTGCGTCAACGACTTTGAGGAAGCTGGCTGCGCTAATACCCCCCAGCAATGCCGAGTCAGCCGCCTGGCCAAGAATTGGGAGATACTGCGAATCGAATGCGGGATCAAGACCGGTCCAGGGTGTGACGCCATTACCGATCTTGATGATTCCTGTGTCGGTGGTAACACCCAATTCACCGTCAGCTAGAACGTAATCGGATGTCGTCCAGACAGCTGCTGTGGCGCGCCGCTGCTGCATTCGTGTGCCTACCGCCATTACAGCGCACCTCCATCAATAGTTTCTGTGACTGACGTAGCCGGAGTTCCCGCATCGTATGTAACGAACACCGGAGTGTATGGAGTACCGGCGTCATATACAAGATCGGCGAATGAGTCGAACATGAATACAAGCTCTCCCGGAGTGGGGAGTGCCGGATCCGTCAATTCATTTCCGTAAAGAATTTCTTCCAGATTCGTGAGAAGTTCTGCTGGAACATCTCGGGAATCGACGATGTAGTGCGCGGAAGGACGATAGCCTTCCACGAGAACTGCCCTCGACGTGATTTTCCAACTGAACGTCAGTGGTTCGGTCTGATCGGTCAGAGTTTTGTAACCGTGGTCCGATGGATCAGCTTTCAGATTGTAAAGAATGTGTATCTTGTATCCGAGATCTAACCCGGACACATCGTTTCCAACTTTGGTTCGATAAACCATTCCAAATGACTTGCGACGTTGTTGAGTTACGCGAAGACCATTGTCTATCCGACTGGTCCCGTCACATCGTTCGAATTCGATCGGATACGTATAGGCTTCGATAGTTCCTTCGAACTGTTCGGGAGATGATCGGTTACTGATTCGGATACCGTCAAGATATCGAGCTACGGCTTCACCACCCGCTTGACTCTGGTTGACATTCACAAGACCAATCCAGGCCACACCGGGTCCGTCATCGACGTACAGAACCCCTCTGTCAATTCCTGCTTCGAAGAACCGTCCTCCGACACCAGACCAATCAATTCTTGTCATCGCACCTCCCTTTAACCTCTAGTGTTGTGATTGGACAGTCGTTGACGGTTCAAATTCCTTCGCTCAGCACTGCTCATTTTCCTCTTCGGCGAATTCTTTAGGTTGATTACTCTGATCAACGTGATAAGTCTGTTCAAATGCCAGTGCTCGAACTCTACCGGAACGTTCAGAGAGATCATCCAGTAGTAAATCAGTTCGGAGGTAACGATTTCGCGTGACTGAGGAGCGTTCGGGTTGTTATACAACTTCGTTGCCGTCATTGCTGCGGTGATGTAGTTGTTTATGGTCCGAAGATGTGACTCAATTAGTTTCTCGAAAACTCCCGGAGGAAGATCGTTGTCGATAATCATGAAATTTACATAGGAAATTGTTTGTTCGTGGGTTTTGTCTTTCTTACCAAGGAATGCTTCTTCCCAGAAAGACTCCCATTTTGACATTGAGAACAGAGAGTGCTCGAGCGTGACCTTGACCGAGTCCGTTGTGACGAACTTCGAGGTTGCTTCGTCGAAGGACTCTTCCATAACTACGTCAAGCTCGAGCATCTCTGCCTCCGTTCATCACACGAAGTCGTAGAACCAGTCCGTATCGATGACCGGCGGGAAGTGATAGCCGGGCTCCGCGTACGCCTTGACGATGGTGTCCTCGGTGATGACGACCGCACCAGCGGCCACCGTGTCGCCGTCGATGGTGTACCTGACACCGGTGATGGACGGAATCGTGATCGTGTGCGTTCCGGAGTTGAAAGCCGGCTGCGTCGGGGTTGCCAGGGTGGTGGATGCGGTCATCATCGCAATGACATCCGCGGGCAGCGGCATGGAGGGATCGGTGGAAACCGTCCCGTACAGCTGGTCCTCCAACGTGGCGAGCCTGGTCGGATCCACCTTCGTACTGTCGATGGTGATGCTGGCCGTCGGCTGGTACTCAGTGCCGCCGACCGTCCCCACCTGAACCGGGTTAGTGGTGAGCTCCCACGAGAAAGTGATCGCCTCGGGGGAGTCGTTGATCGTGGCGTACGCCTTCTCCGACGGAGCGGCGAGACAGCCGTAGACCAGGTGCAGCTTGTAGCCGTAGTCTGCGGCCTCGACATCGTTGCCCTTGCGCGTGCGGTAGCAGAAACCGAACGACTTGCGCGTCTGCTGACCGATGCTGACACCGCTGGTCGGTGTAGCGTTGCCGTCGTACTTCTCGAACTCCGGCGGATACGTGAAGGCTTCGATCGTGGCGCCGAACATCTCGACGGAGACGAGGTTCAGGTACTTGATGTTGTCTGCGTATTGGGGGCTGGCCTCAGCACCCGACGGCGACTCGGTGACGGTGGTCAGGCCGTTCCAGGCCACACCACTCGAGTACTCACCAGCCTCGTCTGGCTCGAACAGAACACCGTGATCGACACCGGTCTCGTACGTGCGCGCACCAGTCTGATCCCACAAAAGTGCAACCATGCGTATGGTCCTTTCAGAAATAGATTGTGAAAACGTCGTGGTTCAAGTTGTCAGCGACGTAGAACCGATCGTGTCTACACAGTTCTAGAACGTTGATGCTTTCGAAAATTGTATCGTCGGGATCTCTGGTAATTAGAGTGAGATCATATTGATTCATGAATCTGTATGGACCGTTATCGGCAAAGTCATAATCGGATCGACCTCTTTGATAAACGATCGCCGGGTATTCCATTTGCACATTCGAAGGCGGTTGGAAATATACGTTCCCACAGATCGACTCAAGGATCTGTTGGAGGGACGTACGTGGGGCCATTGTAAACACCTCCCAACCTAAGAATAAGGCGAGGACTCACGACCTCTACTTCGGTCACTATCCATAGAGTCCCCGCCCATTCCACATACCGAATGGCAAAGAAATGTTCGTTCGCGTACGTGTCTGCGACGATCGAGATGGAATTAGAGACCGAGAGATCGTCATTGACTTTCTCTGCTTGGTCATTCCTTCTGCTGTTCCGAACTACATCACCGGAGGCATTTCGTTCGGTGATTACGAGTTGGTGAACACCATTTCCCTGATCTTCGTCTTCCCCGTACCCAACCTTCCCATAAAACCTTGCCATCCTCTGGACTCCTTACGCGTCGCGAGTGAAGGTCCAGTCGGCGTCGAAGTTGTGCGGGAAGTAGTAGCCCGTGTTCGGCACAGCCTTCACCGAGATACTGGCGCCGGCCGCGACTGCGGTCTGTGCGCCCGCGGACAGCGTCGCGTCGGTCAGCTGGTTCTTGTAGGTCACACCGGTGACGGTCGGGATCGTGGTGACACCCGTGGTGGTGTTGAAGGTCGGCGTCGTCGGCGTCGCCAGAGTGCCCGCACCGCGGAGCACGACCTGCGCGGTCTTGTGCTTCGTGAGTGCGCCGGACATCCGGCCCTCGATCAGGTATTTGTACTGGTTGTAGTCGATGTCGAAGTCGTCGAACGTGGTGATCTCGCCACCACGAGTCGAACCGATGGCATAGTCCGACAGGTTGACGATGATCATCAGGATCTCGGCGCCATCACGCTCGGCATCCTCCATCACCGGGACTTCGACGATCTCGGTGACCTGCAGTTCCGCGGCCAGATCGGCCTTGGTGCGGTACAGACGACGACCGATGTTGTCCTTGGCAAGAAGCATGTCCGTCATGACCGCGTTCGTCATGTAGGCGGTCGGACCGGTGCCCTTGTAGTTGTATCGGGCACGGAGAACAGCTTCGACGATGTCTTCGCCGGTGACGTTGGCCGGAACCGTCACGACATCGGTGTAGAACGGGTCGTCGTAGGCGATGGGTCGGATGTGCGACTCGTCGATCTTGTCCGGGTCGTCCACCTCGCGACCGTCGCTGATCAGAACTGCGCGCGCGATCTCCTCGCGGAGCATGAAGCGCATCTCGACCCACATCCACGCGACCACGTCGAAGTCGGTGATGTCGACGATGTCGTCGCGGTCCAGCTTCTGCTTCTTGTAGATCGTCTTGGGCGTGGTCTCGCGCGTGGCGAGCGTGAAGAACTGTTCCTTCTTCAGCGTGCCCTTGATGTAGCCCTTCGCGCGCGCGGTCTCGTACGTGAGGTCCGCGGACAGAGACTTGATCCTGGAGAAGGGGAGCTTGCGAGTGCCGTTGAGCACACCCTCCACCCACTCCATGCGACGGGTGATCCACTCCGGCTTGGAATCGATCGCCTGCGCATCAGGGAAAAGAACTTCGATGTTCGTGATGCCGTAGTCCTCCGCGTGCGCGATGAAGGAACCCTTGAGGGTTCCCATCTTCGCCGCATCCTCGAGGATCGTGCCCATCTGCGCGTGCGTGAGGGTGGCAAGCGTGCGCGCAGCGTCGCCAGAACCACCGGTGTCGTTGTCCTTCTCGAAGACGTTGCGCGTCATCGTGTCCTTCTCCTTGTGTTCGAGGGTCGCGTCGTCGGACCCTTCGTCGTCCTTCTTGTCTGCCGGCTTCTTGTCCTGGCCATCTCCCTCGTCCGCCGGCTTGTCTTCCTTGCCTTCGGACGATTCGTCGTCGACGGCCGTCTGCTTCGCAGAGCCGAGAGCCTCGGCCAACATGAACTCGACGAGAGCCTTCTGCTTGGGGTTGAGCGAGTCGAACACGTCTTGGTAAGTCTCGGTCGTGTCGGCGTGCTCGAACTCCAACTCCAAGCCCATCGTGATGATGGCCTCGTCGTCCAGCTCGGTGTATTCCGTACCGTCCCCGTGCGCGACACGGACGTAATCGATCTGAGCTCCGGGGTTGGCGCCCTTCAGAACGAGGCTCGTTTCACAGATTTCACCGTGAAGGACTTGCTTCTTCTTCTCGATGAGCTGGTTGGCATAGATGGACAAGGCCTTGACGTCCTTGTGTATCACCAGTGCTTTGGAGCTCTTGCCGGCGTCCGTGTCGTTGAAGAAACCGTACCCGTAAACACCGTCGGGACGGGATTCGAGCTGGACGTGGCCGAGAACATTTTCGGGCGTGTCGTGCATGTGCTGCCAAACAAGCGGCACCTGCATTTTGTCCATGTGCTTGAACGCTTCGGGCGTGATCGTCCGACCGTCCGTGCACTTGAGACCCGCCTTGGTTACGTAACCACCGAAATCGTGGTCCACGGCTGTCTCCTTCCGTATTCGATTTCAGAGCGAGTGGACGCTCAGGACGGTGGCTCTACTAGTTGTAGCTTTGGTTGAGCCGGTGGAGGATTCACCCCTAGTTCAGATTGAGGCATATTGCTGTTTCGCAATTCATCCGCTTTTGCATCCTTCGCCGGAGCGAATCCTATGCCTTGGCGAATCTCATTCGAGCTCAGAATTTCATTTCGAGTGAATTTGTCGGCAATCTCGGCCAATTCGGTCGCGGGAATCAATGCGAATGGATCGCGGAAGAACATGATGCTCTGTCCTTGACTGCGGGCCGTCTTCGTCAACCACGATCGACGCATCGCTTCCACCGTCGAAGTCAGAATCGGTTTGATTGTTCGATTGTAGTAGTTCAGCATCACCGGTTGTGTAGCGGTACCATCCATGACTTCTTTGGTGATGCCCAATTGGCTGTACAGAAGTTCGGTCAGATATTCAACCTGCTTCAAGAGATTGTTTTCTGAAGGGCGATTCAGCTGAGTGATCTTCTCGGTACCATCCGTATAAGCGATACCATACTGGCTGCCCTTGAGTTGGAACTCGATATCTTTCCGACGCTGCTCGGCCTGCAAACGACGGCTGTCAGACTTGATCACGTAAGGAAGCTGAATGATCATATCCAACTTGCCGGAGCTGGATTGCTCGTCAACCGCGTCTAGAAGATTCAGTTTTCGAACAAGTCGTTGCAGCGTTGAGTTAGGTTCGTTCATTACCGAATATAGCGGGTTTTGAACGATAGCAACGAATCGTTTGTCGAGATTGACTTCTTCTCGACGACCTATTTTTTCGTTGTAAGCCAGAACTCTGACTCGTTCTGGTGCCCAACGTACGACCGTGCCAACCCGCAATGTTTGTATGTCGAAGCTTGCCGACACGTTTGGATTGATAGTCGTATCGACAGGCACAAGTACAGCAACGCCTTCGTCAAACAGCGTCATAACAAAGTCTTGGCGAAACTCCCTGGCTGCTTGGTCGATGTTTGCTTCGACAGTCAAGCAATTATTCAATCCGCTAACCATTTCGGATTCGAAACGTCCTTGATCATCGAGGCGTACGTGCTTGATCGCCAAATCCGCGACGTCAATCGCGATGCGAGTGAGGATCGAAGATAGGATCGTCTTTTCATTCGTGAACCTGAGACGAGCTCTGTCTGGCCGAGTCCCGTACGAGGCTACCGACTCGAACGGCTCATGTTTATCTAGATTGACGAACGCGTTCCAGGCATGTTTAAACCAGCTTTTGACAGACATCCGTTACTTACCTCCTCCCATCACTCGAACGCCTCCTTGTGTCCTTTGTATGCCACGTAAGCGTCCATTAGGGCCGCCACATTATCAACTTTTTGATCAGTCCGCTTCTTAAGAAGCTTCCGGTTTCCGTTGGTGTCTTCCAGAGTGATCGCATTGCCCATTGTGAAAGACATCAGTTCTTCGTCAAAGATTAGAAGGCGTTGCTCACTTAGTTTCTTCAGTTCCCCGAGAGGGACTGATTCAGTCCTTGCACCCTGGATGACTTTCTCAATCCCAAATGGACCGTTTTCTGCTTCCCAACGAGTAACGAATTCTTTTGAGTTGTACGGGTCGAAACCGAAGCAACGAACATCATACCGAAGCTCTTCGATATGGCGGTCGACATCGTCATAAACTTCCATCATATCAAGCACCGTGCCCTCAAGCACGTGAAGGCTTCCTTCGCGCCTGAACATTTCGTATTTGTGACGGAGAGCGCCCGGCAATCGCATCAGGGTCAGGGATGTGATGTAGCTCCGCGTCTTAATTCCAAATTTCCCGTTGGGAAGTGGGAATAAGAATGTGAAAGCACAGAAGTCATCACCTTGCGAAAGGTCCGCACCCAACGCACAAGGCATTTCCCAGAAATCAACCCGGGGATGGACTTCGGTTTCTTCATAGGTGAAGAAGTAAGTATATCCCTCCATGGGAATACCAAACCGCTTCGCCAAGATATCATTCCTAGCCGCGGGAGCTTTCTCCGCACGCTCAACATCGAGTTGGTATGTGTCGTACGTAATCGTTCGTCCGATGTTTGGGTTGGCTTTCACCCACATCTCAGGATTATTGACTTCGTCAAGCTCGTCCAGCTTGTAATGCCAAATGGAGACATGGGGCGCGAAGTACTCGCCCTTAAGAATCTCCTGCAACTCCATCTTGATGGTGTCGCCCGAACCATTTCGAACTGTTCCTTCAGAGCTGATGGCAATGATCAGATAATCGTCTAGTTTGGACGCACCCTGTTCAATTGCTCCGACAACGTCTTCGCGAATATCCCCCGAAAGCCACTCGTCGATGGTGGATACTTTCGGGCGAAGACCTTGAAGCTTCGCGATGGACATCGGACGAATCTCCAACAGACTGCCTGTTAGAAAATTCTCGATGCCTTTCTTTGTTGCGGCTAGCTTTTGACGAAGGAAACGATTTCCTGTCGTGTTCTGCATTGAGCCTTGCGTCAAGAATTTGAACAGCGGGCCTTTTGCTCGAGTAATGGCGGTCCGAAACGGAGCCATTACTTCTTCGGCCTGCTTCATTGTTGGAGCTGTCGTGATTTGATGTGTGGTCGACGTATCGACATTCAAGAAGTACGCTTGTATGCATTCGGCGTACATGGACTTGGCTGCGCCACGAGCAACGATCAAGAACTGCTTCGTCGTCAGACGTTTCTTGATTGTCTTCGTTACGTAATGACCGCCTTGGCCATCTTCGTTTGGTTCCCAGACAGATCGATCGACGTAATAGTACCAACCAAATATCTGCTCGGCCCACAACTTGAATGTGGGGAGAAGATGTAGGTCGGTACCATCAGTTAGAGTGAGCTCGCCTTCGCAATAAAGGACGAATCCTTCGACGGCTTTCTCGTCGTACCAAATATTCGGGTTGGCGATGAGTGCGTCGATCCGGTTCATCTCCGCCGAGACTTCACGGTTTACAGGGATCTCTCCCTTGAGAACCGCGTCTCGAAATTGACCGTAATAATACGGAGTCGCCGTGTTCGACAGCGTCATCGTCTACCCTCCTTTCTAGTACATGTCGTCGATGTTAAAGATCAGTCGTTTGTCACCCCAACAAGCTGCGATTCGGTTGAAATACAGCTTTGTGGGGAGAGCCTGCCTTCTGTAACCGTCCGAATATACCGGAGGAACTTCATTGATTGCGGCCGCAGAACCAACTGGACCGATTGTCGCATGTGGTTTGAAGTCGAACCCGCTCTTGTCCCAACTCTCGACAAGCTTCCTTGCCAGAAGAAGCTGAGGAGTTGGATAAAGAGTCAGGACATCGACTTGATCCATTCCTTCGCCCATTTGCTCGACGCCGGTTACTGATAGATTGAAAATGCTGGTGATCTTGCAGACGGAAAGCGCATCTTTAGCCAACGAATTGAAATCGCTGGGCTGAAGATTGTCGATACTGTCTCCCCAGACGAGGGTCATGTGCGGAAAGTCTTGCTTGCACCATGACCCATCGACTGGAAGAAAGGCGATCATCGCATCATTGCTCATGTCGCCACCTTCGTGGCCAACTTGACGGCTTTCTTGGCGACCGCCTGCTGCACTTCTCGTTTGCCGATCTCCAGCATGGTGGACGCGATCCAACGACTGACTACGGGACGTTCGTTCGTGCTGAGTCGTTTGAATTGCTGCTCGAGATTCATGCGGTTGATTGCTTGCTGGAGCTCTGCGTTCGTCAGAGCCTTGGGCTTACTCGTCTTGGCACGCTTTCGGAGAGCCAATGCGGTAGCTGCGTCTTTCGAGGGGGGTTCTTTGGTGGAAGAGCCACCCCCCGAACGCTTGCCCCACTTCATTCCCTTGACACCGAAGTGTTCGAGGAAGTTCTCGACCGAAGTCACTCGTCCGGTGCCGTCGGAGTCAGCGGTGGTACCCACTTGACATCCTCCCTTTGCACGTTCATCCGCCATTCGAGTTCTTCGATCTGCTTCTTCAATGCCTCGACCAAATAGCCGGTTGTCGGAGGGTCAAAGAGTAGTCGAACTCGAAGGTAGACGTAGGTCTTGATGTGGTTCAGTCGTGGATCGCCCTCAAGGAAGGTGTCCCAGGTCGAATCTTTGTCCTCGATCATGAACCCTTCGTCGGGTCCGATGCCCAACTGGTTCAGCGTACTGAAGACCGAGTTGATGTGCATGATTACATCCGCATCGAACGGCGTGTAATCATCCGCGAGGTTCAACACTTTCTTAGTGCTGTCGAGAATGCTGTCGCTCACTGGTCACCTCCCTTGAGAGCTCCCATTTTGACGTGGACCTATCGCCGAAGCTGGCGATTGACTTCGGCCTGAACCTGTGCGTAGTTGTAGCCGGCGCCGGTCAGTCGCTGACGACGAACTGGACCGTTGCCCCACAGTCCCTTGATGACTTGCTGTGCGATCTCGTACAACGACGGTCTGTTCGCCGCTGGAGCACCGCCACCGATACGGCGATTCACCTCCAGCTGAATGTTCTCGTAGTTGTAGCCCGCGGCGACCAGTCGCTTCCGTCGGTCTTCGCCGTTCCCCCACCTGCCTTCGAGAACTTCCTGCACGATCTGATCGAACGTCTTGCCGCCAGAAGCAGGAGGGGAGGTAACGGGCTGCGTTGGTGCGGATCCGCCGCCGACGAAGTAGTCGTAGCTCATGTTGGCCAACTGGAGGGTCTGGATCATCACTCGATCGATGTACGGACCCGCACATGCCGTTGCCTTCCAGTGATGATGCACCACCAGGTTGGAACTCGTCGGCCGAGTGCCGATGATCTTGGCGAAGATCCAGCCAGCGAGCCTTGCCGCGGACTTCCAGGTGACCTCGGCAACGGGCCAGTCGCCACCGACGGCCGAGTTGGCCATCTCGATGGAGATCGATTCCTGATTGCCGTTGGTGGATCCGCATGCCCACGCATACTCGTTGAGCCATGCGTACTGCGCAACAGCACCAGCGCCGTCGACGTCCAGATGAGCCGAAGCAGGTCGGGTCTTCCAGACTTCGAGCACACCTTCGTGGCTCAGTCGACCTGCGTTGTGGTGAAGCGTGACCATCGTCTTGCGATGTGTCGTGTGCGTGATGTGTCCGGTCTTGTTCAGCCCATCAATGAGCATCTTGACCGGCTGATCGTAAGCAGGCATCAGGCAGTATCCTCCGCATCAGCCGCGTAGCTCACGAAGTTGGCCTTGGGGACGACGGCGCCGCCCTTGCCGTCCTGCGTTTCTCGTTCGAGAGCCGCCGGAATGTCTTCCTTGTCGTGAGGCTCGGCGACCTCGTAGTTGACTGTCGGATCGTATGGCTCGAGATCCGAAGTGAACTCCTCCTCGATGTCTTTGGCTTCGGTAGCCTTGTCGTGCTGGCCCATCATTCTCCTTACCAGAGTTTTGTATCGCCCGGAGTTCGGGGAGTATATGGTTTTGGAAGAAGACTTGCGTCCCCGTAATGAATTGCGTTATGTGTATCGTGCGTTGTGCTGATCAGAAACTCTGGATCAAGAGCCCATCGAGTCCCATGAACAATGTCGGCTTCGGTCAACGGATTGACGTGATGAATGATCAAGCGAGAGTGAATCTCGTAACCTTCTACGCCGAGATCGCATCCGTTGTCTCTCACTATGATCTTTTGGCGAAGAGAACGCCATTCGCGAGACGTATAGAACTGCTGATTGATCCATCGATTGAAACCGAAGGTCTCACAGCCGACCGTGGCTCGTAAAGAAAGGTATTCATATCGCTCAAGGAACGTTTCGAATTGTATCAGCTCCGAATAGGACCTAATCTTGGTACTCATCATACTCTGGCTCCTCTTCGGACGAAGGATGACCGCTGTATGACCGCATTGCTTGAAGAGCTTGAGCGATCAGCTCTTCAGTTCGCTTTTCAGAGTCCATTACTTCGCGCTTTGTTTGCAGAAGAGCAACTTCGTTCTTCAAACGTTGCTGTTCGAGTCTTTCGCGAGACGATCCGAGCTTCAAGTAGTGCGTAATGACTTGAGCGGAGGCTTCGCCAGACTTCAACTGGTTCTCAGCGAGGTCTACAGCCG
>Ga0193722_1000019_pt1 | contig 41909 bp, 39 predicted proteins | sample H2m1metaG_FD_143044 | JGI IMG/M metagenome (GOLD analysis project Ga0193722, IMG submission 143044) | Soil microbial communities from a riparian zone of the East river system, Colorado, United States - H2m1 | ecosystem: Environmental > Terrestrial > Soil > Riparian zone | place: USA: East River...
CTGATGTAAGATAGTTGTAGTAGAGATGGTAATTGCGAGTCCAAGCGCGCTTGAATGATCTGGATTGCTGATGCGCATCACGGCGACGGAGGGCCCCAACGCGATGTGTCGATCAAAAAAGCCGCTCCGGCGTGGAGCAACGAGCCAGAGTCGGGACATAATCGGGGTGATGAGCTGCCCGGAGATGATACACAGTTGCCCAGAGTGGGGTAACTCATAAGAGAAAAGCAATGATGAGAGTACTAAAACCCCTGCAAGACAAGGCAACAACCGGCGCGGGCAAAAGGCTTGTGCTACCAGAGCCGCGCAGGGTTAGATTTCTCATCCGCGGAGAAGGGTCGGTGTCAGCCGGAGCGGTAACGATTGAGTGTTGCCCGGAATCTACAAAGGCTGGCAAGTTTTGGATGGAGTTGGCAACGATTGCGGTGCCCGCCGATAATGGTCTGGCGCAATATTACACTGAGGAAGCTTCCGGCCTTTTGAGGGCCCGTATCTCGCGGCCGGTGAGCAACGGGACTGTAACTGTGACACCCTTGGTTTCCCGTAGTCGCCCAGATCGGCCGGACCGGACAAAGGTTGTATGACGCCCAACACGGGATGAGCGCCAGGCGCGCCGAACGCAAGGAATCACCACTCTTTGAACTCGCCCGCGCGCTCGGGGTTTTAATCACGTTGCCCGCTGCATCGTAAACGCGAATCGCGGCGTCGTGTGAACCGCTGAAAAAATCTGGCGTAGCCGCTTGCATTGCTTTGCGTGGTCGCACTTCGCAGCCGCGCGGCTCTGTTTCCCGTTAGGATTGCTTCCCGCTCAGTCATGTATTTGCCCTTCTTCGTCGTGCCGTAAAAACGAGAGCCTGCCCTGTGGTAAACATGCTTCTCGGTATTAACCCATACGAGACCGGGGCCTTCGCCGAGTGCGGGCGCGGTAGTCGCTGTCTCAGCGCTGCCGCTCTTTGCAGGGGCTGAGCTTGGAGTGGGCAGGCTGGGTGAAGCAGATGTTGGCGACTTGAACAAATCGCTCGCATGCTCGTACGTTTCAATCACATTGCCCGCGTCATCGAAAACGCGAATCACGGCATCATGTGACCGGCTGTGAAACTTTGCGTGGCCGATCGCGTCCCTGATTGCGTTTAGCCCACGATACCACAGCGGACTGTAGGGAAGCACATCGGAAATTAGATCGATGCCGTGTTTATCTGCCCGTGGCCGAATCTCGTAAACGTGTGTAGAAATCGTCGGTGGCGCAGGGGGCCGGATTCCTTGCCATTTGGCTTTCAAGAGCCATTCCAGCGATGTGTAGCAATGCGAAAAGGCCTTGGTCGTTTGGGAAGCAATGCGCTGAAGCGTCAATCGAAGCTGGGACAGCGATTTTTTGGCAATCGTGAACGCTGACGCGCGGCTCATTGCGCTCGTTCTATATCATTTTGTCATTGCCCTGTGGAGAGCAAAAGCAGCACAATCCGCTTCAACGTGAAGTTCTGGGAAGTCATCGCTGACAATCTCAGCAAAGCCGGTTGGAGTTGGGGCTGCGTCGCAACGGTTGATTCCAACGGACAAACGATCTCCGTTGCTGATGCACACCGCGATGACGGAAAGCGTTTCGTTATGCTGCGGCAACAGAACAGCAAAGAGATGCGCGGCGCCATTCCGTCCATAGGACGAAGGTCCTATAGAAAGCTGTCGGAATTTCATACAAACTCTGTGTTGCCTGGAATGGGGGTCAAGGCAGAGGGCCTTTCTCCCGGAGCTTTCTTTCCCTTTTCTGGACCTGCTGCCAAGGGTTAACCCACCGGGGGGCAAACAAAAGAAAGATAAATAAACATGAAACTTCAAAACTTAATTCACATTCTGATGGGGATTGTCTGCATTGGGCTTTCACCGCAAATGCAAGCACTTTCTCCGCCACCTGATGGCGGCTATCCGAATGGCAACACCGCGGAAGGCGATAGCGCTCTTTCGGGGCTAACGGACGGTTTTTATAACTCAGCGTTTGGTTTCTTGTCGCTCCTAAGCAACGGTGCGGCCAGCTTCAACACAGGTGTCGGAGCCGGGACGCTCCTGGCCAACACAGCGAATGAAAATACGGCTACGGGCGCTGGGGCGCTTTTAAGCAACACCATCGGCGAAATCAACACGGCCCATGGAGCGTTCGCCCTCTTTAGCAACACCATCGGCTCCGGCAACACAGCCGTTGGAGCGACCGCGCTTTTAAACAACACTGGCGGAGGCGGCAAAGCGGGCGGCAGCGCTAACACGGCCGTCGGTGTCAACGCCCTCGGTGCCAACACCACCGGCGCCCTCAATACGGCCGTGGGTCTCAACGCGCTCGCTAACAACATCGACGGCGGCGCCAACACGGCGTTGGGCAGGGAAGCCGGCAGCGGCGTCACCACCGCGGATAACGTTATTTGCATCGGCGCCTCGGGTGCGGACATGGATGACAGTTGCTATATCGGCAATATCCACGGGGCGACGATTGATCCCGGCACCGGAATACCTGTGGGAGTCGATGCCACTGGAAAGTTAGGCACTATTCTCTCGTCGCAGCGCTTCAAGCACGACATTAAACCGATGGACAAGACAAGCGAAGCGATTCTGGCGTTCAAACCAGTAATGTTCCACTACAACAGAGATCCCAAAGCCACGCCGCAATATGGCTTGATCGCGGAGGAAGTGGCCAAGGTGAATCCCGACCTGGTGGTGCGTGACAAGAGCGGCGAAATCTTAACCGTGCGATACGACCAGGTGAACGCGATGTTGCTCAATGAGTTTCTCAAAGAACACAGGACGGTTCAGGAACAGGGAACAACAATTGCACGGCTAGAAAAACAAATCGACGCGCTTACTACGGGTTTACAGAGGGTGAGCGGGCGGCTTGCAAGCGACTAAGCCAACGACGCGAGTAGTCCTGAAGGATCGATAGGTAGCCGGATGGCGGGCGCGCGCTCAGTCGACAATGACGACAACGCCCGTTGGCTCGCCTAGCGCCTCCACCGTTCGTTCGGCAGCTCGGTCAATGTGAACCCGAGGTTCCGCGGGTGGTTGTTGCTCGTTATAGGTGCCGGGCCCGTAGAACTGTCCATAGCGCAGCACAACGCCGCCCTCGGCGAGAACAGAACGCTCCAGTTCTGCGACAGCCTGGGCATCGGGCCCATCAGGTAATTGCCAGGCCACGCTTTGAGCCAGGATTTTCGGCGACCCGCTTCGCCGCGCAGCCTCGATCAGATTCCGGGTTCCTTCGGTTCGGATGCGAGCGTTCAGACTTGCGAGTTGACTGATCTGCGCCGCATCATCCGGAAGATCGGTCAACTCGTTCAGCATGACGTCCGGTTTGAAGTCACGAACCGCCTGGATGAGTGCCTCCCGGTCGAAGACATCACAAAGAATCGGTTCGGCGCCGAGGTGGCGCAGTAACTCCGTTTTGCCGTGCGAGCGCGTCAGGCCGCCGACTACGTGCCCGGCGTGAACCAATCGGGGAATCAGCCGCTGCCCAATCACGCCGGAGGCGCCGGCAAGAAATATTCTCATAGCGTCAGTGTAGGCCTCGCCTCGTGACGGTGGCAACCTATAATAAAGTTCGACTACGTTCCGCGCACCTATAACTAGTCATCGGAATGTGCTGGGCGCTCGCACAGCCACGGGCGACTCCGCACCACGGTCTACGCTGCCGTGATTCAAGGTAGCTAATAACCTCGCTCACATAGCTACGCGAAGAGAAACTTAATCTGTAACGGAAGCGGCGAGTTGTCGCGCCGTAGGAGCTACCTCAACGTCAGGTGTGCAAATTTGCACTACCATAAAATGCGGATTCGCTTTTGCCCAGGCGAGCGCATCTTGTTTCGTATCGAAAAAACGATCGATGACGATCGCTTTGCGTTCAGCCGCACTTCGCCCGCACAACCGTGCAGCTTTGCGATTCACTACGTCCGGTCCAGTGTCTACGGCCACACAATCCGCATCACGAAACACAACTTGGCTGCCATAGGGAATTTTCTTTGGATCAACTGCGCAGTGCCCGTCGCGCAGCTGTGCGCCGTTCCACGCCCCGTTCGCGCCTGAACCTTCGCCGTGCCAGTAAACCGTCACGCGAGCAAGAGCTGAATGATCGCCGGCGAACAGTGGTGACACTAACAGCAGCCCGAGTGCAACTGCTGTAATTAACCACTTCATACTCTTCTCCACCCGCTGTAAATCCGGTAGCAAGTAGCTTAAGAAAAATGCGGGCAATCGTCTCTATATATACTTCGGAACTCCATCGCCTTTCGGTTCCCTTGGTATTCGGAGAGTAAAAAAAAGGCAGAGTTATCAACGGCTTTGTTGTGTTTTCGACTCGCAACGGTACAAGAGATCTTCAAGATGCGGTAATGAAAACGAACCCATTCCAAAACTCGATCAATCGTAGCAGTTCACCTATCATTTTGATTCTTCTCACTTGCTTCGCGCTAATTCAGAGAGCGGAAGCAGTCAATCCGCCGCCGGACGGAGGTTATCCCGGCGGTAACACAGCTGAAGGCCAGAACGCCCTTTTGAGCCTCAGCGCCGGGATATACAACACTGCGGTTGGCTTGTTTTCACTTCTGAGCAATACTGAAGGCAACTTCAATACCGGCCTCGGCGCCGGGGCGCTTCTTGCAAACACGGCAGACAGAAACACGGCTACTGGCGCTGGGAGTCTCTTGAGTAACACCACCGGCGAAGACAACACCGCCAACGGGGCATTCGCGCTGTTTAGCAACACCATCGGCATTTTCAACACTGCCAACGGGGCTTTTGCACTTTTAAACAACACCACCGGCGTGGAGAACACGGCCAACGGTTATCGTGCGCTCAGTGGCAACGCTACCGGCGTCGGCAACACAGCTTACGGTTCTCAAGCGCTCGTTCAGAGCACGGGCAACAATAACACCGCCTTGGGGGTTCACGCCGGTTTCAATATCTCTACAGGCAGTAATAACATCCATATCGGCAACGTAGGTGCCGGAAACGAGTCAGCGACCGTCCGCGTCGGTGACAACAATCAGACAAGAACCTTTATTGCCGGCATTAACGGAGTGAACCAGGGCAGTGCGACGGCAGTTTTTATAAACACATTGAGCGGTCAACTCGGCACCACAGCACCGGCTTCTTCGCGGAGGTAGAAAAAGGAGATCAAGCCGATGGACATTGTTAGCGAAGCCGTTTTGGCGCTCAAACCTGTTAGCTTCCACTACAATAGCGATAACACAAAAACACCGCAATTTGGTCTGATCGCCGAGGACATAGCAGACGTAAATCCGGACCTGATAGTGCGCGACGAGAACGGCGAAATCTACACTGTGCGTTACGACGCAGTGAACGCGATGTTGCTCAATGAATTCCTCAAAGAACATCGCAAAGTGGAGCGACTGGAGAAACAAATTGAAATGCTCAGGGCAGGTCTACAGAAAGTGAGCGCACAGCTCGAAGCGAGCAGGCCAACAGCGGAAGTGGCCCTAAAGATCGACATGTGGAAATCTGCCAACGGTCAGGCGTTAGAAACCGTTCACGAATGCAGCAGCCAAGCTCCGTAGAGCGTCTGACTTTTCGAAAGCGCGTTTTACAGGCCGCTTATTGCGTCACGTCGCTGGCTACGGCGCGCGCCCTAGGTCGGGCTTTTTGCCTAGCAAAGTCGTAAATTAGAACGATGAACTAACACACCGGTCCCGGGCATATATTTGGCTGCGAACCCGCAGCGTCAGACTATGGTCGTGATCGACCTATATATATTATGAGCGGGTTCTTTGAGGAATTGCAGCGCCGAAAGGTTTATCGCGTCGCCGCCGCTTACATCGTCGCCGCGGGGTTCTTGATTCAAATCGCCTCGGCCGTGTTTCCAGCATGGGAATTGCCGAATTGGAGTTTGCGCCTCGTGATCGCGCTTTTATTAATTGGTTTTCCAATCGCCGTCATACTCGCCTGGGCTTACGACATTACCGCCAAGGGAATTCAAATAACGCCGCAAACAGGAGGGCATCGGCGACGAAATCTCATTTTGCTGATCGTGGCCGCTGTGATCGTTTCCGTTTCTGCTGGATTTCTTCTTTTACCACGGGTCGTCCGGGAAAAGGTCGACAAATCAGTTGCGGTCCTGCCATTTCAAAATTTGAGCAGCGATCCAGAGAACGCCTATTTCGCTGATGGCATCCAGGCGGAAGTCCTGACGCGTCTGGCTAAGATCGCGGATTTGAAAGTGATTTCTCGCGCGTCCACGCAGCGGTATCAGAGCGAACCGGGAAATCTTGCTGAGATCGCGAAGCAGCTTGGCGTTGCGAACATCCTTGAGGGTAGCGTCCAGAAGGCAGGCAATCAGGTGAGGGTCAATGTTCACCTGGTTAACGTTCAAACCGGCTCGCAGCTATGGGCCGAGACGTATGATCGCAAGTTGAGTGATATCTTTGTCGTCGAGAGCGAAATCGCCAAAGGGATAGCAGAGTCACTGCAAGCAACGCTGACTGGCCGTGAGGAGCAAGCATTGGCCACCAACCCCACAAACAATCCGCAAGCTTACGATGCTTATTTACGCGGAAATTACTCAAGCGATGCCCTATTTCAGGCCATCGATTTTTATGACCTGGCAGTGCGGATTGACCCGAATTTTGCGCTTGCCTGGGCGCGACTTTCTGGTGCGCACGCGCTTCTTTACTTTAACCGCGGCGACACAACTGCCGCTCGCCGCGATGCGGCCAAAGAAGCTTTGGAGCATGCGCAGAAACTGCAGCCGAACTCGCCCGAAACGTTGCTCTTCCTGGGGTATTATCAATATTGGGTGCTGCACGATTACGGGCTGGCCAAAACGACCTTCGAGCACGTCAGCAAGATGTTGCCAGGTAACAGCGAGGTCTCATACGCCCTTGGGGCAATCGCGCGACGCGAGGGACATTGGGCCGAAAGTGTTGCCTACTGGGAACAGGGTCTCGCCCTCGATCCGCTGAACACGGCGTTACTGATTGAAGTGGCATGGACTTATGACGCCCTCCGGCAATTCCCGGCAGCGCTAAACCTGTACAATCGGGCACTGGGTATCCTCCCTAATGAAGTATCTTTGATGGCGTTAAAAGCCAGCATCTACCAGGCCCAAGGTAACCTTCAAGAATCCGCTAAATTACTGGTCCAGGTAAACGCACAAACGGATTCGGACATGGCTGTTCGGGTCAAGCTGGCCCAATTGAGACTTGAGCGAAATCAAACCGAGGCTGTCCGGTTCGTGCAACCCAGGCAAGCTCGACTCCGCTTTGCTTCTGAGATCGAGAAGGGTGCCAAGCAAGGGGGGCTGGCGTTGATTCAACGCCTGGCAGGCGACACTGCATCAGCAAAGGCTGCTGCTGAACAGGCGCGCAACACGCTTGAGCCGCTGAGCAAGGATCAACCAGACAACGCCTTCGTTGCGTCAGCGCTGGCCGTGGCTTACGCCGTGCTCGACGACAAGAGTTCGGCGCTCAACGAAGCGCAGCGTGCAATCGCGCTCGTGCCGAGTAGCAAGGATCGACTGTCCGGTCCAGGGTACGAAGAGAACCTGGCGCTAATTGAGACGATCATTGGCGAGAACAGTCGTGCAATCTCAACTCTCACACGGTTGTTACAAACGCCGTATGGTGGCTGGATTTATAACCCAGCGCCCGTCACGCCGGCACTTTTGAGGCTCGATCCGCTTTGGGACCCTTTGCGCGCCGATCCCGCTTTCCAAAAGCTCTGCGAGGAAAAGCAGCCGTGAACCTCGAATCAAAAGGATGCTTGGACGGTCCAGATTTTAGTCCTCAGTGATTATCCCGAAGAGACCATGTTCTTCGTCCGCGATGCCAGCGGTAAAAAAGACTCCCTCGGCCTGAGGGAGAAGATCCCATAAGCCGTCGAATTGGAGGGGCGTTCCGTCGGCGCGCGTCAAAGTCTCAATGAAGGTGCCCGTGCTTGGGTCGTAGTTGTTAATGAGGCCGTCACCGAAATTGCCGACCCAAAGTTCGCTGTCCACGAGCGCAAGGCCCCATGGAGAATTAAGGTTACCGTTCGAGACGAGGCGCCTCAGGAAATTACCACTGGTATCGAACACATTGACAAAGCCGTGGCCGGGACCGGGGACGTCATCCTTCCTCGCGTGATCCTGTAACGCATAGGTCACAAAAATCTCGCCATTGAAATTCCGAATGCCGAATGGGGCGTAGCCCGCAGGTAGATTTGGGTCGACGAACCCGCCAGGATTAACCTGATGAAAACTTTCATCGTAGGTTTCGACTTTACCGGTATGGAAGTCCGTTACATACAAAAAATTGTGACCATTGGCCACACCCAGTGTTGCGCCTTTGTAGATGGCGCTGTTACGGCCACGGTTCCTGCCGTTATCAACGGCGATAATTGCGTTTGTCGGGTCCACGTTCGGGTTCCAGCCTGAAATGGAGCCGTCTTCGCTGACAAAGATAAACAGGGCAGGGGCCGAGGTTCCGTTTTTTGTCACTTGGAAGAACTGTGTGCCATTGAACACGACGCCAGTAGGATTCCCTCCTTCCCGGTTTCGGGCGGCCGTCGGGATCGTCACCACCAGTGAACGTGCCGTGCCGTCTTGCCCGTAAAGGGTGGAAACACCGGTGCCATTGTCGCTGACCCAAATCGTGCCGTTTGGCGAGACTGCCATACCCCACGGATTAACAAGGTTTTCATCGATATGCTGCGCTACACCAGCGATGTCGGATTGGAAGTTTGTCCACGAGTACGTGTCCCCGGAAGCTTTCGGGGCAGCCGTTAGAATTGCCAATGCGAATAAAGGCATGGCAATTTTTATATAAGAAGTTGTTTTCATAGGTTTGAGCATTGTTTTGATGTACGCGGAATCGTGACGGGCGATTCCGATCGGCGTATCGGAATAGTAACGCCGTTGTTACTTTTCGCAGCGAGGCACCTGGCATTTATTGTAACCGCTTCGCTCTGTTGATGCGTCTTTCGGAACGATGCGCCCTTACTTTGCTGATTTTAAGAACTCGACAATGGCGCGCTGTTCCTGACCGGTGATATTGGCGCGAAGACGCATGTGATGAACGATGACGTCCCACTGCGCGTCGCTATACTTTGTGGGCGGTCGGATAATCGCTGCCGAATAACAACGATAGATCTTCACCATAGCTTTACCTCCTGGCCAGCGATCGAAGATAGTTGATCACATTCCAGCGATCGGTGGGCGATAGTCGCGAGCCATAATTCGGCATTGGCTTTTTTCCGGCAGTGATTTTCCAGAACAGCTCGCCGTCGGTTTCTTTTTGAATCAACGGATCGGAAAGTTTGGCCGGATGAATACCTAGATCGGCTGCATCGGGTCCATCGCCGTTTCCCGTCTTTCCATGACATGCCGCACAACGCTTCAGATAGATTTTCTGTCCCGCTGCCAGTGAGGATTCGCTCACAGCAACAGGATTTTTCTTTCGCGCTTCTGCTGCTGGGGCTGTCCACTTCTCTGTTGCGTCCGGTTGTTCTCCACTAACGGTGACCAGCGCGGAACCAAGGAAGGTCATGAGAATTCCCAGCAGCTTTACGTGAAAAGGACAAACCATGACTGACCGCCAAACTGCGAAACAGTATGCCAGTGGTTCGGAGCGCGAAGCGTAAGGGATCACGCTCGCTGCCCTACCAGGCTCCAACCAGCCGGAATAGTTGAAAAGCTTTTCATTACGTCAATGTCTCAGTGTGAAGGTTCTAACGATCAACCTTCGCATACGATGCTGGAAAAGTAACGCGCTCGTTACCTTAACCGCTTGTCGGAGCGCGCGATCAAAACGCGCTTCCGGAGTTATTGAATGTTCTGTCCCCAACGGTGAGTCTTCGAAACAACGGGCAGAGCTTATGATGATTCGCGAATCGTGTAACCTACGTGGCGCACCGTCTGAATGAGCGGGGGATCGCTGATTTTTCTTCTCAGGCGTCCGATGAAAACCTCGACCAACTTTGTGTCGTACTCGTGGGGGTGTTCCCATACCCGTTCACATAACTCAGTGCGTGTGAACACGCGGCCCGGTTCCCGCATGAGCACCTTTAGCAGCATCAGTTCGCGCACAGACAGATGAATATGGCGCGCGCCGCGATGCACTTCATGGCTTGCCAAATCGAGCGTCAGGTCACCAACATGGAGCTTGAGTGTGGGTTCTTCCGGATAGCGTCGTCCCAGCGCATTTACGCGTGCTATCAGTTCCCCCATTGCGAATGGCTTTGGCAAGTAATCGTCCGCGCCGAGTTGTAGCCCGGTAACACGGTCCTCCACCTCGCCGCGTGCGGTCAGCATCAGCACGCGACTGACAAGATGTTGCGCCCGCAGGTGCCGCAGAACTTCGAAGCCATCCATTCCGGGCAGAATAATGTCCAGTACGATCAAATCGAACGGCATTGCCTTTGTTTTATCCAGAGCTTTTTCGCCGTTATGGACGACAATTGGGTCGTGCCCGGCTTCGGTGAGCGTCGATGCAATTCGCCGCGCTAATACAGTGTCATCTTCAACCACCAGGATATGCATAAGTGTCTTAGGTAGAGACGGACATTAAAACCGCGTCGTAAGTTGGGCTGCGACCAGGTGATTGTCATTCCGTTGGCCGGTCGTTTCGCGTTGATAGCTATACTGAAACTTCAATTGAGTATGTGATGTAAAGCGGTAACCAGCGGCCAAGTCAATCCGCGCGAGGTCTTCACTCCAGCGAGTGCTCCCGACGGAAGGATCACTGACGTCGCCGAAAAGTTGCTGGTTCCAGCGAATCGCGCCGAACAGTTGCGGCGTAAACTTGTATTTCGCTTCGATGTAGTAAGCAAAGGTGTCAGCGTTTCCTACTCGGGGCACTTGGAAACGTGCTTCATAAAACTCGACCCATACCTGTAAATGGCGCCAGGCAAAGCTGGCGTCTTGTCCGAGAACAAATTCCCGGTAATCGCCGATGTCGCGTCCGGGTGGCAGTGTAGCTTCGGCTTCACGCCGAAAATATGGTCCTTCGCTCGCTGACAAACCAAAATTCCACGCCTCGTTAGGCCGGTAACCGAGTCGCGCACTGAACGTTGGATACTCGAAACCACTCTCGGTAACGTTCCAGGATTCCGGACGCGACGACAACGATGCATTCTTCATTTCCACAGCGTAATCAAATCGATCCAGCCGGCCGGATACAGAAATGCCACTCGCATAACTGGGTCCCCAGATTACCGGATTAAACGCGTACTTTTGGTAGTAGGAGAACCCGTAAACGAAGTCGAACACTGAGTAAGGCGCGGACTTGTCCCGAATTGGCGTGACGTTTTCATAAACTATCGGCGCGTTGATGAAGGGATTCTCCCAGGATAAATGCCGCGGCACCCAATTGCCGACGACTGTCGCGAACTTGCCAATTTGCAGCGTCAAGCGACCATCATCCCAGGGCGTTACGCGCAGCGCATATTCGTCGAGGCGAATTTGAGCGCCGTTATCGCTCGGGTCAAAGCCGCGATCCAGCCGCGCTTGTGAGAAGAAATAAACGTGAGAGCCGGCTTGCGCGTCGAGAAAGAGTGTCAAACGCGGATTAAAAAGCGTGTCGATGCTGCTATCGATGAGGCCGGGCGCCGGCTGCTCGAAGTGATAGATTTCCAAATCGAGAGTGCCGCTTAATCGCACGCGCAGATCATCATGAAAAGCCGAGGCGGTGAGCGCGGTGTCGAGCTGATCGAAAAAATCATCGATGTCAAAGCCGCAGGCCGTGCAGGCAAAAATGCACAGACTGAGGACGCGCAGCTTCATGCAACAGCATTATCACCGTCCGCAGCAGGAAAGCGCACTTCAAATTCAGTCCAATCGTTTTCCGAGCGAACCAGGCATAAATCGCCCCCGTGCAGTCTGGCGAGCTCACGGGCCAAATTTAGACCGATTCCGTGACCTGAAACAGACGAAGGCGTCGAGCGATGATGGAAACGCTCAAAAATATTTTCGTTGGGCGGAATTGTGCGCCCCGTGTTCCCTACACTCAGCACAACATTTCTGGCATTGCAGTGTGCACTGACTCGGATTAACCCACCAGGTCGGTTGTACTTTCGTGCGTTCTCAAGGAGATTTTGCACAATGAGGGAGGTGTACCGTTTTTCTCCGGCCACAAATAAACCAGCAGTAAGTTCCTTCTCGATTTTCACATCAGGCGAATCGGGAAGCGCGCTAAGATCATCCAGCCACTCATCGACGAGCTGACTAAGATTCACAGGTCCGGACGCAATTTGAAGATGTCCAGCATCCATGCGCGACAAAAGAAGCAAATCGTCGATCACCCCAGTCAAACGATGCGTTTGATGAAGCAGGGCGGATAACTCCTCGTAAACTTCCGGCTTGAAACCTTCGCGAGTCAGCAATGTTTCCAGGCCGATACGAAGAACCGTGACCGGGCTTTTCAGCTGATGGGAGGCATCGGCCGAATATCGTGCCGATCTTTCCAATTCCTGCGTGGTCGAGGCAAGCGCGGCTTCGGCGCGCTTTCGTTGGGCGCGATTCTCCTCCGAATCCAGCGCGAGTTTTTTAACGGGCGCCGAGAACCTGAGTGCTACCACATGGCTTGCGACGAAACCGCCTAACAAGAGCAAGGCGCCTGCGCCGCCAATTTTCCAGCGGAGGCGATGGAGTTGAGCCATCGAATAGGCGAGGGGATAAACGCAAATTTCGTAAGCGGCTGGGAACAGTGACCCAGGATTAAGCCGCTTGTAAAACAGAAGGTGAGGCGAGCCATCAACATTGACGCGAAAGTTGTCTTGCTCACGATCAAAATTTGCGACCGCACTCGTTATTCTTTCGTTGAGAGATGCTCGCGCAGATTTTGGCAGCGAAGGCAAATGCAGTTGGCCATTAACCCAGACGCCACTTCTCATTTCCACCTCAGCGTTTTTCTCTTCAAGCCCAAGCGGTTTGAACCCGATGACGAGCGCGGAGATAACGTCGCCCGTATAGCTGGAGAAGATCGGCACAGCTATTACTTCGTCGATGGTTCCTTTGTCGGCTTCGGTATTTCCCCGGATATAACCGATTTGTTGCGTATCGGGCAATCTGCTCAAGGCCAGTTGCGCTTCCGTTTTCGGATCCAGTTCACCCACGTCGTAGATATTTGGCGGCTTAATGACCGCACCTGTGCTGTCGAGAAACCGATAAAATCTTGCATGCAACGATTGCGTTGCCTGTTCCGGCGGCGGTTCGTCGCCTTCCATTAAATCGCGCAGCTCGTCCTTCGCGCTGGGATACAGCAGGTCGATTGCATTATCTTCTATGGCCGCATGGATCCGTGGCTTGGCCGCAAGGGCGTTGCAGCGCTCTGCCAGGGCTGCGTGACGTAATTCTTCTAGCTTGTGCAGCGACGAAATTTCGGCCTGGAAATTATCCTGCAAATTTCGTTCCGCATCCACCGTAACCTTGCGCTGCGCCAGGTAAAAACCAAGGGCGGTTAGCGTTACTACGATGACCATTATTGCGGTGAACAACCGAGTTCGAAAGCTTGCTACACCTTCGTCTCTCGCTTGAACCGCCGACGTCATGGGAAATCAACGTGCAATGTCTGGCCATTTTTTAACTCGACCGGTTTCTCGCGGGTGGTCCTGCTGTCGATCCAGGCCTTGAGCGTATAACGACCTGCAGGAAGTCCGCCTAATCGAAAGTGCCCGTTCGTATCGGTCATTACGAAATACGAAGTATTCAAAACCAGGATCAGCCCGCGCATGTGTTCGTGAATGTCGCAACGCAGTGTGATCAGACCCGGCTTATCGAAAATTTGTACCGGGATCGGGCGTTCCTCCGGGCGATATCGGCCAAGGTCGAATCGCTTGGCAGGCGAGTAGGAAAAAATGTTGTGGTAAGTCTCGTCAAGGTTCGGGAATTCAACCTTGGTTCCGACTCGTATCGGGAGGAGCGCCGGAACGAACGTCAAATCTTTTTGCGTAACCTCTTTCGTCGGCAGCGAAGCTGGACTCGGGAAAACCCCGTCGAGATAAACTACCGCGACCGGTGGTTGCGTGGAAAGTACGCCGCCTTTGGTGACGATCTCATATCTCTTAGCCTGAACAGGAGCCGAATGCGATTTCGGAAGTTCTACGCGCCCTTCGACGACAACACCCGCCAAAAGCGCGACGGGCATGATGAAAAACAGTGCGTTAAACCACAGCAACCCGCGGAGGCACATTTTGTTTCCAGTTTAGCAGCGTTTCACCAGTCCGAAAGTGCTTGCGGGCATGTGGTGGCGCGATTCGCTTGTTACGTTTTTGGCTGAGTGGCAGCAATTGCCGGGAGAGCGAAGAAAATTGTGACGATCAGGCTCCAAAAGATCCCAATGGCGCATGTAATACCGAGACCGGTGAGCGCTGGGTTTCGAGCAAGGGCGAGCGATGCGAACCCGCTCACCGCAGTCAAGCCGGCGAGCAAAACGGGTTTTACCACGCCCGCAACATCGTGCTCAATCTCGCGCGTTTTTTGCCACACCAGTACAACGTATATCCCGTAATCCACGCCGATTGCGAGAACAAGACGGAACGAGAGCACATTTAGGAGATTCAAATTGATGTGCAATAGCTTCATCGAAGCGATCATCGCTCCAATCCCGAACGCCAGCGTGACGACCTGGATCGTCCACAAACGAAAATTCCGGTACAAAAGGGCCAGTAACGAGACGTCGAAGATTGCCATTAACGCGCTGATTATCAGCAGTTGGTGGCGCGACCACGGCAACAGGTCAGCAAGCGCATAACTCCATCCTGAGAGAATCATGGGAACCCCGGCTACCGGCAGGTCGCGTTGCAAATCTTTGCTTTGGGCATGAGCCAAGATAGGTTGGTTAGTTGTAACGAATCCGGTGGTCAACGTCGGATCGTGGCCAAAGTAGCGATCAACCAGGAACCACCAGCTAGATGATTTGGGCAGCTGGTCGCGCCAGTTTGGCAGAGGTACGTTGGGATTGCTAAGAAGTTGTAAGTCGTCAAGCAGAGTGAACGCTGGCGCGAATGAGTCCCGGCTGAAACCTTCAGCGTCCAGAGTTTGTTCCAATGTTGCGCGTGCCGCCGTGAAATCTGTCGCCCCCAATTGCCGCCGATTTGTCCCCATCCAATCCGGTGAAAGACAAAGCGCACCGGGAGTGGAGAAACCCTTGATCTTTCCGGCCGCCTGAAGCTCTCGCCAATGCGCGACAATCTTTTGCCAGTAATCATGCAGCTCCTGCGGATTCGCAGCTCGCACAATTGCCAATACGGGTTCCCAACGCACCGGCATTGTATGCATGATTTTTTCGAGCGCACGGCTTGCGCTAATGTTCTTGGGTTGCAGCGAGCGTGCGCTGGTTTCGAAATGAAGCGGCGGAATGGGCGAAAAACCGATCGCGGTGAGGACCAACAAGACCACACTTGAGAAAATCAGCATCGGCATGGGCTTTCGCACGGTCCAGTGCACATACTTTCTTACGCTTTCGAAAAGCCAATCATGAGGAACTGCCGCCTGCCGTTCCCGAACAAATAAGAACAAAATCGAACACATAAACAGTCCGGCGACGAAAATGCCGATGGCAATTAGCACGCCCAACTCCGAGAAAGCCATTGAGCCACTTAGGACCAAGGCAAGAAAACCGACGGCCGTCGTGAGTGCGCCGAAGAAAACCGCGCGTCCAAGTTTTGCTATCGATGTTGCGATTGCCTGGTGATGCGCTTCTCCATCGGAGCGCGCCTGATGATATCGTCCTATGGTGAGAATCGCGAAGTCGACTCCAAGGCCGACGAGAATCGCGCAAAATCCGACGCTGATCATACTGAGTCGCCCGAAAAGAAGTTGGCCGAGAGTTAGAGCGACCAGGCAAGAGAGGAGAAGGCAAACGGCCATGCCAAGCAGGGGAAGCCAACGGCGAAAACCCACAAAGAAAATCGCGCCTACCAACAAAACAGAGCCAAGCAACGTCGCCACGACGTCGTGGCGCATGCTCAGCGAAATTTCCGATGCAAAAGCCGAGCGCCCAGTCACGAGGACTTCCAACGGGCCGCCATTCCATCCCTCAGCGGCGATTGCACGAAACTTGTTTACTTCGCGCATCAAACGCTGGCATTCAAAGGCGCTAATGGATTGCTGATTTGTTTCCGCCAGGAAAACTCGCATCGTGCGATCTGGCGACATGAGCGGTTGCTCCTGTTCAATGATCGTGCTTTCCGCAAAAGGCTTCAGCGCCGGCGCGAGAAGACCCAGCGGATCGAACGAAAGCTCGAACTCCGGCCGCGGCGAACCCGCTTCGATCTGTTGGCGCAAACGGTGAAGACGATCGCGAATTCTCTCCGGTTGAAGGACCGATATGGTCTCGCGGAAGGCGTTTGGCTCCAGATTGAGAAGTAAGGGAACCGCGATTGATTGAATATCCCGGATTCCATCAGGCGTGGACATTGGCGACCCGGCGAGCACGCGTGTGCACCAGGGCTGCCGCCGCAATCTTTGGGCGAACACTAGCGCGAAATCCTCCAGTTTATCTACATCGTTCGGCTCGCATTGAAGCGCGAACGTGAGCTCCCGCGTTTGCTCAAAATCGCGATCGTAAATCTTGAGACCTTGCACCGACGAAAACTTACCGGGCAAAACGTTGAAGATTTCAGAATCAAGCTGGAGCGAGCTAACAAGAATTGCGATGCAGCCGGCAGTCAGCAAAGCAATGCCGCACCACACCAGCGCGCGGCGCTGGGTTATGGTTCGGGCAATGAAATCACTAATGCGCATGAGGCAAGCCACCATTGAACACGAATCGACGCCGTTACGCCAACGCTGTAGCGAATGTGATGTTGCCAAAGCGTTGAGTACAACGCGTCCCACCCTTGTGCGTTTGGTGGATCGGCTTCTCCGAAGACGATGATCCGAACCTTTCAGCGAAGACACGAATTCTACGAGCCTGCAAAGCGAGGCATCGCAAAGGATCGGCCCTCCAAACCCGATCCCCTAAAACCGGAATACGAACGTCTCGTTGCCGGCGACGTATCGCAGAGTCTTGCGATCCGACCCGTGAAGGAATTGATCTCGCAAGCCAAGCCAACCGTGCAATTGCGGTGGGGCTTGCGTTACAGGGCCCGACCATCCGTGGCCGGCCAAACCTCCTTTGACTTCAGCGAAGGTCGCGTCCTGCCGCAGCGAAAGCAGCGTGATTCCCGGGCCCTTGGAGACCGTTAATTCGAAGTCACCATCTTTAGAAAAGCGGACGAGCACCTCGCCAATGAGCGTCGTGTTCGGCGTGCGATACATGAGCTGACCGGATTTGCTCTGCCAATCAGACGTCGGATTCGAAAAGCTGTGAGATGAAATGGTTGCGCAGCTTGTTACGCCAAAAAAGGCAATCGCTAAAAATGACAAAAATCCTGTAGCTACGGCCCAGTGGGCCGTAATCAAACCCGCGATATTGCGCCAACCAGTTCGGCAGACGTCAACGCGTCGTGTCTCTTCGTTCATCCGGCACTCATCGTCTGATTGATGTTACCAAATTGTCCAGATTTTAGTAGCACGCCGAGCTGTGACATTCGGTTGCGGCAGCACGCCAGCCCTACCACCACACGGCGGCGCTACCGATTTGTGCTAACTTTTGCGCCAGAAGATGAAATTGATCGATCGATTTGTCAGTCGCGAGCTGATCGTGAACTTGTTGTTCGCCATTGCCGTGCTGAGCCTTGTGCTCGTGGTAGGGAATATTTTTCGCAAGCTTCTTCCATTGCTGGTGAATCACGACGTGCCGATGGCAACCCTGATCACTTTCATCGCCTACGTGTTGCCGTTCTCACTTATCTTCACGATTCCCTGGGGATTGTTGACAGCGATCCTGCTCGTGTTCGGGCGGCTTTCCGCGGACAATGAGTTGATCGCGCTGCGTGCGAACGGTGTGAGCGTTCCCCGCGTGTGCGTTTCGCTTTGGGGTGTCGCAGTAGCGTGCACTGTGATCTGTCTCTGGCTTAACGTTCAGGTTGCACCGGCAGCGCAGGAAAAATTGCGAAGCACGATATTCGACCTCGCTACGCGCAATCCGATGGCACTCTTTGGCGGCGATCAGGTGATCGATCAGTTTCCCGGGCGCAAAATTTACGTTGGGAAGAAACAAGGTAACAAGCTCGAGAACATCACTGTGTTCGAATTGAACCAGAACTCGCTGCCGGTAAAGGTGACGTACGCGCGCACGGGCATGCTCGAAGCCGATTTGGCGAACAAGCAGATTCTCATGCACCTGTACCAGGCGCGTTACCAGGAGCGCGATCCCAAGGACCCGACCAACCTGCGAAAGATACGCGACGGAATCAATATGGTGGAGGGGACTCTCCCCATCAGTCTCGACGAATTGTACGACAAGGAGAAAAAGCGGCCAAGCCGGTCTGCGCTGTCGATCGAACAGTTGCTGGAGCAATTGAAAAGCGAGGATAAACGCGAGCGCAGCGCCAGCCGCACCGAAATCAATAAACGGTTTTCATTTCCATTTGCGTGCATTGCGTTCGCAATCATCGGGGTGCCGCTTGGCGTCACGGCGCATCGCCGAGAGACCTCAATCGGGTTCGCCATGGGCTTGATCGTCGCCACAACTTATTTTCTCTTTGTCATCATCGGCGATACGCTGCGTGGAAACCCGCATGCGCACCCGGAACTGCTCGTCTGGTTTCCGAATGTTCTGTTCATCATACTTGGTTGGCTTTTGTTCCGCCGGTTGGCACGGCAATAGATCTGCCGTGCAGGACAGCTTTCGGCTCGAATCGTAGAACGGTTGACCAGGCCGGTCGTATTGACGCTCGGAACCCGTCCCATGGTCGAGCGGTTATTCAAACTCTCCGAGAATAAGACCGGTGTGCGTACAGAGGCATTGGCCGGCATGACTACGTTTCCGTCTCACACAGCGAGGCGGCTGCAGCATTTGTGAATGCCGATCTCGACGGGGCGAGGTTGGCAGTAGTGGCTTAATCCTCAAGCCCGCAGCGCTGCAGCTTTGCGAAACGGATTCTAGGCTTCCTCAGGCTCCGGTCCCAGCGAGAGCGAGGGTGTTCTTGTTGAGCGACGCGCTCGGCGTTGGAAAGCCGGAATCGGCACGGTGTTCCACAGATAAACGGCCACGCAGGCGAGCACCAAAACGGATGCATAGCCTCGGATGTGCTTGAGTAGGTCAATCGCCCACAGCGTAGTTTCAAGTTTCTTATCGATCAGCATCACGTGCACGATCATCGTTGTGCTTGCTGCCGAGATAACGAAATGAATGATGCTCAATCTGAGGCTGACTCCCATCGCGACGGCGCTAACCACCGCGCCCCACATGAGGTAGCGCTCGTGCATCTGACCCAGCAGCGCGAACATCAGCAGCCACGGAGCGGTGATCGCAATCAAGACCCGAGCGTCGCGATCGCGGACCCGTCGTGCGGCGCCGTATGAGCATACTGCCAGTGCACCAAGGTAGAGCAGCCGCAGAGTCCATTGCAGCGTGACATGGAGATCCAGAAATCCAAAATGAACCGACCAAAATGGATCCTTCAACGACCAGCCAACCTTGGAGAGAAGTGACGGAAGATTGTAACACGAGCTGATGACAAGGAATGGGTAATGCTCGCTGCCATACAGAAAACCGACTCGCAGCCACGCGAAGCTTCCACCTGTGAAAACGCCAATCACAAATGCGGCACACCCGGTCATGCCGCTGATCCACGCGGCTCGATGTGGCAACTTGGCTTGCAGAACTAATAATGAGCTAGCGGTGGTAACAGCAAGAAGTGCGATCCACGCAGCCGGCGTATGTAGAAGCCACGGCGACGCGATCAGTGCCGCCGTGGATATGAATCCTGCGAGCACACGCAGCGCGCGGTTCCATCTTTTTTGCCACAACGGCCAAAGCACAAAAAACGGGGCCACGAACAACAGTTGACCCTTAAACATTGCGCCTGTAGCCAGCAGACAACCACACACGAACCAGCGATTTTTCAGCGCTGCGAGGGCAGCGAACAGATAAAACGGCAGGATCCATACGTCCCATTGCGGCCATCCATGCGCGTCAAGAATCATGGACGGCTCAAGCCATGCCACGCTTGCCGCGGCAAACCCGCAGATTGAAGCGCGATGTTGTACCGACCAGCTGGAAAGCAGAGAGGACTGTGTTGCGCGCGACTGTCGCTGTAGACAAAAGCGAACCAGAAAGAAGATTGCCACCGCGGAAAGCAGTTCACATAGAAGATTGATCTTCAACAATGGGTTCACCAGCTTGGGGTGCCCGTCGTCAACGCCCGGGAACTGGTTGCGCACTTCTCTTGCCCAGATTGCCATGACCAGAAGTCGCAGCGGCGGATAATCGAGACCATAATCCTTGTTGTACGCCTGATGCTTCACCCGGTCGTAGAGCGCCAGGTAACCGCGGCTGAATCCCGCCAATGAATTAGCAGAAGCTTCGTCGGGCGATAACCGACGTGCTTCTTTCATGGTCTCGCTGCCCCAATAAAAAGCGTTGACGATGTCGTGCTGATAACGCACGTGCCTTGTGCTTTCCCCGATCCATCGGCGCAGCTGAACGCCCCCTAGGAAAAGCGCAATGGTGAAAAATACAAGCAGCGCACGCCCGATAAATTTGCTGGCGTAGATTTGTCTAAGCAGCGCGCGAATGCCCATCAGATACCCGTAATAACGACAGCGGTTGAATTCGATCGGTTACAGTGCGTGATTCGAATACGTTCTCCTCATTCGCGCGTGACTTTATCGATAGCCGTATGAAGTCAATAATTCGTCCCAGAAATTTTGGCTCCAGCGGTAGGATTCGAACCTACGACCAATCGGTTAACAGCCGACCGCTCTACCACTGAGCTACGCTGGAACTTTTCCCTCTCGGTTACGGAGTGTGAATCTTGCCTGCGCGATATGCGGCGGCAAGTGCGAATCGGTTAATCCGACGAGATCAAAAAATTGGTTGCGGGGGCGGGATTTGAACCCGCGGCCTTCAGGTTATGAGCCTGACGAGCTACCAGGCTGCTCCACCCCGCATTTCGAGAATAATTTCGATATCGACATTGTGCAAATCGAAAAAGGACTTATTCGACGGAAGCGAGGTCAAACGGCGATCCTATTTGCGTTAGCCGCCGCGTGTGACTTGGTTGATGTGTGACCACAAGATCTTCTGGCAAAATCGAGACCGAAAAAATTCTCGTCGGCACAGCCAGTTGGTCGGATCCTGGCTTTGTCCAGCGCTGGTATCCGAAAAAGATGCCACCCGGCGAGCGGCTCCAATGGTATGCGCAGCATTTCGACCTGGTCGAGGTGAATTCGACATTTTATTCCGTGCCGGAACCGAGAATGGTGGAGCGCTGGTGCGCGGCCACGCCGGATGATTTCACATTCGACGTAAAGTTACACCAACTGTTGTCCTTTCACTCGACACCGGCAAAGCTCTTGCCGCCTGCCCTGCAACGACGCGCAGAGACAGATGCCCGGGGACGCGTGAAATCGACGCCGGATTTACAACAAGCACTGCTCAAGATTTTTTTGCGCGCGACGTCGATTTTTCGCGATGCGGGAAAGCTTGGTGTCTTTCTTTTGCAACTCTCCCCGGTATTTTCTCCACGGAAACACAAACTAGTCGAAATCGATCCATTGATCGAAATGTTGAGCGATTACGAGCTCGCGATTGAGTTTCGAAACCGCAACTGGGCAGTTGGCGATCAGTTGAAAGCGACAATGGATTTTTTGCAAAAGCATCATGCAGTTTTTGTGAACTTGGACGCGCCCGAATCGGATCATTTCATGGTCATGCCGTCAGACGTGGATGAGGTGACAAATTCGAATGTCGCATATTTGCGACTGCATGGACGCAACGCGAACGCTTATATAACCGGCAAAACAGTAGCCGCGCGTTTCGATTACGATTACAGCGAGAATGAAATCGCGGAAGTGGCACAGCGCAGCAGGAAGCTGGCGAGCGAAGCGCGCGAATTGCACGTCGTTTTTAACAATAACAATCTCGATTACGCGCCGCACGCGGCGCTTCGTTTGCGCAAGGCACTGGGCCAAATCGTAAAGACCCCACCGGAGACAGCAGAATTGTTTTAGTTTGACCAAGTTCGTCAGTGCGAAGCGAATCATCGACGAGAAAAATGCTCAACGTCCAATGCTGAAGTCAGATCATTATTGCCACACCCGAATAGAGAACACGCTTTTCGTTAGATATCGGTATTCGGCGTTGGGCGTACGGCTTTTCTTCGCCAGGCTCAATCAATACTGAAAGTGCAGGAGCCACACCAAGTAATCGAACGCGCCTACAACTCGCGACTACCGAGGCCGCTTGCGCGGCTGAAACACTGGCTGGTGGCACATCACATGACCCTGATGACAATTGCTGACACGCCGCACTCCATCGCTCTTGGGTCGGCGATTGGAATTTTTTTCGGGTTCACACCGCTTTATCCGCTAAAGACCTTATTATCGATCGGTGCGGCGTGGGTCTGTCGTTGCAACAAGATTGCAGCTGCGATTGCGGTGACCCTGCACGACCTCGTGATCTGGGCAATGCCCGCGATCTATATTGCCGAATATCAATTGGGCTGCTGGAGTTTGCAGCGGCCGCCAGCGCAGCGTGTTCATTTTCGCCAGTTTGGACTGCACGATTACATGCATTGGCATGTATTTTCACGCGTGGTCTGGCCCACATTCTGGCCGGCGTTTGTTGGCTCCATGTTCCTCGCGGTCCCTTCGGCAATCATTATTTATTTTCTCATGCGGTTACTGCTGAGTCGCGCTCGAATGCCGCAGAAGAAGGCGTGAGCCAGCGGGAACGGTCGCCGAGGCGACTCCTCTTTGCGATGGCAAATCATTAGGATCTGTCGCCTAATGGCTGCGCCTTCGGCGATTCGAAGCCATCGTTTTGTGGAGAAACTGATCCGCCATAGACGCTAGACCCGTCTCGAGAGGCGTTTGCCAATCAGAACACGTCGATTAAGGTGCTCCGGTTCAAGGGTGTTTATGCATTTATCACGTCGATTTCTCATCGTTTTCTCCCTGTTTCTCACCAGCGCGGCGCTTCTCCGCTCGGCGGCCGCCGCAGAGGCATATCTCATTGCCGATGCGCAAACGGGCTACATTTTGGAAGAGCAGGAATCGAGGAAGAAACTGCAAGTCGGTAGCCTCACAAAAATCGCCACTGCGAGTGTGGTGCTCGATTGGTCGGAACGCAGATCGGGCGATCTTAACCAGACAGTCCCGATTCCGCAGGAGGCGTTTGTCGGCACCCTTGAAAACAACATTGGTTTTCAGCCGGGCGATAACATCACCCTGCGAGATCTTCTCTACGCTGCGCTCGTTCAATCCGATAATATCGCGGCCTACACGCTCGCGTACCACGTCGGCTCAAAGGTAGAGTCGCTAGCGCCCGGTCAGGCGAGCTCGAAATACACGCCAGTTGATGCGTTTGTCGCCCAGATGAATGCGCTGGCCAAACAGTTGAAGATGGACCGCACGCGTTTTGTTAATCCACACGGCGTCGATTACAAGGTCAAGCCGCTGCCGTATTCGACAGCCGAAGACATGGCGCGTCTCACTCGCTACGCAATGAACAAAGCCAGCTTCCGCTTTTACGTGTCGCAAAAAGAACGCCAAATCTCATTCGATCGAGCCGGGCGTCGAATAAATTACATGCTTCGGAATACAAACGATCTCCTGGGAAAGATGGGTATCGACGGAGTCAAAACAGGTCGCACGGCGCGATCCGGTGATTGTTTGATTCTTTATGCCAATCGTCAGGCGGAAGTTGTTCGCCAAGGTCAAATGGAAACGGTTTATCCGCGTCATTTGATGGTCGTGCTCCTGGGCAGCACAAATCGATTCGGTGAAGGAACAGCCCTTTTGCAACGTGGCTGGCAGCTGTACGACCAGTGGGCTGCCGGCGGTCGCGTGGCTGATTCAAAGAAAATGCTTTGATTGAGCGTCTGCGCAGATGAAGCCACGGATTGGTGTTCTAACCAGTGGCGGCGATTGCCCGGGACTTAACGCGGTCTTGCGTGGTGTTGTACTCGCGGCTGAGAAGCTCGGCTGGGAAGTAGTTGGTTTTCGGGATGGATTCGAAGGACTTCTTCCACCCGGCAATCAGGCCATTCTCGATCGTCAAAGCATCAACGGGATCATGGCGCTGGGGGGCACGATCATCGGCACGACCAATCGCGGTCATTTTATTGCCAAGGTCGGTGCCGGCAACCGGACCATAGTGCCTGCTGACATCATTGCAGGCGCCAAGAAGATATTGGACGAGCTTCATGTAAAGGCGTTGATCATTATCGGTGGCGATGGGTCGATGGTGACCGCGCAGCAATTGCAGGAAGCCGGTATTAATTGCATTGGCGTTCCGAAGACAATCGACAACGATCTCGAAGCCACTGCAACGACGTTCGGATTCGATTCCGCTGTCGCAGTCGTAATGGACGCGCTCGATCGGGTGCACACCACGGCGACCAGTCACAGGCGAGTCATGGTGGTCGAAGTAATGGGTCGCCACGCCGGCTGGATCGCGTTGCACGGTGGCATCGCCGGCGGCGCCGATATTATTTTGATTCCCGAAATTCCATTCGGTTTCGACAAAATCGCGAGCGTGGTCAAAGCGCGTGAGGCGGCTGGATTTCTGGGGAGCGTTGTTGTGGTCGCTGAAGGCGCGCGACCAAAACATGGCGAACAAGTCAAACGCGATGTGGAAAGCGGCGAATTTCGCCTTGGCGGAGTCGGTGAAATCGTTGCGCACGAGATCGCAAAGCGCACTGGGAAGGAGACACGCTGCGTCGTTCTTGGCCATCTGCAACGTGGAGGGGCCCCGACGACATTAGACCGAATTCTGGGAACTCGTTTCGGCGTGAAAGCCGTGCAACTGGCCAACGAAGGACATTTTGGATCGATGGTTAGCTATCAGAATTATCAGGTACGCCAGGTGCCGATTGCGGAAGCTGTTAATCGCCTCAAACTGGTTCCACCGAACGGCGAAATGGTGCAGACCGCACGTGATGTGGACATTTCCTTCGGCGATTAGAGAGAGTCGACAACTGCGATGACGCGGAGCGTTGTGGTCACGCAAAGTACCAACTCAGTGCTAATGATCCGGCCTTGCCGGTTTCATCCCAACCCAGAGACGGCGGCCGACAATGCGTTTCAAGGTCGGCTCGATTGCGGTGTTGATGAGCTCAGCACGGTCGCGCGAAAGGAATTCGACGCAGCTGCACAAAAACTCGGTGCCGCTGGCGTGAACGTGCACGTATTCGAGGACACGGCCGAGCCGGAAAAGCCGGACGCGGTTTTCCCGAACAACTGGATTTCAACGCATCACGACGGGCGGATCGCATTGTTCCCGATGTATTCGGCGCTGCGGCGGAGGGAGCGTCGCCAAGACATCGTCGGTGAACTGCGCAAAGAATATCGTGTCAACGAAGTTGTCGACTACTCGGCATTCGAGGAGCAAGGCTACTGTCTTGAAGGCACCGGTAGTCTCGTGCTCGATCACCTTAACAAAATTGCATATGTCTCGCTCTCAAATCGCTCCAATCCGAAGGTGATCCGCCGCTTTGCCAATGATTTTGGGTACCAGTCGGTCACCTTCACGAGCATTGGCTCTGATGGCCGGCCAATCTATCACACCAACGTAATGATGTGCATTGGAACTGCGTTCGCGCTGATTGGTTTGGAGACGATTCGAAACAAAGCCGAGCGGCAACAGGTGCGAGCGCAATTGGAACGGAGTGCCAAAGATATTGTCGAAGTGTCGCCGGATCAGATTGCGAACTTCGCGGGCAATGCGATCGAATTACATGATAGGCACGGCGAGAAACTGCTCGTGCTGTCTAAGCGCGCCATTTGGGCTTTGACTGGAGAACAACGCGCAAGATTAACGCGCTACGTGCGTCTGGTGCCGCTTGAACTTCCTACCATTGAACTTGGTGGCGGTAGCGCCCGCTGCATCATCACGACGATTCATCTGGCGCCGCGGTTGCAACATATAGCGTAAATACGAGCCAAAGGGGCAGCATAGGCGCGCAGCAAAACCAGATGGCACTCCACTATTTTTCGACCTCACCACGGAAGCGTCCAGAGATTCCTCGACCTCGCTCGGAATGACAAGCGCGAGGTGACAGCGCCACGCGTCCTTGCGACTGGCTGCTGTCGAACTTATATTTAGCTCGCGCATTCAGCGCGAGAGATTAGGAGGTCATTATGCCAACGACAATTGCTGCTCCAAAAACTAAAAAGACACCTGTAACCGAGGAAGATTTCCTCCCACTGCACGGCACCGATTACGTCGAGTTTTATGTTGGAAACGCCAAACAGGCGGCGAATTTCTATAAGACCGCATTCGGGTTTCAAAGCCTGGCGTATTCCGGGCCGGAAACCGGGGTGAAAGATCGCGCCAGCTATGCGATTCGGCAGAACAAGTTGACCTTGCTCCTGACTACCCCCGTCCGGTCCAATAATCCAATCGCCGATCACATTTACAAGCACGGGGATGGCGTCAAGGCGCTGGCGTTGAAGGTGGAAGATGCCACTTCGGCATGGGAAGAGACAACCAAGCGCGGTGGCAAGAGTTACATGGAGCCGAAGACGCTCTCAGATAAGCATGGCGAGGTCGTGATGAGCGGAATCCACACCTACGGCGATGTCGTTCATCTCTTCATTGAGCGCGAAAATTATCACGGGCCGTTCATGCCGGGCTTTCGCAAATGGGAGTCGAATTACAATCCGCCCGGAACTGGTTTGCAATATGTGGATCATTGCGTGGGCAACGTCGCTCTGGGCCGGATGAATCCGTGGGTGAAGTTTTATGAAGAGGTCATGGGGTTTCGAAACATCCTGAGCTTCGACGACAAAGACATTTCCACCGAATACTCGGCGCTGATGAGCAAGGTGATGAGCAACGGGAACGGTTTCGTGAAGTTTCCGATTAACGAACCGGCGGAAGGCAAAAAGAAATCGCAGGTGGATGAGTATCTCGATTTTTACGATGGCGAAGGTGTCCAACATGTCGCCATGGCGACTAAAAACATTATTGAAACAGTCACGGACCTACAAAAGAGGGGCATTGAATTTCTGCAGATCCCTACCGCCTATTACGACACGCTCCTCGATCGGGTGGGTCACATCGATGAAGAACTGAATGCATTGAAGAAGTTGGGGATCCTTGTCGATCGCGATGATGAAGGTTATTTGCTGCAGATTTTTACCAAACCAGTAGAAGACCGGCCGACGCTGTTTTTCGAAATTATTCAGCGCAAAGGCGCGAAGAGCTTTGGCAAAGGCAATTTCAAGGCACTCTTCGAAGCTATCGAACGCGAACAAGCCGCAAGAGGCAATTTGTAAACGGGAGGAGCGACAATGCCGTATTATCAAAGACTGGGAGAAGTGCCGAGAAAACATCACATCTGGTTCCATCGCAATGGATCGACGCCGAGCTATAAGAACGAAGGCATCGCGTATGAGCATGTTTTCACGACGCAGGGATTCGACGAGGCGTACTCGATCATGTATCACCTGCGGCCGCCTACGCGAGTGCGCAATGTCGAGTTGATCAAGTATTGGGAACCGAAAAAAGTAGCCGATAGTCCGCTGCGACATCATCACCTGAAGACAGCTGATATTCCGCGGCGTGGCGATCTCTACACCGGACGCATTCCGATGTTGTTTAATCAGGATCTGATCGCGTACCGCGCCAAGCCTGCGAAGGCGTACGACAAGTTTCAATATTATAAAAACGGCGGCGCGGATGAGATCATTTTTGTGTTTCACGGCAGCGGCGTGATGGAATCTGTTTTCGGCAAACTGCCTTATCGCGCTGAGGATTATATTGTCATTCCGCGTGGAATTACCTACAGGCTGGTACCGGACAAAATTGAAGAGGAAGATTATCTCATTCTTGAATCAGTCGGTCCTGTTCGGATCCCCCAGCGTTACCTGAATCATGAGGGCCAAATCAAAATGGGCGCGCCGTACTCGGAGCGCGATCTTCACGGTCCTCGCGAGATAATTACCGTCGATAAGGAGGAAGACGTCGATATTCTCGTAAAGGATGGATCGCGACTCACGCGGGTGACGCTGGCGCATCATCCGTTCGATGCGGTCGGCTGGGATGGCTATCTCTACCCGTTCACTTTCAACGCACAGGATTTCGAGCCGATCACCGGCACGCTCCATCAACCGCCACCGATTCATCAGACATTCGAGATCCGCGGATATGTGGTATGCACGTTTGCGCCGCGCATGCTCGATACGCATCCGGAAGCCGTAAAAATTCCGTGGGTGCACGACAACGTCGAGGCGGACGAGGTTCTCTTTTACGTGCGCGGGAATTTTGGTTCACGGCGGGGGATCGAGAGCGGTTCAATCACTTTGCATCCACGCGGGATTCCGCACGGGCCGCATCCGGGGACGATCGTCGCGAGTAAGAATGCAACGCGCACAGAAGAATTGGCTGTAATGTTCGACACGCAACATACGCTCGAACTCACTGAGGAATCGCTCGGGCTAGACGACCCGAACTATCCCAAGAGCTGGCTCGACTAGCCAGATCACGTTCGCCCACCGTGTGGTGACCATCGCTCCTCGATGCTAGGCTAACCTTAGGTACAGTTATGATTCAGCGCGGTAATTCCGATCTCGAAACTGAACAACCACTCACGCGCGAGAGCAACCGTCTGGGGGAGAAAGATCTCGACAGAATCGCGGACGCATACCGGGAACTGCTTCAAAGCGTCGGGGAGGATATTGAGAGAGAAGGTCTCCAGCGCACGCCCGATCGTGCGGCACGCGCATTAGAGTTTCTCACACAAGGCTATCGGCAAAATCTCGATCAGATCATTAACGGAGCGGTTTTCGAGTCGAGGGCGAGTGAGATCATTCTAGTCAAAGACATTGAGCTTTATTCGCTGTGTGAGCACCATTTGCTTCCCTTCATCGGCCGTGCGCATGTGGCTTATCTTCCCAACGGCAAAGTGATCGGCTTGTCCAAGGTGGCGCGGATTGTCGATGTTTTTGCCCGTCGTTTGCAGATCCAGGAAAATCTCACCACTCAAATCGCCGAGTCGCTGATGAGATGTCTCGAGCCGTCGGGGGTGGCCGTGGTGGTGGAAGCGAAGCATCTTTGCATGATGATGCGGGGCGTTGAGAAACAAAACTCCGTCATGAAGACTTCCTGTCTTCTGGGCACTTTTAAGGAAGACGCGCGAACGCGTTCCGAATTTCTCTCGCTGCTGAAGGATTAGCTGTGGGGCGTATGTATCAGACGCCAGCGTAGCCATCGAGCAGAGACCGCCTACAATTTGTTGCGAGATCATTTTGCAGCGTGTTTGCTGCTTCGTGCTCCTGACCGTCAGCAAACGACTCGAATTCTCGGCCTCCCGCCGCTTGCACGTCGACGGTTGGAGCGACGACGAAAATCTGGCGGTGTTTGGTCCCGAAACGAATGCGCGCTACGGGAGCGGTCGCAATTACGTCGCCTATTTCGTTTTCACCGGTCCTGTCGATCCTGCTACTGGAATGCTAATTAACATCAGCGAAATCAAGGAGCGTGCCGGCAAGATTGTGCGGCAGCGGTTCGACCACAAATTTCTCAACGAAGACAATCATTCTTTCCGTGCTGTTCCGCCGACTGCCGAAAATATTGCGCGGCAACTCTACATCGATGTCGCGCCGTTATTCTCTGACAACGTCGCGACGCTTGTTGCCTGTCATCTGACGGAGTCCCCTGAGCGAAGCGCAACCTTTTATTCTATTGGCGCCAGCGAGGCGAATTACTGGTTCGAATTTTCTGCTGCTCGCAAAACGATGTCGCCTCGGTTAAGTCCTGATGAGAATGCGCGCTTGTTTGGGCCGGCCACTTCGATTCACGGACATAATTATCGCGTTCGTCTGACGTACCGATCCTCGAAAGCGTTTAGTGTCCAAGATCGGCCGCTGGTTCGTTACGATGCGATCGATCCTTGTTTGCACGCTTTGCAGGACGAACTCGATCACCGCTATCTCAATGAAGATGTTGCAGGTTTAGCCAATCATCCTATCACAACGGAGAGTTTGGCCGCGTACATCTACCAACGGGCAAACTCGACGACGCCACTGGATCGCGTACGCCTGCACGAACGCGCAGATTTCTTCGCCGAGGTGTGGAAGAATAGAGCGGTGTTTCTTGGGATGCGAATGGCACTGCATGCGGCACACCGGTTACGTGCCGCCACTCTTTCCGACGCGGAAAACGCGAAGCTCTACGGCAAATGCAACAATCCGCTCGGTCACGGCCATGGCTATCTGACCGAAACAACCATCGGCGGCGAGTACGATGAGCGCAGTGGAACGCTTTATGATTTTGTCGCGTTCAGGAAAGCTATCCAGGAGTCGTTGGAACCGTGGCGGGACCGGCACCTCGATCTGGAAACAGAGGATTTCCGCAACGCCCCTTCAACTGGAGAAAATATTGTGCGCGCCCTCTGGCCGAAGATCGATAATCGGCTCAATCAGCAACTCGTTAGGCTTCGCTTATGGGAAACGGCGAACAACCGGTTCGCCCTGCGGAGGATCTGAAGATTCGGTAGGGACGGCTCTTTGAGCGCTCCGGCGCGCCCGGTGGTCGCGCCTTACCCCGAGTCTTCAATTCGGCGTTGGACGTTGAGAGTTGGACGTTCAACCTTTCTGCCATAACAGATGAAGCGCTATCTTATCACCGGCGCCAGCCGCGGAATTGGCCGCGCGATCGCCGAGAAACTCGCGGATGCGGATGTTGAATTGCTTCTCCACGGACGCGATACAGTCGCTCTGGCGGAAGTGTGCACGGCAGTAAAGCACCATTGTGGGCGGGTGGTTCGCTTGATCCATGACCTTGCTGTCCCGTCCGGTGTTTCCGATCTCATCGATCAAGTTGGAAAGAAGCCGCTGAATCTGCTCGTGAACAACGCGGGCATCGCAATTGTAAAGCCCTTTTGCGAAATCACATCGGTTGAATGGGAGCAAACCGTCGGCGTTAATATCACTGCGCCATTCATGCTGATGCAGCACTTCTCGCCGCACATGCCGCCCGGCTCCAGCATCGTTAACATTCTTTCCATCGCAGCGAAGACGGGTTTTGCGAACTGGAGCGCCTATTGCATGAGCAAGTTTGCGCTCGAAGGCTGCTCGCAATGTGTGCGCGAAGAATTGCGCGACCACAGAATCCGGATGATCAACGTTTATCCCGCCGCAACAGACACCCACATCTGGACTCACATCGAAGGGAAATGGCCGCGCCACAAAATGATCTCCCCAGAGGAAGTCGCCAGCGCTGTCGCGTACGCGCTTTCCCGGCCAGCGAACGTCGCGTTGGAGAATATCACTATTTCCAGCTTGGCTGGAAATCTCTGATCCGTTAGTCTTCCCGCCATCAGAACGTTGTAGCCACGGCTCTGTGAGCCGTTTTCCCAGGGACTGCGCTCCGGAAGACATCGGCCGCAGGCCCGTGGCTAAAGCAGCAGGAACGATGTTTGTCCCATAACCAAGGCCGTGCAAAGTGAACTCAGTGTCAACGTTATCGCGTCGATCATTGTATCACTGCTGTTTTTAGCGACGGGCTTTCTGTGGGGCAAATACAAGGAACAACGCCGCAAGTTTGGGAGGAACCTGGAAGAGTACGATTTCTATCCATTCATCGTCACTCGCGAGAATTTTGGCGAATTCAGCCTGAAAGATTTTCGACTGGGCATGCATTACTTCCTCAAGAACCAGGATCACACGGCGGCACGGCAGCTCATTTTCATTGGTGAACAAAACAATGTACGGGCACAACTCGAGCCCACTGAGCAAAAGGTATACGCACAGTTATTCGAGAAATATGATGGCAAGACAATTGCCGACGACACGCAAGAATTTCTTGAAAACTACGAACGGATTGTTCGCCTGATCGGAAAATCCTTTCCCAATACAGGAGTCGAAATCCTCCTGCACAACCTAGCCGATCCCGCACACTCGCTTATTACGCTCGAAAACAATGTTACCGGCAGGCATTTGCGCGACGGCACAACGAATCTCCTGATTGATCTCAAACGCCGGCAGCTCCTGAACGAAGAGAAATTGAATTACGAACTGAACATTGGAAGCCGGAAATTCAAATGCACGACGATCCCGATCAAACGAAAGGAATTTGGAATCGTTGGTGCGATCTGCATCAACATCGACGCTAATTATATTACCGAAGAAGTGCTGCAAGATCGGCAACGAATCGAAACATGGTTCCGAAACTTTCTTCGGACCGACATGCAGCTGGACGAAAACATCCTTAGCAAAGACGAATACGCGAAGGCGTTAAAAGGCAAACGCCATTTCAAGGACGAAGCTTTTTAATTTGTCATCCCGAGCGCAGTCGAGAGATCTCTTGTTCAGATCTCGGTTTCAGCTGGACCCGATGATGGCCGCTTGTTCCCCCTACGGAGAACTGATCGCATGAACGACAAATTTCGAATCCAAATTGGTAAGGAAATACGTCCTAATAAGGGATGTCGCGGTTTGAAATTCATTTGATGTCGCGGCAATTGATCGTCTGCGTGCTTTCAGCCGTTTGTATCGGCGCAGTTATTGCCAGTGAATCTAAAACCGCGGGGCCTGGTGATTGCCAAATCGGCACGTATCGCTTTTCGGATGGAGAGATTGTCGATATCGCGCGATCCGAAGGCGACACATTCCGCTGGCGTAAATTCGATGGCACAACCGGGGTTTTGCATAAGAAGGGCGACGGCTCGTGGACAAGCACATTGGGATGGACGGATCATCCAGATGGACACACGGCGTCTTTTACTCATTGCGCAGCGGGTGAACTCGAATTCGATGGTAAGAAAGCCGACCGGATTCCATTCGATACGACTGACACGATGTTTGAAGGTCGTGGCGGAATTAAGCTCGCTGGCAGATTAGTCCTGCCGAAGACCAATGATCCGGTTTCGATTGTGATTCTCGTTCACGGTGCGGAAAGGGATTCTGCACGCGATTCGTACGCGCTCCAACGACTGTTACCGGCAGAGAATGTTGGCGCATTCGTCTACGACAAACGCGGAACCGGTGGGTCGGCAGGCAAATACACGCAGGATTTCGAGACGCTCGCGGATGACGCCGTCGCTGCCATGCGAGAAGCGAAGCGAATCGCTGGCACGCGCTGTGCCAGGATTGGATATCAGGGAGGTAGTCAGGGCGGCTGGGTCGCGCCCATTGCCGCAACGCGCGCGCCCGTCGATTTCGTTATCGTCAGTTTCGGGTTGGCCGTTTCCGTTATTGACGAAGATCAGGAGGAGGTGGCGCTTGAGATGCGCCTCAAGGGTCATAACCAGGAGGAGATTTCCAAGGCGCTGGAGGTTGCATCTGCGGCCGAGGCTGTATTCGAGAGCGGTTTCACCAAAGGTTTCGAGCGTTTGGATGCTGTGAGAGCCAAGTACCGCAACGCGCCTTGGTACAAAGACGTGCATGGCAACTATACGCATTTCATTTTGCCGTACACGGCGGCCGAAGCGCGCGAGAAGTTTAAGGATTCTCTCTCCGGCACGCCATTTCGATACGATCCAATGCCTACGCTTCGCGCTGTGAAAACCCCACAGTTATGGATTCTCGGAGAAGACGACCTCGAAGCTCCGAGTGCTGAGACGAGTCGCCGTATCAAGACGCTGATCGTGGAAGGGAAGCCAATTACGCTCGCGCTGTTTCCTCACGCCGAACACGGGATGACCGAGTACGAAATCGCTTCAAATGGCGAGCGTGTCTCGACACGATATGCGCCCGGCTACTTCGCCATGATGCGGGACTTTGCCCGAAATGGCCGGCTATCGGGCTCCTACGGATCGAGCGCGGTTGTCGAACCGAAGACGCATTCCGCCGTTGAGGATCGATAGTGAAATACGGCGGAACGCCGCCCTAGTCCAAGACGCAAGCCGGAGATATTTGCTCACAATTACGCAACGCTTTGGAGCGCGGCACTGTTGTTCCGCTTTGAGAAAACGCCGCGAATATCCGTTCGAAGCGGCCACTCCTACTTGGGAGAGGCCTGCAGCGTTGTCTGGTATTCTGGCTTTTTGTGGTACTCGACCAGGCGGAATCCCCAACCGATTAGTGTTGCGAGATCTTTGGTCTTCGTCTTCTTTTCGTTTAGGAACTTTTCGATTCTGGCTTTCGGTTCCGGCTGTTGATCAGTCGTGTCGAGGATTTCAAAAATTTCCATCGACAACAACCAGTCCTCCGGGTGTTCGGCCTGCTGTGTCTCCCAAATTTCGCCGAGGCGTTCATAGCCGGTTTTGTTTTCGCGAATCTTGCGGACCTGTGCGTAAAGATTTTCTAGTCGCCTGCGTTTCGCGTCCGAGGGAACCTTGATGGTGCGTTCTTTTGGAACTAGCGCCACCTGGTTGTAAGCGTCGTTATCAGCAGCACCATTAAAGACTGAGCTGATTCGTTCGCCAACGGCCATGTCGTAAAAGCCCCAGTCAGGCTGAAAGAGGACGCGATCGAGATATTTTGCGCTGCAGTTTACAAACGTGATCAACAATAATTTCCCGTCGCGACGCAGAATTTTCTCAACCTTACCAGATACGACGATGCCACTGACGAACTCGATCTTCGCTTTTTTACCTTCAACAATTCCAAGGGCGTGCAGTTGGTCGTTAGTGAGCAGCTCTGGCGCAGTTGATGTTTGTTTCCATTTGCCGACCGGCGAACCGAAGCCCTCCTTATGATAATCGACGCCGTGGCTTTCCAGCTCTTTGCCCTGGAATGCGAGAGCGGTCTTGCTGGTTGTCCGTATATAAATCGGCAAGTTGTTTTCGCCTGTTATCACTTCAGCGAAAATCCCGCTGACCTGGAGACCGGACGAATAGTCACAGGTCGCGGTGTTATTGCATTCGATGGCTTTGTTGATGCTCTCAAACCCGCCAACTCTGAACGCCATCTTGCTGGCAAATTCTTCAAGCACGTCTTTGAGATGCTGAAAATCGCGGCAGACAAAAAGCTGCGGTTGTTTCGAAGTGATATCGAACGCGCAGTTCTGAGCGTCAATTGAGTAGGGAATCTTCTTTACCTCAGCCTCAAGGCATGACACCGATTCGCCGATCGAGGACAGCAATCCAGCGCCGTAAATTTTTGGATCCTCGAGTGTGCCTATGAGTCCGTATTCGACCGTCCACCAATGCAAACGTGAGAGAAGGGCCATTTCGGAGGGCGCGCCGAGATTTTTCTGCCGATGTTCGACCAGTTTCGTTGCTTCATCGACTTCTTTCGGGTCAGCGTTCGGCCGCTCTTTCAGGATCGATAAGTGGCGGATTGCTTGATACAGTTCGAAATCTTTTTTGGACGACATTGCTTTCGCTCCGATTTCGCCAAAGCGCTGCAAATAATTTGAGTATTCGCGGTCAACAATAATCGGCGCATGACCGGCGGCCTCGTGCACAATGTCCGGCGCCGGCGTGTACTCGATGTGATGGATCTGGCGCATATCGCAGGCTATCACCAGCACTTTGTAGGCCTGAAACTCCATGAACGCCGCCGGAGGAATGAAACCGTCCACTGCCACCGCTCCCCACTCGATCTTTGCCAGAATATCATTCATCTCTTCAATGCGCGGGATGCGCTCGAAGGAAATGCCCGTGTTTAGGAGGCCCTGAAAATAAACTTTGTGCGCGTATTCTTTCAGGAAAAACATGTTCTGACGCATGATGAATCGCCAGACCGCGTGATCGACCGATGTGTAATCGTCGTATCGCTGATCGACTGCGAATTGGAGTAAGTGTTTCGGACAAGCAGCGACCGCCGCGTTACTGTAGCTGATACCGCCTTGAGATTTCATCGCCAAGCTCCTTGGGAAATTAAAGTAACGTATGACTCGTTTCGCCAGGGGGCAAGATTGATTCCGTCTCTCACGGTGGATCGGCTTCTTCTGAAGACGACGGCAAATGGATCGCCAAAGACGCAAACATTAGGGCGGCAAAGCCGCATGATTTGTCAACGCGTTGAGAACAACGCGTTCCAACTATCGCTTTGCTCGAATTGCACGTCGCGTGATCCAGATGATGCCGACAATTGCAATTGCCCACGGCGCGAGAAACGCGATCGCCACGCCAATCATTCGCAAGCTCCACATAATTGCGCCTGCACTTTGCGCCAATGTACGCCGCAGCGTGGCAAGCAAGCCGCTTTCCTCGGTAACGATATTGCCCTGGCTGTAAACCTGGATCGAAATGTCCGCCGGTGCGTTTGATTCGTCGACCTGCGCCTCCGCGCGGTCCTGACGTTGAACGCTCACGTTCTGAACCTTGCCTAGCGAGTCGAGCGATTGCATGAGCGCCGGGTAATTCTTTAGCGGCACGCGCAGCGAAACATTTGCCACTTCGCGGCCATCCGGGTCACGACTGAAACTTGAGCTGCGGACGCGGCCGGCTTGCTTCTCGGCAAGAGTGCGAAGCTCCTTGGCCTTTTCGTCTACCGAAGACGTGCGAATGCGCAGGCTGGTTTGCTGAAAAGCTTGCTCCTGTTCTTCGCGAGAGATCGCGATGTTGAGTTCCATCTTGTCCCGTTTGGTCCTGGCATTTTCCGACATCCCACTGCCCCCTTGCGCGATGCGTTGGGTCTGCGTCTGGAAATTTTCCACGCGCCCAAATCCTTTGACGCGGCCGATTACAGCGTCGCTTTCTTCCGGAGCGATGAGCATGCTCAGTTGCGCTGAAACTCGTCCAGAGTAATCGCGGTTTAGTTGCGCATTTGTGATCTGCACCTTTGGCGAGGCGAGGCTCTTGGTCTCGTTGTAAATCTTCTCCACGTCGGGGGTGTAAAGTGAGAGTTGCGCGCGCTCCTTGAGCAGGAAAGCTGCTGGCTCTTCCATGTCTTTTTCGGCCAGCGAAATCGTCACCGTGGCGAATTGCACCTGCGAATCCCAATATTTTAATTCACCTTGCATCTTCTCGATCTCTTCACGCACGCGGCCCAGTTCCTTTTCCACCTGAAGCAGATCGGACACTTTACCGGTCTTCGTTTTCAACATATCGATGAGACGCTGCTCCATTACGTGGGCATTCTTCAGGCGCGCATCGGTATCGAAGTAGGCCTTGGTCACGTCTTCAGAGCCCAATGTCTGGTTTTTCAGTTCGCCAAGGCTCCGAATCTTTTGCAGAAAGCGATCAAGGTTTTCCGGCAGGACCTTGACGACGACTTGCCCACGTAGCTTCCCGTTTGCCTGTTTCTCAGAGTCTGTTGTAGCGACATAACCGTGTTCGTCGCTGGCAAATGCAGTGATCTTCTGGACAGCATTATCAAAGCTGGCGATCTCCAGTTCGACAGTCGCGTTGCGAATCAGCTTGCGGTTGGTGAGTGCTGGAGCAGGCTCCTGCACTGTAGCTTGCGCGACTTCTTCCGCAGTAGTCGGAATATTTGATCCGGTAACGATCGTTCGTTCCACCTCAGCACGCGTACGTCCCTCGTCTTTTGACTGAGCTGGAGCCGGTGGTGGTGGTTCCTTCAGCGCCAAACCCTGTGGTCGGCCGGCGGCGCCTTCGTCTGACTTGGCTAAAGCACCCGATTGAGCTGCTCGTGATGTTGGAACCTGTGACGGTTGCGCAGCAAATTGTTCCCCGACGTAGCCTTCGCGTTCACGCGGCGCGGTGACAGATTCTCCTGTAATCATCCGTCCGATCTGCACAAGTCCGAGCAACGCGGCGGCGACCGCTGCGATTTGAGTAGCGCGCAAACGCATCAGATCGACGAGCGCTCTTACAAGTCCGCTTCGTTGAGGGATGCGATTTCGAAAGCCCGCGAGCATCCGCTGTTCGAAAGCAGGATCGGGTTTTTCATCTGCGAGAGTTTCTTCCAAAATTTTGTTCATAAGTTTGATTTCCCGATGGGTCTTTCGGCACGCACTGCAATCGACGAGATGGGCATGCAGCGCGCTCCGTTCGCTGTTAGAAAGCTCGCGGTGCAGATCGGCGGCCAGCCAGTTGTCAATTTCGTCGTGGATCGTTGCCATGCGTTTAGTCGATTGAGGCGAGAGCAGGGCGAAGTTGTTTGCGCATAGACGTGAGCGCTCGTCCCAGAATTCCTCGCAGCGCGCCATTAGTTAGACCCAGGGTGTTTTCGATGGTGCGGTAATCCATTCCTTCGAAATAGCGCAATGTGAGCGCGGCCCGATGAAGTTCCGGCAACGCTGCGAGCGCGGACTGCAATCTATGATCCAAAGCACTCGGGTTAGCCGACTCTGGTTCGGTCGGTTCGATCACCTGTTCCGACAAAGGAACAGTGCGGCGTTTGCGAAAAACATCATGCGCCTTGTGTCGCGCAACGGTTGCGAGCCACGCAGGAAATTTTTCAGGATCGCGCACGCGCCAGCGTGTTTTCCACGCTTTCACGAGCGAATCCTGCACGACGTCCTCTGCCTCCTCGCGACTTTGGAGAATCCCGTAAGCGATGGCGAAAAGTGTCCGGCTATGGGTGCGAATGATCATTTCAAATGCCTCTCGATCGCCGTGAATGGCTGCCCGATACTGTTCGCGTTCACTGGGATCCATTGGTTCGATCTAAAGCCTAGACGTTCGACACCACGATTCCGCGCGAACTTTTTTCGAGAAATTTGGTAGAGCGCGCTCGCCCGGCGCGCCAGAACGCCGAGCGGTCCCTAGAAAATGAGGACAGTATTTCCTACGCTTACGAGGTCTTTCACCCGCGCCGCATCCCAGTTTGCCAGCCGAATGCAGCCGTGACTGGCGGCGCGGCCGATGGTTTCGGGATTGTTCGTACCGTGGATGCCGATGCCGGGCTTGTTCAAACCCATCCAAAGAACGCCAACGAGGTTATTCGGACCCGGTGGAAGATTGTAAAAGTTTTCCGTGCGCACACCGTAATTGAGCATGCCTTCATCGTAGCGGAACCACGGCCAAACATTTGTGCCGAGAATCTTCCACGTGCCCACTGGCGCCGGCAGAGTTTTCGATCCAGGCGTAATCGGAAAAACACAGACCAACTGATCGTGGTCGAAGACCTCCAGAAGGTGCTCGTGCGTATCGACAAAAACCTTCCGAGAAGCGAATGCCGGATTTTCAGGAACTTTCCCCTCTGTGAACTTCTCAACCTCGAAGGGCAATACATTCGGCACCTTCAAAGTTTCGCCCGGCTGAAGCTGCTCCCAGTTCTTTCCGGGATTAAGTTTCTGAATGTAAGACTCGGCCGAATGATAACGCTCGGCGACGAACTCGAGAAAGGACGTATAGGGCAGCCATTTTAATCTGGCCTGCTCGGCACGGCTGCCCGGCACATTGCCCACCAACTTCAGATCTTCATCCCTGATCGTATAAGTAGAGTAGGTCACTGGCACTTGATCGAGCATCCATTGATCGACCGCACCAGTCTTCGGCATGGCGTGCGCATGCTTGTATGAGATGAGCGCTTTGCGAAAGAATTCGCCCATTCGCCCGTCAATTTTCCCAGGCCCGAAATCGCTGTTGTCCAAAAAAATCTGCAGTCGCGTAGCGGTCTCCTCGTCGTAATTCGGCAACGCGACCGGATAAACGCGAGGCGGCGGAGTGGTTTTCTCCTGCGGTGGCGTGGTGTTCTCCTGCGCCAGCGCGAAGGTTGTGATCGTGGTGATCGTGAAAATACAAAAAACGAACTTCATCGGCGGAAGTTATGCGCGATGAATCCGACGGCGCAAACGCGATCTTCTTTTCGTCATCCTGGCGGCACGGCTGTCTCAGGCAGCGTATTGGCCTCGTTCTGGCAACCCAGCCGTCCCCGGGTCGCCACAATCAGTACGAGCGCCAATGCGCATGCGCCTATCGTGAGGTTCGAGTAGCTGCCCAGAACTGCCCGAGTGGGGAAAAGCCGGATCAGACACGTAGCATAAAAGGTGTTCCAGGAGGCGTGCACCAGGATAGCCATAAGCACGCTGTCTCTTGTGTTGTTGACCACCCAAATGATAATCAAACGCAGACCCACGAGAGCAAAGGCGAACACCGCGAAGTCGAGGGCGGTTCCCCTCGGGGGTATGTCGCTTAGATCCTGGGAGGGAATCAAGAATCCGGGCAGGTGCCAGAGCGCCCAGAGACTACCAAGAATGAGGCCGCCGACCAACGAACCGTACAACCGCTGCAATCGAGCCTGCGCAAAGCCGGTCCACCCAGGTTCTTCGAAGAGTGGTCCTCCGATGAGTGCCATAGAGATGAAGGCCTGCAGATAGGTCACCCGGAACGGTTGGGCGGAAACGTCGAGCGATTCCAAAGTCCCAGGTCGGACGATAGTAGCGAGCACCATTACTGCCGGCAGACCAATAAGGGCAAACAGGTACCATCCAAGCCCGACACGCCAGTGCACGATCTGCCGCAACAAGCGACTTACGCCCGGCCACCCTTCAATTACGCCCGTCATGATAAATCCCGACAAGATTGGTCCGAGCAAACCAGCGATGGCGAACGAACGCACTGCCTGTGAACTCAGATTGAGAACTCCGTAATACGTGAGCAGACCCGGCAGGAACATGAGCCAGGAGAAACTAAAAGTGAGGAGGAAGTAGCCGATTAAACCCCTGCAAGCGGGTAAGCGGTTGAGAACAGAGGCAGGCTGTGCGGGTTCCGTACTCAACTTCGGAACTCTCCTTCAAGTAAAGCAGTCATGTAAATGCAAGGGTATAGCGTTCGAGTGCGATAATGCATTATCCTTTGTCGTGCGATCACCGACTCATCTGCAGATAAGCGAAGATCATGGTGCAGAATTGCAATCTTGTGACGAAAGGGGGATTGGCATAGTCGAGTGAAGAAAAGCAATCCGATTCTGTCATTTGAATCGGATTGCTTGCCATTTGGTACGCCAGTTCTAGTTTTGGCGCGGTGAAAAAGATCGAGGCAATCGTCAAGCCTTTCAAAACAGAGCCGGTGAAGGAAGCGCTAATGGCAGCAGGTGTAGAAGGAATGTCTCTTAGCGAGGTGAAAGGATTTGGCCGACAGAAGGGACACAGCGAAATTTATCGCGGCACGGAGTACACCGTCGATTTTCTTCCGAAGATAAAATTCGAGATGGTTGTTCCGGACGACCGCGCACAGCGGGCTGTCGAGGCAATTTTGGGAGCGGCCAAAACCGGGAAGATCGGCGATGGCAAAATCTTTGTGACCGAGGTCGAAGAGGCTGTGCGGATTCGGACGGATGAACGGGGAACGGAGGCACTGTAACCTTTTAACGCTTCAATCCATGCACGAATATCTGTTGTCAGTCTTTCTCGGAATTGTCGAAGGGCTGACGGAATTTCTTCCCGTAAGCTCAACCGCGCATTTACGCATCTGCGAAGCGTTGCTGCATATCGACCTTCACGACGGTTTCTGGAAAATGTATACGATCGTTATCCAGCTCGGCGCCATTCTGGCGTTACCCGTTTATTTTTGGCACCGCATCCTGCAGTTTGTTCGCACGTTTCCAAAGGGCGAACGCGGCGATCGCACGATTTTCACGCATCCGTTAAGTCTGACCTTGATTGCGTTTGTTGTCACAGCGGTCCCAGCCTGGGCACTGACGAAACAAATCGGCAAGAACCTGGAAAATCTCTGGGTGATGGCCCTCGCGCTTCTTATCGGTGGAATCGTGATGTGGATCGTTGACGCTGTTTTCACGCGGCCGCGCACGATGCATATGGACGAAATGACTTTGCCGCAGGCGGTCTGGATTGGTGCCGCGCAAATTCTTTCTGCCATTTTCCCAGGGACTTCCCGCTCGATGTCCACCATTGCCGCCGGCCAAGTCGCAGGTCTGTCACGTCCAGCCGCGCTCGAATTTTCTTTTTTTTTATCGATGCCAACGATGGTGGTGGCTACGGGGTTTGATTTTTTAAAGACCGTGATGCCACACCATCACGAGGCGGATATTGCACCGCTGGCAATGAATTCGCACGCGTGGGTTGTGCTCGCCATCGGATTCATCGTTTCGTTTTTCGTAGCACTTGCCGTCGTCGCCTGGTTTATGA
>Ga0193722_1000020_pt1 | contig 41263 bp, 40 predicted proteins | sample H2m1metaG_FD_143044 | JGI IMG/M metagenome (GOLD analysis project Ga0193722, IMG submission 143044) | Soil microbial communities from a riparian zone of the East river system, Colorado, United States - H2m1 | ecosystem: Environmental > Terrestrial > Soil > Riparian zone | place: USA: East River...
TCGGTCAGGAAGTCGAAGCGCGCGTCATTAAAGTGGACAAACTCGAACGGCGCATTGGATTATCGATCAAGGCAGCAAATTACACCGAGGAACAACTGCGCAAGGAAGCCGAAGCGCTCGACATACTCCGCCCAGGCGAAGACATGGTCGGCCTTGAAAAAGCTTTCGCCGCCGCCGAACAGGAAGAGTATCGCCCCGGTGATTCCAAAAAAGAAGTGAAGGAATCCAAGGAATCCAAGCGCGAGTCGAAAAAGGAATCGAAGAAGAAATAGGTCCGGGAACTTCGTGTCAGCAAACAGACTCAGGTTTGCGTCAAAATAAGGCGACACAGCGCTGCCGGAACTCCATGACGCAAGTGTGTCAGCTGGAACCAAGGACGGTCAGCTCGACATGATGATCACAGCTGATTATAAATCGGCAGGGCATGCCGCTTAATTCTTCTCGATCCAAACTGCAATTACGGGTAATTGCGATGGCTCTGGTATTCGCGATCGCTGGTTGCGGAAGCTCGACGATCGTCGGCAAGTGGCGCCTGATGGGAGGATCAAATGCAATCCTATGGGAATTTTCGGCAAACGGCGCCGTCTTGGTCGGGGATGTGCGCGGCAGGTACAAATTCGGTGATCAGAAGCGAATCAAAATCGAAACGCCATTCGCAACGACAGTTTACCAAATGAGAATTTCCGGAGACCGGATGACGCTGCAAGAGCTCGGCGGTTCCAAGCTGGAGTTCACGAAAATAACGGAAACGGACCGCTGATCTCTCGTTCCGGTAGACCATCGGTGAAATACCTGCCGTTAAGTCTTCCCGTGCCGCGCTTGCTTGTTCGTCGCGCTGCCAGATGTCTTGTTCTTTTGTAACGCGCCCGACGGGTCAGTGCTGATCGGCGGCGTGTGATGAAGGGCCAACGCGCGGCCAAGCTCCTTTTCGTCGGTCAGATCGAGGCGCAATGGAGTAACTGAGACCCAGTTGTGCTCGACCGCCCATCGGTCGGTCCCTTCCTCGGCTCCCTGAAGCGGGATGATAGTGAACCAGAAAATTGGACGACCCATCGGATCTTTGCTGGGGGCAACTTTGCCGTCGTAATGGCGCACGGACTGGCGCGTCCAACGAATGCCCTTTGGTTTCTCTGGTAAATTCACGTTTACCAGATCCATTGTTTTTTCTTCCAGCAGCATCTCGATCACCTTTGCGACGTACGGTTCAAGCTTCGCGAAATCTGGGTCTTTGTTTTCGCTTACCGATGTGCTAAACGCGATGCCACGCACTCCGAGCAGCGCAGCTTGTTTTGCGGCAGCCAGCGTGCCGGAATGCCAGCAGGAATTGCCGAGGTTCAACCCGAGATTGATTCCCGAAAGAACGAGATCGATATGCTGCCAATGGTGCGTTCCGAGTGCAACGCAATCAGCTGGAGTACCATTCACTCGATAAGCCTCGAAGTCGCCCAGGCGAATTCGTTTGTACCGAAGCGGCCGTGAGGAAGTAATAGCGTGGCCCATCGAAGATTGTTCAACGTCGGGCGCGACGATGCGTACTTCGCCAAAACGCGACGCGACTTTCGCGAGGGCAACAATGCCCGGGCTGTAAATGCCATCGTCGTTCGAAATAAGGATTCGCATCTTCTTTGTCATTAAATTTTGCCAGATTGTTTTTGGCCGAATAATCCCGTATTTACCGATTACGAGACTGGATGCGAATCACATTAATACACAATCCTAAAGCTGGCGACGCCAGACACGGTAAGGAGCAATTGATGGCGGCGCTAGCTGAAGCCGGGCATCACGCCACTTATCAATCCACGAAAGAACCCGGCTTCAAAAAAGCGCTCAAGCAACCTGCTGACCTTGTGCTTGCCGCCGGCGGTGACGGGACGATTGGAAAGGTTGCTTTCCGCCTTATCGATAGCGGCATTCCGTTGGGTGTCCTTCCTCTGGGTACAGCCAACAATCTCGCACGGGCGCTCGGGTTCGTCGTTTCTCCCGAGGAAATCATCGCGAGACTCGAAGGCGGAAAGAAACAGGTTTTGACGTGGGACTCGCGACTGGTCCGTGGGGCGATCGATATTTTTTTGAAGGCGTCGGCGGCGGCTTGCTTGCAGATTACGTCCGGGCCGCAAAGAAAGAAGAGAAACAGAACGGGAAAGCTGAAAAACTTTCCAAAGAACAACAGATGGCGCGCCATGGAGCACTGTTACGCCGGATGCTCCACGACTATCCGGCCCGTCAATGGAAGATCGAGATCGACGGAAAAGATATTTCCGGCCGCTATATTCTTTGGGAGGCAATGAATATTCGCTCGGTTGGTCCTGCACTCCATCTGGCGCCCCGCGCCGAGACCAGAGATGGGCGATTTGATTTTGTTTGCGCGCGTGCAGCCGACCGCGCGGTCTTAATGGAACATTTCGACGCGCGCGTGGCCGGGAAGAAGAGCAAGTCTCCGTTGCCGACGAGGAGATTCCGCGAATTACGGATCGTTTGGAAGGGATCGACGATTCATCTGGACGACGAACTTTGGCGGAACAAGGAGAAGAACAAGAAATCGTCGGACGAAATCAAGATCACGGTCAAACCGTCGGCACTGATCGTTCTGCACCCAGCTGCGACAATCAAAACGTAGGCCGCAAATCAGAATTCTGCGCTCCCAGGCGTGCGGGCGAACGGGATAACGTCGCGGATGTTTGAAACACCGGTGATAAACATCAGCATTCGCTCGAAACCGAGGCCGAAACCGGAATGCGGGACGGTGCCGTAACGCCGCAGATCGAGATACCATTTGTAATCAACAGGATCCATGTTGTGACGGCGCATGTTCTCCTCCAACACGTCGAGCCGCTCTTCACGCTGGCTTCCGCCGACGATTTCGCCGATCCCCGGCACGAGCAAATCCATTGCAGTCACCGTCTTTCCGTCATCGTTCACACGCATGTAAAATGGTTTGATTTCCTTGGGATAATTGAACACTGTGACCGGACACTGAAAGTGCTTCTCGGTGAGCCAGCGCTCATGTTCCGATTGCAGATTCAAGCCGTAGTCAATCGGGAACTCGAATTTCTCTCCGCTCTTTTTTAGCAATTCGACCGCTTCGGCATAAGCGATCCGTTGAAATGGGCGGTCGACTACGAAATCAAGACGCGCAAGCAATTCCTTATCCACGAACTTGCCGAAAAGTTCCATCTCATCCGGACAATGTGCTCGCGCGTCCGCGATCAAATATTTAACAAACTCCTCGGCGAGATCCATGTTGGCTGTCAGATCGCAAAACGCCATTTCCGGCTCAATCATCCAAAACTCGCTTGCATGCCGGGACGTGTTGGAGTTCTCAGCGCGAAATGTGGGTCCAAACGTGTAAACGTTGGACAACGCCAGCGCGAACGCCTCTGCTTCCAGTTGGCCGCTTACTGTCAGGTAGGTCGGCCGGGCGAAAAAATCTTTTGCGTAATCGATTTCACCCTTCGCGGTTCGTGGCACCTCCTGGGGATCGAGGGTCGTAACGCGAAATAATTCTCCAGCTCCCTCGCAGTCGCTGCCGGTAATGATTGGCGTATGCACATAAACGAAACCCCGGTCCTGAAAAAACTGGTGAACGGCAAAGGCGAGCCTGCTCCGGACGCGAAAGACACTGCTGAAAAGATTTGAGCGAGGGCGAAGATGGGCAATTTCGCGAAGAAACTCGGGCGTATGTCCCTTCTTTTGCAGCGGGTAGGAGTCGTCTGCAGGTCCTACGATCTCGACCTTGTCCGCAACCAGTTCCCATTTTTGTCCTTTACCCTGGGAGGGGATCAGCGCCCCACTTACGGTGATAGATGCTCCAGTTGAGAGCCGTTGCACAGCCGGATAATTTGGCAAGGTCTCCCTGGCGATAATCTGAAGATTGCGCAGGCTGGATCCGTCGTTCAGCTCGATGAACGAAAAATCTTTCGAATCACGGCGCGTCCGCACCCAGCCCTGCACCTGAACGGAGTCAATGGGGGTTGCGCTTTGTAGCGCGTCCTTGATCGAAGTAATGGATCTCACGTCAGCAAATTGCCGGAGGATCGCCATTCGACAAGCGAAACGGCGCTGTTTATTCCAACGCGTAGAGGAATCCGTCGGCGCTGCCGAAGTACACCACGCCATTCACGACGAGCGGTGATGAAAAAATTCCGCCAATACGGATTTGCTGATCGTTGGCTACAATCGGCGCTTCACGCCAGTTGGAGTGATAAAGAAAGGGTACATTGAACTTGCGGTCGGCGGTGAGAACCCATCCTTTGTTTTGCTTCGAGGTCTCGACTTGAAAATCCCACAGCAGCTCGCCCGTTTTGGCGTCACGCGCTTCCAGCGTCCCATTAAGCACCCCGATGAAAGCGACGTCGCCAACAATCGTGGGTGAGGAAAACATGTAAGCTTTCCCCTGCTGACGGACTACGGGTTTACCACTGTTTGCATCGACGACGTGATATAAACTCGAGTCCGATGTCGCGAAAAACACTTTGTCGTCGGCAACGGCGGGCGAAGTGATTACCCAGCTTAGATCGTTGAAAAACCGCCATTTTTCTTTTCCGGTCGCAGCATCAAGTGCGTACAAATTCGCGTCGCGGCAACCGGTATAAACCACACCGTTCGCAACCGCCGGGGAAGATTGGAAGCCCACCTGATTGTGAATCAGGGGGTCTTCACCTGCGTGAAAACGCCATTTTTCCTTACCGGTCTTCGCGTCCACCGCGTAAAAATAGCTATCCCAACTTCCGAAAAATAAGATGCCATCTGCGAGTGCCGGCGACGCATGAACAACGTCGCCGGTTTTGAATTTCCAACGTAGATCGCCAGTCGCCGAATCCAGCGCATAAAGATTTCCGTCGCCGCTTCCGAAGTAGACGCAGCCATTCGCGACCACGGGACTCGAAAGAAACACATCAAATGGGTCGGCAATCGTCTGATTCTTCGGTTGCAATCCATGCAGACCCTTCGCCTCAAACCGGCGCTCGCCCTCAGTCGCAAACTTCCACCTTAGTGCGCCTGTCCGCGCATCGACTGCATAAAACTTTCCATCGTAACTGCCGATGTACAGCGTACCGTCCGCGATCGCCGGCGTCGAGGGGACCGGCCCGTTCGTCGCATGTTTCCAAATCTGGTGGCCGGTCTCGGCATCAACCGCATACACATTCCCATCATCGCCTCCGAAGTAGACCACATTGTCTTTGAAAACCGGTGACGACATCACCCGATCGCCAGTCGGAAATTTCCATTTCACCCGATGAAATTGCCGCGGCGCCGGTCCGGCGTACCAGCCTGAGTGCGTCGCGTCGCCGCGAAACATCGATTGTGCATTGACCGCTGCCGCGGCGCAAAGGCTCGCGAACAACACATCGATTTGCGAACCGTTCATGGCTGCTTGGCGCGCTGCAACACCAACGGCGTTTCGATCGCGCCCTGCCGAACCGCCCCGCTGAGCTTTCCGTCGCGCAACCGTCCTTCGAAGGTGATTCCGATCTCGTGCGAATCGACCGAGACCAGGTCGCCTTCCTGTGTCACAAGGTCGACAGGTAGATTGTTAGTTTTTCGCCCAACAATCACAAATTCCGCCGCCGCGCCGTCTGCTCCGCGATTTGTAAACTTGATTGATACATGCCGGGCGTAACCGAACATCTGGTAATCGCCTTTCCATTCGCCTTCGAGTTCCCTGGCAACGCGTGTGTTCCGCGGCGGACGCTCCACTTGTGGCGGGCCGGTCTTCTGCAGCGTCGTCAGTGCGCGGTTTCCAGCCTGCTCAAAGTTACCGGTCATCGTGCCGTTTCCTTCAAGCTGCAATTTCAATTGAATGCCGAGCGTGCCTTTTACCGAGAAACTAACGTCCGGCGCTTTCACCGTGATATCTGTGAGAGGCACTCCTTTCACGTCGAGGCCGGGAATGATTATTGATCCGACCCACGCGCCGTTCTCCTGGGCAAGATCGACAATCACGTTTAAATCGTCGTCGGGAATGTGTGTTGTGCCTTCCCATCGGCCGCTGATTGCTTCTTCTCCAGGGCACGGCAACGCTGTAGCGAGAACGACGATCGCGACCAACCGTGGGACTGCGCCAGGCACAGCCATTAACTTAGCGGCAGCCAACTGCCTGATTGCGGTGGCAGTTTGACGCCGTTGAGCGACAGGTAGGTGTATTCCTGCAAGAGACGCTCGTAGTCGTCCAGAAGTCGCATGGCATCGTTCGGCTTAAGGCGATCGGTTTTGATGGCGGCGTCAACCTGTGTCTTGAGCAGCCGCATCAGCTCCACTTTGTCCCACTGCACCATGGCAAGAACTTCGCCGATCGTGCTGCCACCGATCACTTCTTCGATGTACCAGCCGGACTCCTCGTCGGGATCGAGAAAAACGTGCACTTCGGTCACGCGCCCAAACAAATTGTGCAGGTCGCCCATGATGTCCTGATACGCACCGACCATGAAGACGCCGAGGTAATACATTTCGCCCGGAACGATGCGATGCAGTGGGATCGTATCGCGCACATCCTGCAAATCAGTGAACTTTGAGATCTTGCCGTCGGAATCGCAGGTGATGTCCACGATCATTCCGTGGCGATCTGGCGGCGTGTCCAGACGATGGATGGGCATGATCGGAAACAATTGACCGAGCGCCCAGTGATCGAGCAGCGATTGGAAAACCGAGAAATTGCAGATGTACTGGTCGCCCAACGTCGTTTCGAGCTGCTTGACTTCCTCGGGAATAAAGCGCAAGCCGCGATGCATATTCACGATCTGTTGCGCGAGCTGCCAGTAAATCGTATCGATCTTTGCTTTTGATTCGAGATCAAGCAGACCGAGCTCGAAGTTCTGCTGCGCTTCCTCCTTGATTTGCTGGATGTCGTGCAGGCTCTCGAGACGATTGCCACGCTTAAGCCGCTGCTTCACATCGAGGATATCGCCGACCAGTTTGTGGTCCTTCTCATCCGCGGTAACTCGCAACTTCGGCGCCGTTTTCTCGATGGAGCTGAACGCTTCCATGACCAGCACGGAGTGATGCGCGACGATCGCGCGGCCTCCTTCACTCACTATCGCCGGATGCGGGACGCCTTCGGAATCGCAAACGTCCATAATGTTCCACACAACGTCGTTGGCATATTCCTGCAGCGAATAATTTGCCGAGCTATCGAAATCACTGCGCGACCCGTCGTAATCGACGCCAAGACCGCCGCCGACGTCCAGATATCCAAGCTCGTGCCCTAGCTTCGCAATCTTCGCGTAATAGCGCGCTGCCTCGCGCACGGCACGCTTGATAATTGAAATTTCCGGCACCTGCGAACCAACGTGAAAATGAATGAGTTTAAGACAATGTGCTAGGCCGGCCGCTTTCAGCATTTCGCTCGCGGCGACGAGACTTGTTGTATCGAGACCGAACTTCGCGTTCTCGCCGCCACTCGGCGCCCATTTTCCAGCGCCTTTGCTGTAAAGGCGCACTCGAATTCCGATGTGCGGTTCCACGCCGACTTCCTTTGCTGCGCGGATTGTTTGCTCGAGCTCTTCGAGTTTCTCGGCAACGATGACCACCTTCTTACTGAGCTTGCAACCGAGCAGCGCGATGCGGATGAACGCTGCGTCTTTGTAGCCATTGCAAATAATGAGACTTTCGGGATCCTGGTGCATCGCCAGCGCGGCGACCAGTTCCGGCTTGCTTCCGGCCTCGAGACCAAAATGAAATTGCTGGCCGGCATCGACAATTTCTTCAATGACTTCGCGCAACTGATTAACCTTAATCGGAAAAACACCGCGATACTCATTCTTGTAACCGAACTCTGTGATCGCCTCTTGAAATGCCCGGTTTACCGATTCGACACGGTGCCGGAGCAAATCTTGAAATCGGATGACCAGCGGAAAACTTAAACCGCGGTTGCGTGCTTCATTTACGACTTCCAGGATGTCAATCGTGCCGCCGTTTTCCTGTAGAGGTCGGGCCACAACGTTCCCGGTTGGGTTGACGGTAAAATAACCGCCGCCCCAACCATCGACATTGTAGGTCGCGATCGCTGCGTCAACGTCCCACTCGTTTTTCATTTGGTCAGATCGCGCGGCGAATGAATGCCGCAAAACGCATATTCAGTCAGGGTGTTCAACATGCAAGCCTGCACAATCAAAATTTTCACCGACTCACATGTCGCGTGTTTGCTGGGGAAGAACGACAACCTATGCGGGGCACACCGCTTGTTTTTCGCTTCCCTGCGGATAACGTTCGCTGGTGAACAAAACGGTGATCGAGGTGCAGGTGCGGGCGGTTTTGCCGACAAGCGGCGGGTGTGCAGTGTTTCTCGGCAATAACGACAAGGTGTTCATCATTTATGTCGATCAAACGGTGGGCAGCGCGATCACGATGTTCATGCGCCAGATCACCAAGGAGCGTCCTCTAACCCACGATCTGATGGCGCATTTGCTGACCGCGCTGGGCGCAAAAGTGGAACGCGTCATCATTAATGATCTGAAAAATGCCACCTACTACGCGCGAGTAATTATTCGGGTCCAAAACGAATTGCATCAGGAAAAGATCATCGAGCTCGACGGGCGCCCCAGTGATTGCATCGCAATGGCCACGCAACAGAAGGCCCCCATTTACGTGAGTCAGGATGTCTGGGATGAAGTAGACGATATGAGCGACGTCTTGCGCAAGATGGAAGAAGAAGGGCTAAAACCGGATCCCGAAGCGGAAGAGTAGACAACGGTTAAAAAGTTAAGAGGTTAAAAAAGATTTCTAATCGTCCGCAGTCGGACACCTTTCCCTTTTTCCTTTCTGACACTTTTAACCATTTAACTTCTGCTCAGCCCAGCAAATCACCGTAGCGCTTATCAGCTAATTCCAGACAGCGCGCCAGAATCTCTGACGCAGTATTGAGTTTCAGCGTTTCCGCGACCAGTTCGCGGCATTCGGGAATTGTCAGACTTTGCACCGCGCGTTTAATTCGCGGAACCAACGTCGCGCCCGCGCTCAGTTCGTCCATGCCGAGGCCCAGCAACAGCGGGACGAGCGCCACGTCTCCCGCCATTTCTCCGCAAACCCCCACCCAGATGTTGTTGGCGTGCGCCGCATCAGCGATCATTTTTAACAAATGCAGTATTGCGGGATGCGTCGGCTCATAAAGGTGCGCGAGCTTTTCGTTTACTCGATCGACTGCAAGCGCATACTGGATCAGGTCGTTTGTGCCAATACTGAAAAAATCGACCTCTGCCGCGAGCACATTGGCGCAGATGGCTGCGCTCGGGATCTCGATCATCGCGCCGACATCGATCTTTTCCGCCATAGGAACGCCTGACCGGCGCAGCTCTTCTCTGCAGTCGGCGAGAACGGCCTTGGCACGACGCAACTCCTCCAAACCCGAGATCATTGGAAACATGATTTTTATGTTGCCGGCAGCGCTGGCACGAAGGACGGCTCGCAATTGCGTTTTAAAGAGATCTATGTTCTCGAGGCAAAGCCGGATGGCGCGCCAGCCAAGAAAAGGGTTTAACTCATCGGTGATATCTACTGCGCCTGGAGCGAGTTTGTCGCCGCCGAGATCGAACGTCCGGATAATCAACGGATCGGGCCGGACGCGCTCCGCTACTTTTCGATACGTTTCGAATTGTTCGTTCTCCGTTGGCAACGTCGTGCGATTTAGATAAAGAAACTCCGTGCGATAGAGTCCAATACCCTCCGCACCATTGGCTGTAACCGCTTCAACGTCTTCCGGAAGTTCTATATTTGCCGAGAGAACAATGTGACGGCCATCACGCGTGGTCGATTTTGTCGTGCGCAGCTCTTTCAGTCGTGCCGTAACTTTGGCTCTCCTTGATTCAATCTCTGCATAGTGCGCGATTGTTTCTGGCGCCGGATCAACGACTAGCAGGCCATCGCTTCCATCAACGAGCACGCGTTGACCTGTTTCGAGTTTTGTAGTGATATCGTGCAATCCGACGACCGCTGGGATATTGAGCGAACGCGCTAGAATCGCGGCGTGCGAGGTGCGGCTACCCACGTCAGTTGCGATCCCAAGCACATTTGCGCGGTTAATGCTGGCCGTATCGGAAGGAGTTAGATTGTGCGCAACAAGAATGTGCTGCTCGCTCAGGGCGAGAAATGTCTTGGGGGCCTTGCCCTGCAGGTTGCGAATCACTCGCTTTGTCACGTCCTGAATGTCCAGCGCACGCTCTCGCAAATAGGGATCGTCGATCTTGTTCAGTGTCTCGGCGTAACGGGTGGCAACTTCCTGAAAGACCCATTCCACATTGCAAAGATCCGTCTCCAGTTTCCGCAGTACTTCGTCGATTAACGTGCGGTCTTCCACGACGAGCAGATGTGCATCGAAAATGGCGGCATCTTTCGCGCCGATGGATTCTGCAATGCGCTGCTGCATTTCCAAAATCTGCATGCGCGTTTGAATTAGCGCCGTCTCGAATCGCCCTATTTCGTCTGGGACTTGAGAGGACGCGATGCGGTAACGCACCACATCATCCAGGTCATCGCGCACGACATGAATCTTGCCACAGGCCATTCCCGCAGAGACGCCTACTCCTTCAAATCGGATTTCCTGATGCGCGCTGTCGCTCATGCACTTGCCAGAGTAAAGCAGATGTCAAACAATGCGAGTTCCGCATCGCCTTCGCCATAGGTCGCATAGGTCCCATGGAGTCGCACGCGACAAATGAGACAAACGGGACGAATCAGTCCTCGTTAAAACCCGCCTTGATCAGAGCCTCGATTTCTTCGATCGCCTTGTCGGCGTCGGGACCCTCACAACGGACGTGCAGTTTCGATCCTTGGCCAGCGGCTAGCATCATCAGACCCATGATGCTCTTGCCATTTACCTCTTCGCCTTCCTTCGACACCCAGATTTCCGAGCGAAAACGACTCGCAATCCTGACGAACATCGCGGCCGGTCGTGCATGGAGTCCCAGACGATTCGTGATCGGGAGATCCTTTTCAATCTTCCGAACACGCTCTGCGCGACCCGTTTTTCTATACAGCAAGCCCATTACCCAGCTCCCTTCCGCTCCATCAAACTGAGCAATCTGGTGTTGAAATCGATTGCACTGTTCTGGCCCAGGCCCTTCAATTTTTCGTCCATCGCCGCGACTTCAATCAGCCGCGCCATGTCCCGGCCGGGCCTTACTGGAATGGTCACATGCGGCACCGGAAGGCCAAGGATTTCATAAAATTCCCGATCCAACCCGATTCGGTCGACTTCCTCCACGTCTTGCCAGTCCTTGAGCGTGACCACCAGATCGAGACGCTTCTCGATTCGAATGCTGCCAATGCCGAAAACCTTCGCCACATCAATAATGCCAATACCGCGCACTTCCATGTGATTGCGAGTCAATTCGGGCGCTGTTGCCATCAGCTCACGGCCTTCAAGTGAAGTAATTCGGGTCACATCGTCTGCGACGAGACTGTAGCCGCGCTCAATCAGGCCCAGGACGCACTCACTTTTGCCAATTCCGCTCGCCCCCCGAATCAAGACGCCCACACCTAGGATATCCACCATGCTACCGAATTCGGTCACTGTAGGAGAAAAATCCATCTCCAGCGCGATCGTCGCCGCATTAATGAACTTCATGGTAATCATCGGTGTCCGAAACACCGCGATTTTTGCCTCGGCTGTAACGGACAGCAACTCCGGCGCAAGATGAAAGCCGCGCGAAACCACCAGACAGGGGATTTTGCGCTCGCATAATTTTCGAAATCGCCTGATGCGCAGCTTTGAAGGCAAACTTTTCAGATAGGAATGCTCGGCCGCGCCTAACACCTGCACACGTTTCTCGGCGAAATAAGTGTAGAAGCCTGAGAGGGCGAGTCCGGGACGGTTGATGGTTGGCTCACGAATTTTCCGATGGAACCCCACACGCGGTTCCTCCAGCTTCATCTGCAACTTATCGGCGTGGGAATTGTAGAAGCTCTCCACGGTAACAACCGGGACACTCTTCTGCCGATCGCTTTGGGATGTGATCGTCTGAGTGCCGCGTTGTTCCACCATGAGGATTAACTTCTAGCGTGAATGACGCGCAATTTCCAATATGCATCGTACCACACACTCGCCGCTGCCTTTTTTAAAGAGCACGAGGATCCAGGGAAAGCACTGTAAATTATCTTTTTCCCTGCTCTTGATAGCGGATCACTTTCATCCTTTCGAGCGTGACAAGGCCGCCCCCCATCATTTCATCGAGCACAGGTAAGAATGCATTGATCTTTTGCGCGGTGTCCACGATTTCGATCACAATTGGAAGGTCCATCGACAAGCGAAGGATTTTCGCAGTGTGCAGATGACTTGATTTTCCAAAACCCATTGGTCCGCGCAGCACGGTTGCACCCGCCAGCTCCAGTTCGCGTGCTTTCAACACAATCGCCTCATACAGTGGTCGATGCTGATAACGATCACTTTCGCCAATAAAAATCCGCAGGAGGACGGCGTCTTCAGGAAGGTGCATAGGTGGTCTTTATTTCGGCAATATTGCGAGAGCAAGAATGCGTCCAAGCCAGACGGCAGCAAGACAGCAAACAAATGAGAGCAGTGTATTCAGGCCGGCTTTGAACCAGTCTCCATCTCGAACGAGATCGAGTGTTTGCAAGCTGAAGGACGAAAACGTTGTGTAACCGCCACACACGCCGATCATGAAGAATTGGCGAAGCCGCGGTGAGATAAGAAAGGACCCTTCCGGGTCTATGAAAGCGGCAAAGAACCCGATAGCGAACGACCCGGTAACATTCACGACGAGTGTGCCCAGAGGAAAAAGCTCACCGCCGCGTTCAGCAACAAAACCCGATACCCAGAATCGGGCTCCGGTCCCAAGTGCGCCGCCTGCCATTACCAGGATATAATCGAGCATTAAAAAACTCCTTCCGTTGGAAGGAGTCATTAGCTCGCGCGGTTTTCCCCGCCTTTAATGAGGAAGGCAAACTCCATTGCCCGGGTAGGACTTTACAGCATTTCTACTTCCGATCAAACAACAGGTTCAGCAATTGCGTCTTGATTCTTCTTCGTCATTGGCGCGTCACATCTTGAAGCGCTCGCCGAGGTAAAGCTGACGGCTGATGGGATCGTCGATGAGAAAATCCTTTGTGCCTTCGCTCTCAACCCGGCCATCGAAAATCAAATACGCGCGGTCCACGATGGAAAGGGTCTCGCGCACGTTGTGGTCAGTGATCATGATCGCAAGCCCCGACTTGCGCAGGTTTACGATAATCTGCTGAACGTCGTACACGGCGATGGGATCAACGCCGCTGAAAGGCTCGTCAAGCATCAACAGCTTCGGCTGGGTGACCAGCGAACGCGCAATTGTCAGTCGCCGTTTCTCCCCTCCACTCAATGTGAGCGCAGTATTTTTGGCGACCCGCTCAATGCCAAACTGGTGCAGCAGTTGATCGCAGCGGTTCCGTCGTTCGGCCCTGCTTAACGGAAGCGTTTCCAAAATGGCGAGGATGTTTTGTTCGACCGTCATTTTCCGAAAGATCGATTCTTCCTGCGGCAAATAACCCATGCCAAGCCGCGCGCGCTTGTACATCGGATAGTCCGTGACATCGGTGTCCGAAAAAATCACGCGACCGCTGTTCGGCCTGACCAGGCCAACGATCATGTAAAAACTCGTTGTCTTACCTGCTCCATTCGGTCCGAGCAATCCCACAATCTCGCTGGCGCCGACATGCATGTTGATTCCGTCCACTACCGCCCGGCCTCCGTAGATCTTGACCAGTTGATCGGTGCTCAGGACGGTCTCCGCCTTTTTTGTGACCGGCGGCGGAGCTTTCGGAGTAGAAACAGGCGCGGCTTGGCTAATCATGGTTTTGGCAGAGACGGAGCGGGTGAAGCCTGAGCTGCCGGAGCTTGGGAGGGTTTTGCTTGCCCCTTTTTATCCTGGTCTGGCTGCTGCACAATTTCGGTGCGACTGGGCCCGTGCGTCCTTAGCTGACTATTCTGGCTGACGACCATGACCGTATCGGGACTGGTTGCCACGTGCAGGTTTGGTCCCTCTTGCACCCGCGGTGTTCCCACCAATTCAACATCGCCGGTGTTAGCTGTATAAGTGGCTTTATCGGAACGGCCAACAGCGCGGGTCGGAGATCCACCCTTCGGATCGGGCCGGTCGCGCACGAGTCCAACATTGCCTTCTGCGATGGCTTTTTCCAGGCTCTGGTTTTGTCCCTTTGTAATAAACACTGTCAGCTTGTCGGATTGCAGATTGAAACGCGGATCGACTACCTTCACACGGCCGCTAAAGATGCCCATGTTCTTGGCTGAATCAAAAAAAGCCTCGTCCGCATAGATTTCCGTTGTCGTCGGTTGATCGGATTGCTGCCCCGCAGTGCCCGAGCCAAACAAGTTCGGGCCGGACGATTTATCTTCTTTCTTTTTGTCTTTGTTTTTCGCTTTCTTGTCTTTCGGTTTCCCTGCCTTGTTCGCCTGCACAGGTGATCCCGCTGGCGCGGCGGCAATCTCCCCCGGCAAGCGCGTTCCGAACGCCCACGTGAGAACCAAAACCAACACTGCAAATTTTTTCATTCGCTCGTGTTGGGTTTTGCAGTCAGGTGGGATTTGTCGCTGAGCACCATCTTGACGTTTCCGATCAACCGCCCGGTCTTCGAGTTCGTGTCGAACTGCACCGAATCGCCCGCGATGTTGAAGTCGGACCGTTGGATCGTTGTGCGCTCCTGCGAGCTGAGAATCCGGGTCTTCAAGTCCAGCACCGACGTGCGCATGTCGATTTGGAGGTCGGTCTGACTCTGCGGAGTGTAGGTTGTGATTTTAAGTTGTTGAAAACCTACGTGTTCTTGATCAATTCGGTGGGCCGTCCCAGCTTCAAATTTTCCCCTTAACCGGCCGTCACCATCAAAATCTGGCAACACGAGGCCCTTGGCTTCGTGTCCAATTGGTAACGGAATGTTCGTCAAACTCTGTTCCGCCGGGGACCCGCCCGGTTTCTTTTTACGACCTTTCGACTGACCGGATACTTGAGGTGCCGCCATCGCAACGCACATCCAGACCGACGCTAGCCAAAACGACAGGACCCGACGGAGATGAGAGCGGGTCCGTGGAGCCTCTCGCTCCCTCGACGCAATACCCTTGTTACCCGGGCGAGTGAGGTCAATCGCCCCTAGCTGAGACGGCAGCATGAATAGCCTTTAACACGCGCAGTTGCTTCGGCAAATCCTTTAGGGGAATCTGATTCGGCCCGTCTGATAACGCGCGCGCGGGATTTTCGTGTACCTCCATGAAGATTCCATCACACCCGGTTGCCATTGCCGCTCTGGCCAGTGCCGGCGCCAAAACACCATCACCCGATGTAGAGTCCCCTGCTCCGCCCGGACGTTGTACCGAATGGGTCGCGTCAAAAATCACGCGATAGCCGGCGTCGCGCAGCCAATAGAGCGAGCGCATGTCGGCTACGAGGTTGTTGTAGCCGAAACTAGTGCCCCGCTCGGTGAAACAAAATTGCTCATTGCGAAACGTAACCAATTTCTCGGCGATATTTCGCACATCCCACGGCGCGAGAAACTGACCTTTCTTCACGTTGATCGCGCGCCCCGTTTCCGCGGCCGCCCGCAACAAATCGGTTTGCCTGCAAAGAAACGCCGGAATTTGCAACATGTCGATCTTTTCGCCCGCAATCTCAGCTTCGGCGGGTGAATGAACATCCGTTGTGACAGGGATTTTCAAGTCCCGGCCGATGGCTGAAAGAATTTCGCAGCCTTCGCGCACACCGATTCCCCGAAAAGAACGCACAGAAGTTCGATTCGCTTTGTCGTATGACGCCTTGAAAATGAAATCGATATCTTCGGCGGCGCAGATTTCAGCGATCTTCTTCGCCATTCGATGGACAAACTTCTCCGACTCGATCACACACGGGCCAAGGATGAATACCGGTTGTTTGCCACCAATTGTGACTTTCCCAATGCGTAGTGGCTGCCGTTTCATTAGTTGTGCCCATTCTCGCGATTCGGACGATTGAGGTCAATCATCCTACCTCGCTATTCCCGCACCGACAGGCAGGGGCGGTTCACCTGAACCGCCCGTGGATCGCCCTCGCTTCACCAGATCGTAAATGGCAAATGGCACATACAATCCGAGGAAGAAAAGCAACGCGACTGCGTGCAATTGCAGGAGGTAAAGCGGCCACGAATCGGAGAGAAAACTCAGAATGGAAAATGCTTCTGGCTTGTGCAGCAAAAATCCGTAATTAACGTCCGTCAATTTGTCGATAACCAGAGTAACCACAAAATAAAATTCCGACCACAGCCACACTCGCACGATCGACATGGGGTATGGTCGATATCGGCGGGTCAACATCAGGAATACGACGCCGACGATGATGGTTGAATGCGATGTAAAAAAACTGATAAATCGCCAATCTGGAAAACCAAAACTCAGGTTTGGCGTGAGCACGGCTTGCAACGTGCCGCCAATCCCCCAGAAGTACGCCACTTCAAACCAGCGCTGACTTCCGGTCCACATCGCCACGATTACGACCGCCATGCCCCAGTCGCACATTTGCATTGGCAGCATGTGTTGCCAATCGACGATGCCACGGCTGCGGATGAAAATCAGATAGACGACATAGTTCACGATCAGTACCGCCGAGAGGACGCTGATAATCATCTTCTCCAGCGGCTGCGATTTCGTGCGCCACACGATTGCGGCAAGCGCAAACGGCAGGACGATCGTGACGAAAATAACCGTGAGATGCGGCAAACCGTATGGTTGGAATTCAGGCTCCATGCGTTGTTCTAGCCGCGATTGTGCCAATCGCGCAATCCGGTGAAAACACGCTTAACACAAGCGCCTCTGCAAATTCGGGCACAAGGTCCGCTCGTTCAATTCACCGGATTAGCCAGAGATTACACGGAATGACATCGGTGACCCACGCGATATTACCTGGCAATTGAGTTCCACCGGCATTTTTCTTTAGCGGCACGACCAGTAAGTCTGCTTGCACCGATTGAACAAAATCCGACGCAGCCAAGCCCGTGTTCCCACGGATGCAGCGCGCCTCGATCGGAACATCGGTTACTCCGGCAGACAAAACGAAGTTTTCCAACGCCTCTTCTTCCTCATTGTCCGCGCTTGGTTTTGCGCGTTTCCCTGCATTCCCACGAATCGATGCACGCGCCTGATCAAACGTGGTGATGATACGAATCACATAAAGCCGCTCGGACGATTCCGCCGCAGCGAGCGTCAACGTCCTCTTCAACGCCTCCAATCTGGCCTCAGAATAATCAGCAACAAAGACGATCCGGCGCAGTGGTTTGGGGTTTGCCGCCGGGGTAGTAAAAAGCATCACCGAGCAGGGGGCTTCCCGCACAAGGCGACGCGCGACATTGCCCAGAAATGGATGCAGGACCACTTCTTTTTCCAGTGCGCCGGCAACGATCACGTCGATTTTCTCGCGAGCGAGCGCGCGCAGAATTGCTTCGGCTGGGTCTCCCTTTTCGTAGTGAATCTTTGAATTAAGCGGAAGCTCCAGTTGTCCGAGCGCGTCGCTAAACTTTTTTGCGATTTCCTCATTGCGCTCGCCGACATAGATCAAGTGAAGATCGGCGGAAAAGTGTTCTTGAATGCGCTTCGCTTCCGCAAGGACCTGCCTAAATCTCGGCGAAAACGTGCTCGCCACGGCAATAGTCTTGTATGGCGTTGGATCGCGCATGGGAGTGACGATTAATTTCGTGTCTCACGAACTTTAGGCAAATTGGACTGAAAATGACGAATGTCGAAAGAATGCCGAACCGCGAAAAATGGAGCAAGCATTCAGCATTTTTCGCGATGAGCCTGTCACGCCGACGTTTTGACCAGTCGGAAACATTGGGGCTTCATTGTCGTTCGTATCGCCTGCCACGCCGTAGTTTCGCGACCGCGGGACGAAGGCGCGTGATTCGTCATTTGCTTTCCATTTTGCGCTTCATGGGTCACGTTTCCTTTTATGCGACGGGCGATTTACCCTGGCAGTTTTGATCCGATCACAAATGGTCATGTCGACGTGATCGAGCGTGCTCGAAAATTATTCGACGAAGTCGTGGTGGCTGTGACGCACAACGACGAGAAACAACCTCTTGTCTCACTGAACGACCGCCTCGATTTGCTGCGAGAAACGGCGGGTAAAATCGACAACGTGAGAATCGCGGAGTTCGAAGGATTGCTTGTCGAGTTCGCCAGGAATGAAGAAGCTGGAGTAGTCATCCGCGGTTTGCGCGCGATCTCCGATTTTGAATTTGAATTTCAAATGGCTCTGATGAATCGGAAATTGGACTCCGCGGTAGAAACAATTTTTCTCATGCCTAAAGAGGAATACACTTATCTTAGTTCTCGCATTGTTAAGGAAATCGCGCGGCTTGGCGGCGACGTCTCCGGTTTTGTCCCGGCGTGCGTTGCCAGGGCGCTGAGCAGGAAATTTGGCTGATGATTTTCGGAAGGCTCTGTGAATGAAAATTCATCTCAAACAAATTCCGGCACAGGGTCTGCATTTGGACGGGGACGAAGGTTGCCCGATCCACGACCTTGAAGCGGAGGGAATTCGTTGCGCTGGTCAGTTGCACTATAATATCGACGTGGGCATCGCTGGAGGCGCACTTTGGTCAAGAGGCTCGCTGTCACAACCAGTGGAGCTCAGTTGTGTATCGTGTCTGGAAAAATTTGTGCACGAAATTGAAGTACCGGGATTTGCCGTGCACATGGAGCTGAATGGCCCGGAAACGGTCGATCTCACGCCTCTTATGCGGGAGGATCTTTTGCTTAACCTGCCAGCACATCCGCGCTGCGACAGAGATGGCAACCGTGTTTGCAAGGTGAAACAACTGGAGACCATTGAGCAAGACAAAGAGCGGAAATTGGATTGGAGTGCGCTGGATAAGCTGAACCTTAATCGTTGATCTGTTCAAACGTTGAAGCGTTGAAACGTTGTTTTCCCGTCGGAATTGTGCTTTGGTAGGCACCTGCCATGGGAGTCCCAAAACGCAAAACATCCAAGATGCGATTGCGCACGCGCAAAGCAGCGAACCGGTGGCGTGCTCCGCATCTCAACAAATGCACCCAGTGCGGAAGCACCATCCCCTCGCACATTGCTTGCCCGTCGTGCGGTTACTACCGCGGACGACAGGTACTGACGCTTGAGGGCAAATAAGTTGCATTCGGCGGCTAAAGTCCGCAAAGTTTCCCACCGATGAAGATCGCCCTCGACGCGATGGGCGGTGACTTTGGCCCGCCTAACCTCGTTGCTGGCGCCGTTATGGCGCTGCGTGAGTACCCCCATATCACTAAGCTTTTTCTTGTTGGCGACTCAGCGCGGATCGAAGCGGAACTCAAGAAGCATGGCTGCAACGACAGCCGGATCGAGATCACACACGCGACGCAAGTAGTAGATATGAGCGACCGCGCATGGTCGGCGGTCAGGCGAAAGAAGGATTCATCAGTTAGTCGTGCATTCGATCTCGTGAAGCGCGGGCAAGCGGATGCAGTGGTAAGCGCAGGTCACACAGGGGCGGCCGTCGCCGCGGGCACGATCAAGCTTCGCACGTTGCCAGGAATCGATCGACCGGGTATCGCAGCCGTGCTTCCGACCGAAACGAATGTCTTCGTTTTGATCGATGCAGGCGCGAATATCGATGCGCGCCCAGAACATCTTCTTCAATACGCGTTCATGGGCTCGGTCTATTCACGTCATGTTCTCCATTACAAGAATCCGACCGTTGGTCTGGTCTCGCTTGGCGACGAGGACGTTAAAGGCACCGAATTAACCAAGGAAGTGTTTAAGATGCTGAGACCGAGTTCGCTTAACTTTGTCGGCAACATAGAAGGCCGGCATTTGTTTGAGGACCCGGTGGAGGTCGTGGTGTGCGACGGATTCGTTGGCAACGTGATCCTGAAAACATGCGAATCGATCGCGGTGGCGATGTTTCAATGGCTCAAGCACGAGCTGATGCGAACAACGACGCGAAAGATTGGCGCATTCCTCGCGAAGAATGCCATTGGAACAATTAAGGCCAAGACGAACTATGAAGAGTACGGCGGCAGTCCGCTTCTCGGCGTAAACGGCATCTGCATCATCGCGCATGGCGCGAGCACGCCACTGGCTGTCAAGAACGCACTGCGAGTGGCGGCAGAGTCGATTGAACAGCAGGTAAACCCGCATATCGTCGAAGAGCTTCGCCGTTACTATGAAACGACAGCCTCGCTCGAACCCGCGCTCCAATAAAGCGCTGCGGACGGTCTCGATCATCGGCACAGGCAGTTATGTGCCTGAAAAGATCCTGACCAATGCGGACCTCTCACGAATGGTCGATACCAGCGACGATTGGATCATCACTCGGACCGGCATCAAGGAACGCCGTGTCGCCGGAAAGGATGAAAACACCAGCGATATGGCAGCCAAGGCAGCGCTCAAGGCGCTCGAACAGGCGAAGGTCTCCGAGAAGGAGATCGATCTCATTCTCGTGGCAACGGCCACTCCTGACATGCTTTTCCCGGCCACGGCCTGCTTCGTTCAGAAGAAAATCGGGGCAACCAACGCCGCTTGCCTCGACATTTCCGCAGCATGCGCAGGCTTTCTCTTTGGCCTTGAGATTGCGCAGCAATTTATCACCTCACATACGTACGACACTGTGCTGGTGATTGGCGCCGATAAATTAACGTCGATCACTAACTGGACCGATCGCAACACTTGCGTCCTTTTTGGAGACGGCGCTGGTGCTGCTGTTTTACGTCACCGCGGTAGCGCGCACGGCGTTATTAGCACCCACATCGGCAGCGATGGACAATACACAGACATTTTGTTCATGCCCGGCGGTGGTTCGCGATGCCCGATCACAAGTGAAAACGCCGATAAGCATTTGGCAACGATCCATATGACGGGCAAGGAAGTTTACAAACAGGCCGTCATAGCAATGCTAAATGCAGCCAAAAAAGTCCTCGATCAGGCTGGACTTTCCGTCGACGACATTGCCTGCGTTATTCCGCACCAGGCGAACCTCCGCATCATGGAAGCGATTGCGGATCGGCTTGGTATCTCGCGCGACAAGATGTTCGTGAACCTGGATCGTTACGGCAATACCTCGGCTGCTGCTGTGGCTATCGCATTGGATGAAGCTAACCGCACTGGGCGAATCAAGGCGGGTGATTACGTTTTGCTGATCGTATTTGGCGGCGGACTAACCTGGGCGAGCACGATCATAGAATGGTGAAATTGTAGGGCGTCTGTGTCAGACGTCGAACCAAAGTTGGCGTTTCACAGAAACGCCATAGAATCAACTCTATGCTAATCGAAACCCACGCACATCTCGATTATCCGGATTTCGCCAACGATCTCGACGATGTGCTGCGGCGCGCGAACGATGCGGGCGTCACGCGTATCGTCACTATCGGCACATCATTGGAAAGCAGCCGGCGCGCGATCGATCTGGCAGAGAATCATCCAGGCGTCTTCGCGACAATCGGCGTTCATCCGACGTCTGTTGAAGACGCGGACGACGACGTGATCACGCCGCTGCGCGAGCTGGCGAAGAACCCACGCGTGGTGGCGATCGGTGAGGCTGGGCTCGATTACCACCGTTTGCCGAGCGAAAAAGTAGCGAAGGAAGAGCAGGTCCAGGTCATGTCCGCGCTACGGACTGAGACCGACGAAGAAATCGAAGCGCAAATCCGCGACGGCGCTTACAAGTCGAAACAGGCAAGCCTATTTCAACAGCAACTCGATCTCGCGGTGGAGCTGGGGTTAAACGTAGTGATCCATCAGCGCGACGCATGGGAAGATACTCTGAAAATCATGCGCCCTTACAGCGGGAAATTGCGTGGCGTTTTTCATTGCTTCGGCGGCTCGCTTGAAGAGGCAAATGAAGTTCTCGATCTCGACCACCTCGTTTCGTTCACTGGAATTGTTACTTTCAAAAACGGCGTGGCCGTGCGAGAAGTTGCGGCACAAATCCCGCTTTGGAAATTCATGGTGGAAACCGACTGCCCCTATCTGGCGCCTGTTCCTTTTCGCGGAAAACGCGCGGAACCGGCCTATACACGCATTGTGGCGGAAACGATCGCAGCAGCGCGAGAGATTCCGCTGAAAGAAGTTGCCGATGCAACAACCGAAACCGCGGAAGGATTTTTTCAGTTTAATCGGACATGAACATAAATAATGGTAGAGCGCGACCACCGGGTGCGCCGAAAATGCGCCACAAAATGGATGTCTCGGCGATCCGTTGCCTCGTCTTGCTTCTTGCGCTTATTCTCGCATCCTGCGCAGCGCCGGACACGCAGCATCAAATTGTCGTCAGCACGCGCGAACAAAAACTCGCCATTATTGATCGCGGCAACGTCCTTGCAGTTTATCCAGTCTCTACGTCAAAATTCGGATTGGGCGATCGGCGCGGCAGCCGTTATACGCCACTGGGTAAAATGCAGATCGCCAAAAAAATCGGCGACAGTGCGCCGCCTGGCGCGGTGTTCAAGGATCGGTTGCGCACAGGTGAAATCGTTGTGCCGGATTCGCCCGGTCGCGATCCAATCGTGACGCGCATTCTCTGGCTGCGGGGACTGGAGGCACAAAACGCCAACGCGTTCTCTCGAGATATTTACATCCATGGCACGCCCGAAGAACGGCGCATCGGAACGGCAGCCAGTTATGGGTGCATCCGGATGCGTTCGAGCGACATCATACAACTATACGACATCGTCGGAACTGGCGCTGCGGTCACTATTGTAAACGCACCACTTGCCGCTGCCGTTCCGAGTCTGGTGTCAGCTCATTCGATGGCTGACACAAATACGGCGCCATTTGTAATGCGATAGGGTTGTAGCCCTGGTCGCTGACCCCGGGCCGCTCGGGCCGAATATTCACGCAGCCGCGGTCAGCGACCAGGGGCTAGAATTACGGCAGCTTGCCGAGATGCTGTCTCGGCGTCTCGCGCGACAACAATGCCAAGTCAGCGTCCACCATGATACGCACGAGTTCCTGGAAACGCACTTTCGGTTCCCAACCCAGAGCCTTTCGCGTCTTCGAAGCATCACCAACCAGAAGATCCACCTCTGCGGGCCGCTCATAACGAGGGTCGTGTTTGACGTATTGCTTCCAGTCCAGGTTGGCGTGGGCAAAAGCTGCTTCGGCAAACTCGCGCACAGTATGGGATTCGCCGGTAGCCAGCACGAAATCGTCGCCTTCGCCAATCTGCAAGATTCGCCAGATGCCTTCAACGTAGTCAGGCGCGAAGCCCCAATCTCGCTTCGCGTCCAGATTGCCGAGGAACAATTCCTTTTGCAGCCCGTGTTTAATCGCTGCGACAGCACGCGTGATTTTCCGAGTGACAAAAGTTTCGCCGCGCCGCGGGCTTTCATGGTTGAACATGATGGCGTTGCTCGCGCAAAGAGCGTAACTCTCCCGGTAATTGACGGTCGCCCAGTATGAAAAAACCTTTGCCACGGCGTAGGGACTGCGCGGCCAAAACGGCGTTTTCTCGGTTTGCGGTACCTCTTGGGCCTTGCCAAACATTTCGCTGCTCGACGCTTGAAGGAAACGGCAACGCAATCCGGCTTCTCGAATTGCTTCCAGAATGCGGATGGTACCCACGCCCGTGACGTCAGCTGTGTACTCAGGGATGTCGAAGCTCACACGCACGTGGCTCTGCGCTGCAAGATGGTAAATTTCGTCCGGCTTTAATTGGTACAGAAGCTTCACCAGATTAACAGAGTCGCTAAGGTCCCCGTAATGTAGAAATAGCCGCACATCATTGACGTGGGGATCTGCATAAAGATGATCGATGCGGGAAGTGTTGAACGTGCTCGCGCGGCGAATAATGCCATGGACTTCGTAGCCCTTCTCCAGCAGCAGTTCCGCAAGATAACTACCGTCTTGACCGGTGATGCCGGTGATGAGCGCCCTCTTCATGAACAGCGTTTCCGTTTAAAGCAAAGGTCGTGCACGAGCAACCTGTTTAGAGTCCTCGCAAAATATTAATCAGTGAGAAACGAGTTGAAAGATAAGGAGAAGAAAGGAAGAAGAGAGCCAAGGACACGAAGAGAATGAGAACCAGCAATAGCAAATCTTTTGAAACATTCACGCTTCTGGCGGTGAAACCATGATTCGCGCCAAAACGGCGCGTTGCGCACCAATCAACGCGGCGATGCCTTTGCGTGCGAGACCAATCATCTCATCCAACTGCGATCCCGAAAAGGTCGCCTCTTCACCCGAGCCTTGCACTTCTACGAATTCCCCGTCTTCGGTAGCCACGAGATTGAAATCAACAGTGACGAGTTTGTCTTCTTCGTAATTAAGATCCAGTACGGCTTGTCCATCCAAAATGCCGGCACTGACTGCGGCGACCAATTTTCGCATCGGAGGGGCATCGAGCTTTTTATCCCTCACAAGTTTCCGGCAGGCAATAGCCAGCGCAAGACTGGCTCCGGTGATTGCGGTCGTACGTGTTCCTCCATCGGCTTGCAAGACATCGCAATCGACCCAGATCGTACGCGGCCCGAGCTTCTCAAGGTCGACAACTGCTCGCAGCGAACGACCAATCAACCGCTGAATCTCTACACTGCGACCATCAAGCCGACCCTTTGCAACGTCGCGCGGCTTTCGCGTCTGCGTCGAATATGGGAGCATCGAATACTCAGCCGTAAGCCAGCCCCCGGTCACTACCTGCTCTTTCATCCAGCGCGGCACGGCTTCTTCGATTGTGACGCCGCAAATCACGCGTGTTTGCCCCATGGAGACCAGCACCGAACCGTTGGCGTGCGGCGCGATGTTTAACTCGAAATTAATCGAACGAATTTCATCGCATCCGCGCCCATCATTTCGCTGCATGGTTGTGAACTTAGGTGTAGCTGGGATTTGCGCGACGAAAGATTTGCAATGTTGGATGGTTCTCCTGCGACGCTCCGCAGTCAGCGACCGCTCTTTAGTCCTGAGTAATCGGCTTGACGCACTGCACTGACCATCGTTGTTTAAGCGTTTTGAGTGAAAAATAGCTCTGACACCCAGACAGCGATTTGCATTGCCGGAGCGCACCGTTCAGGAACATCGATGCTCACCAGGCTATTGCACGCGTGTGGCCTATACCTCGGTCCGCAAGAAGAATTGATGCCCGCGCAGACCGATAACCCTGATGGTTTTTGGGAACATCTTGGGTTCGTTGCGCTAAATGACGAATTGTTAAATGCGCTCGGCGGCGCCTGGGACCTCCCGCCGAAACGCGATGCAAACTTCCCACATGCCGGAATAGACCCTTTGCGCATGAAAGCGCGGCTGCTCGTCGAAAAGTTTGACTCGGCGGGTCTCTGGGGCTGGAAGGATCCGCGCAACAGTTTGACGCTGCCATTTTGGCAGGAGCTGCTGCCCGGCATGAAAACGCTGATCATGGTGCGCAATCCATTGGAAGTCGCCCATTCGATGAAGGAGCGTAACAGAACTTCCTATTCGTTTGGGTTGCGGCTTTGGGAAATCTATAACCGGCGCTTGATCGAGGCGGCAAAGGAGCCAGACCGGCTGGTTACGCAATACGATTTGTTTTTCGAAAACGCAGAATCGGAATTGCGGCGCATTGCAGAATTCATTGGTTTGCCCGATTCAGGCGTTGGCTGCGGTGCGGCACTCGTAAAAAAACAAAAACGGCACACTCGCTTCAGCATTGACGATCTTGTCGATGCTCGCGTCTCCGGAGAAGTGATTGAACTTTATCAAGCTTTGATGAGCGAAGCCAGAGAAAGCACAGCCAAGACTTCGCAAGGCTTGAAAAAGGAAGAGCCCGATTTGCTTCCTGGTTCGCTCAGTCGGCTAGATGCCTCCGTTCCGGAAAAGATCGCTCGTATCGAGCATCTCGAGAGGGAACTCCGTCAATTTTCGCTCCACCATGAAAAGGAGCGCACCCAATACCAAGGCCAGATCGAGAATATCCGGGAATCCTTGCAGGCCAAAAGCATTAGCCTTGCGGCGAGCGAAGCGCAGGCAGACGCGCTGCGAAATCGTCTGCGCCAACAATTGAAAGCCACAAAAAGGCTTTGCCGCCTCCTGGATGATGTTAGTGACGCGGCAGCCCGGCTTCGAGCTTCGGCGCGGTGGCAACTCGCAAATCCAGTCACTGCTATAAAGGCGAAATTTTTCCCCGCGCAGTCCAAAGCATCGTTAGGCTTTGGGCATTTGGAAAAAATCGTTTCAGGATATCATGAGTGGCGAACGACCCATCCGAACGTTGCGACGATTGATGACCAGATTCAAGCGTTGATTTCAGGTTTAGCGTCTGCCTCGGCGCGGAGGCTGGCCCCTCCTGAACCTCCGGCGCCGAGGGGCCCTATCGAATTTCCAGTCCACGACGAGGTCGAAGTTTCCATCGTCATTCCAGTGTTCAATCAATTCCGTTTTACAGAGGCCTGTCTTGCTTCACTGCAGGAGTACCCTGGAACGGAGCTCTTTGAAGTCATTTTAGTAGATGATTGCTCTACGGATGTCACCGCTGAGGCTGTCCCGCGGATGCCAGGGGTTGTCTATCTGCGTAACGAAACCAATTCCGGTTTCATCACGTCGTGCAATCGCGGTGCCGAAAAGGCGCGCGGTAAGTACCTTGTCTTCCTAAACAACGACACGCTTGTCACGGACCACTGGCTAGACGCGCTGCTGGATACCTTTGCAGAACAACCCCACGCCGGCATCGTCGGCTCAAAACTCATTTATCCCGACGGTCGCTTGCAGGAGGCAGGCGGGATCATCTGGCGAGACGCGTCAGGATGGAACTATGGCAAGTTCGATGACCCCGCGAAACCCGAATACAATTATCTTCGCGAGGTAGATTATTGCTCAGCTGCAGCGTTACTGATTCCCAAGTCACTATTTCAGGCCGTGGGCGGGTTCGATTCGCGCTATGCGCCCGCCTATTACGAAGACACCGATCTGGCGTTCAAGGTCCACCAGGCCGGTTACACGGTGCTATATCAACCACTAAGCGAGGTCATCCACTATGAGGGGGCGACTGGTGGGACCGATCTCACAACCGGCACAAAGAAACATCAGGAAATTAACCGCTCGACGTTTGCCGAAAGATGGGCTGCCGAGCTGATGGCCAAACCCGCTCCCGGCGACCTGACTTTTCTGAGTCGCCCGACACAGGGGCTAAAGAATATTCTTGTGATTGACCATCATGTTCCGATGCCAGATAGGGATTCCGGATCGCTGCGCATGTATCAAATTCTCAATCTACTGCGTCAGCTTGGCCATCATGTCACGTTTATTCCTGATAGTCTTGCGGAGGACATTCCTCCCTACACTCGTGAACTGCGAAAACGCGGCATCAAAGTTTTCCATCACCCACACATTAAGAGCATACGCGACTACCTTATAGCGCACGGCTCGACGCTCGACGCTGTAGTGCTAAGCCGGTGCGATTTTGCGCGCAAACATATTGCAGACATTCGCCTGCACGCACCACAGAGCTGCATCATTTTTGATACGGTTGATCTTCACTACCTCCGCGAGGACAGCGAAGCGCGGCTAACTCGGGACCCCGAGATGCGCCGCAAGGCGCAAGAGAAACAGCGGTTGGAGCATGAGTTGATCGATCGGGCAGATGAAACATGGGTAGTGAGCCCCGTTGAGCAACAACTGCTCCAGCAGAAATGGCCCGCCAAATCTATTCAACTAGTTTCAAATATAGTCGACATACCCGGCTCAAAGGCGCCGTTCGCGCTTCGGCGGGACTATCTTTTCATCGGCGGCTTCCAGCACAGACCAAACATCGATGCAGTTCTCTTTTTCGTGCAGAAAATTTATCCGCTGGTGAGTGGGCATCTTCGGGATGCGAAATTCTACATAATCGGAGATAAGCCACCACCGGAGATCGCTGCATTGGCGACCGAGCGGATTATTGTTGCAGGATTGCAGAGAGATGCTCGACCGTTTTTCGATGGTGTAAAGCTATCTGTTGCGCCACTGCGATTCGGGGCAGGCGTGAAAGGTAAAATCAACCAAAGCATGGCCCTTGGTGTGCCAGTGGTCGCAACCTCGCTGGCTGCGGACGGAATGGGATTTACTGACCACGAAGACATTCTCCTGGCGGACGAACCGGAAGACTTTGCTCGGGCGTTAATCGAGCTGTACGAATCTGAACAAGTTTGGAATCGCCTCTCAGAGAACGGAATTAAGAAAACACGCGCGCTCTATTCTACCGAGATGGCACGCAAGAAGCTGGAGATATTATTCAGCGACGAACATCTGGGGCATTTAGAACGATCCGCAGATGTGCAGCAACCCGAGGTTGCGCTAGCCGTTAAGGACTGATCCTGCTTCTACCGGTGAGCAATACGAAGCGAGCCGACGGGATCACTGGGAAAATCAGCGCGAGCCCGAATCCCATTCATTTCGGGCAAGGCTCCGTGGTAATCTCATGGAAAACAAATGATCGTCGTGGAGGGGAGGTACGCGTTTCAACCTCTCCGGGCCACGAAAAGCTTGTAACCATCGGAGGAAAATCCGGCCAGATCGAAATCCCCTGGATTGTGGATTCCACCATCTATGACTTTCGTCTTTACGCCGCCGCCCAGCCGACTGCACCCATTGACTCGGTCGAGGTCAGACGTGATTTCGACTCGGTGCCTCTAATTCTCTGCGAGCTTGCAGACGAAGTTTTGCGCGGAAACATCGACATGGCACACCTCTCCAAATTCCTGGCGACGGTGATGCCCCATATCGGCGTTGCAGAACTTTCCCGACAGATCGCGATGCTCATGCCTCATTGTCTGCACAGCGGGATGTTCAACGAGATTTTCCCGCTTTGGGAGCGGCATGGCTTCCATGTCACCCCAGTGCACTTCTATCAGCCCATTCCCGATACTCAGAACTTGCCCGAAACGCTATGGAACCGTGCCAGCCGACTCGCGGGGATCGACTTGAACGATTCTGTACAACTCGACCTCCTGACAAAGCATTTTCCGAAATTCCGCGACGAGTATGAGCAGCTTCAAACAATGCCAACTGAAGAACCGGGTCATTTTTATCTCAATAACCATCTTTTTGACGGCACGGACGCGTTGGTCGCTTACTGCATGGTTCGCCATTTTCAGCCGCAGTTGATCATCGAGGTCGGCAGCGGGTTTTCTTCTCTGCTTTTGGGCCAGGCTGCTGCGAAAAACAATAGCTCGACTCTTGTCTGCATCGAACCCTTCCCTCAGGAATTTCTCAAACAGGGCTTTCCTGGGTTGGACCGGCTAATCGAGAAAAAGGTGGAAGACATCGACCTCGAATTCTTCTCGCAACTCCACTCCGGTGACGTTCTTTTTATCGACAGTTCTCATACGGTGAAAATTGGCGGAGACGTCAATTATCTCTTCCTGGAAGTCCTGCCTCGCCTCGAGCCAGGCGTCATCGTGCACATCCACGATATCTTTTTGCCTTTCGATTACCGGCGCGATTGGGTCTTAAACGAATTTCGGTTTTGGACTGAGCAATATCTGTTGCAAGCTTTCTTGACTTTTAATTCTGAGTTCGAGGTGCTGATGGCCAACAGCTATTTGGCGCACGGATATCTAGAACACCTCAAAGCTGCCTTTCCGAGTTTGGAAAAGCTCAGGACTACTGTTCCAAATTCAGTAAGGTGGGGTGGAGGAAGCTTCTGGATGCGCCGAAAGCCTCGAGGTGGATTGACTCGATCCCCCAGCCAGGGCACGAAAAGCAAGTTGGTAGGTCGCTGAAGTACACCGTGAGATAAGCAAGCCAGTGTTTTTTGGTGGCTCATCGCGGCCTGTAACCAGTATTCTCACCGGTGCGCGGGTCTGCAGCGAAAATATTGTTCGGTCCGCGAATCAGAGTAGATAGACGAATTCGCGATGCATGTCGCCCCCCGTGATCGTGGGCAGCGGCAGCTCATAAGCACTCCCTCGGTGGCGCGGTGACCGCGTGCGCGAAGTCGGGTCGACCGTTGGCGTTTAACGGGATAATTGCCAGTCCCCGCGTCTGAGGCCGTCCTGCTGTTTCCCGGTTTTTAATCTCTTGCGGAACCACCACTCCGACAAATATGAGCGGACGGCGGGCAAAATCAGATGGAACGGCTCCTGGTATAATAAAGTCGAACGGCGAGAGAATTATCAACGTGCGCGCGTAAGGCTTTGGCCCGATTGCCGGCGGCCGCGGGATTTCACCAGCCGGAATGTAGTAGTCATAGTAGTAGCCGTGAATATCGACGATGTAGTCACGAGGTTTAGGAGGGCCCTTCCCACCGAAGTAGATTGAGTATTGCTTATCCCCTTGAGGCAGCACTCCAAACCTGGAGTCGTCTAACTGGCGGAGGATCGCAATCCTCTCCGGCATAGTTAAGTTCTTGATGCCTGTCCGCCAGGACATCCAGGCCGGACCCCATTGCGTCTTTCTCTTTGCGACACGGTCGGACATGGTCAGCACAATTAATCGCACGCCGCTAACTGCGAAAAATCCCAGCAAGGCGACAAGGGAGAAAACCAGAGCTCGTCGGCAAAGAAAAGACAGGGTGTTTTGGAAAGGCGAATTTTCCACAACATCGCCAGTCCGAACAACCCACACTGGTTCAGAGCCCCCGGCGACCCGGCGGGCCAGCATATCTGCCGGAAACCAGATTGCGGCGACGAGGTAGAGCAGAAATAACCAATCGGTCATGAGAATCGCTCGAAACAAAACTGGATTTGCGAAAATCGCGCTGCCAAGAACTGATAGTACCAGACTTCCAAGCATGATGAGAGCTGAGATCTCATGTTTAGAACGCCAAGAGAAAACAATTCCCACGAGCAGCGGAACAAAGGTCAGCCACACTGGTAAAATATAGTAAAAGAGAAACAGCCCGAGCGAAGCAAATAGGAACGTCAAACTGGGCACCGACAAGCGCCTCTCGTTCTGCAATAGCCAGGCTGCAACGATAAGGCCCACTAGTAAGATCCCTAGGATGCTTTGGCCTTCACTGGCGCGAGAGTACCACTCCGCATACCGGGGCGCAGTCCGACTCCGATGGCCGAATGTATTCGCATATTCCCAAAGTGAATCGCCTACGGTCCGAAAGTAGAAACCCGGATGCTCCTTTACGTTCTCGGCAGCGCGGCGCATGAAGTAACGGTAACGATCACCGATGGTGTTTGGAATTCCCGCTGCATCCGCATCCTTGCGAACGATGGGGGTCCATTGCCGATAGGCGGGCGACGTGGCCGAGTAGATGGCTTCCCCGATGTTGTCCGAGATCGTTAATATCCCGTAGGATCGTTCCTGCCGGATCAACCATGGGAACACAACAACAAGAAAACCAAACAGAATTAGAAGGGCTCGAATCCATGCAGCCCGCAACATTCCTTCGCGCCATGTCGCGACGAATGTGACTCCAATATAAAATGGCAACGTGAACAGCGTCAGAGGGCGGGTCAAGTTGCTCAGTCCGACAAAAAGGCCTGCCAAGAAAAAGATTAGAGGCCGATGGTTCTCGAGAGCACGCAGGACCGCATAAACCGACGCGACAAAGAACAAAAGACCCAATGGTTCAGTACAAGCCTGCGGTGTTTGGAGAAGTTGGGTGGGATCGAGAGCAAAAAACAGGCCAGCGGCAAGTCCGCAAAAGCGATTAAAGGCCAATTTTCCACAGAGATATATCAACACGGCGGTAGCGCCGCCAATGAAGATGTTGAGAGCGGTTACTGCTCTCAAGGAAAATCCCGTCCAGGTATAGAGACATGCAAGAACGATCGCGTAAAACGGACGGATGGCAGGCTGTTGGTCACCTGGTATCCCATTGCCCTGTGCAATAGTGATAGCCTTATACGTGTAGGAACACCCATCCGAGATCGGCGAGCCGTGATAAATAAAAAAACCACTTGCATCGGGGTTCCAGAGGTGAAATCCCCAGCGGATTGCCATGGCTGTAACAAGGATTGCCAAGGTTACAAACCACTGGTTTCGCAGTAGACGTCGCAAACCTTCGAGAAGGGGACCGCATGAAGAAAACGCAGTCATCCTAGAACGTTGCAATTTCTTGCTGCCATGCGGCTAAATAAGCTCGCCAGAAACGCGGGCACACAACTCGACTTTGCAACAGATCGTGGCAAAGAGACGCCAATTCATCAATATAAAAGGGTATCAGCGCGCCTCTTGTAGTGGCGCCTCAACTTGGGCTCCGTTGCGGATTTTCGACACGCGCACAAAATTCAGGTGTCCAGTGCCGATGGCATCGGACAGGCGGGGCGTTTGACCTAGATCGCATCATAGCCGCCCGTATCATCGTCGGTTTTAGATAACCCAGATCAATGAGCAACGTATTCAAGTCCTCCAGAAAATCTATGAATCCTGTATCGTGCGGATCGTCCACACTGAGGTTGTGCCCGAAACCGCGCTCAATGAAAATGTCCGGCAAATTTCCAAACCCGAGAAAGCTCCGAAACGAGAATTTTTTGACGAGCAATGGCAGAATATCTTGCGCACGAATTCCTTCGAACCCTACCTTGGAGCAGTCCCAGTTTTCGTACTCCTGCTCTACTCTTTTGAGTTGGTGATTGGTCTTGTAGTGATCCGGGATGAATTTCCAAAGCCCGTGAATTATTTCCAGCGCTTCAGGCCATCGCATATGGCCATTGCGACCGATCATATCGCTAGTCAAGAAAGTACCTTCTTCTTCCAGTGCTTCGTGAACGGAATCAAAAAGGTGCTCCAACTCAAGGACGTGATGCAGCGTGTCCTTGGCAATGACGATTGAATACTTTTGTTCTGGCACCCAACTGTTCAGATCCGCCTCGCTGATCGTGAGGTAGCTGCCCACGCCATCGTTGCTCGCCCTTGCCCGCGCTCGCTCGGAACGTACGGGCGATAACTCCAGGGCCTCGAGCATGAAATCAGTCTCCCCCATTTCCAACAGCTTTTTGATTAAAGCGATCTCATGCTCGCACTCGCCCGCACCCAGACTGACGATTCGGCGGGTGGCGCCCGGTTGATGAAACGCCTCCACGGCACAGCCTGCAAAAAAGAGCAGAACATCCGCAACGCCAAAGACCGTGCACATCCTGGGACGAATGTGTTTACCGATCCAGTAGTGGTAAATTGGCCCCAACTTGAGCAGACCCTCTGGATTGGCGTATTGCGCTATCTGGGCTCGAATCCGGGCTTCGTAATCAGTCGGTGCAGGATCAGACATCTTCAAAAAATTTGGAGAAGGGGCTGCCCGCAAAATACGAGCGGAGTTCGTCGAAGTTAGCAATCACCTTGCGCAAATCAGTGCAACCAAGCTTCTGGGTCGTGGTGGTTAGTTCTCGCCGCGGCACGCCCATGAAGTCCAGGAGGCATTGGAGCTTTTCGGAACCAGGAGTAATCATCTCCTCGTATGAAATCTGAAAACCGGGATGCTGCGCAAACAGTTCCGCAAATTCCCTTTCTCGGTTCAGAATCAGTTCGAAATTCTGCTGCACCTTGCGCGGCTTGAGCACGACCGGCTGAAGCTCGGGCACGGTCTGCCCGTGAACGGCCAATGTGACTCGAGTCACATTGTTGGCGATATACCAGGAAAGGTAACGGCGAAGTAAGTTTTCGCGCCGCAAATGGATGATTCGGAAGTCGGGATCGCTAACGATCTCGTCTCGTAACACCTTATATCCAGGCCGGATTAGTTCGTCGTGTTTTAGCTTGAAGCAGACAGCCTTTTTTCCCTGGAGATCAAGGACTATCTTGTAAAGGAACTTGATTGGATCACGGTCTCTTATCGCAGCCATACGCTCGGCAAAATCCGGTTCCGCAAAGCGCTTCGTTAAATAAGTACCTGTAATTCCACCAAGCGTACCCGAAGAAAGTACCTCATCATGCGAGATGATGTCCGGATGGGAGCGCAGAAGGTGAACCAGCATCGTGCTGCCGCTCCTGGCGGGACAAGTAATCATGTAAATATTATCGCGATATGAACCCATACGTGCGCCGATACGTGTCGGATTATTGGCGTACCCTAACGCCCTTTTAATAGCCGGAATAAAAGCGGCCCACTCCAATTTTCCAGTCGTTTTCAGATTAATTAATTGCTACGATGTCACCGAGTCCGAAGAACCCAGGTTGACGGTTTCTCCAAGGTTCGACCCGTGGCCCCGACTTAGATCAAGCTCCACTCTTTACCTCGACTCCGGATCTGGTCAAAAATCGACTCAATTTCACCCTTTGACCCGTTGTATGCGCTTTTGGCCTTACGGATCAGATAGAGGAAGTTCCAAACGCGAATCTCAGCGATCAACAGCGTAGAACCCATCAGCATAATTTGCTCGAACAGGAGGTTGGACAAAGCGTGACGTTTGGAAAAGGGAGCGTCTGATGATTGGTATCCCGGCATGTGGGCCCAGCTCCAGTCTTCAATCAAATAGATACCTCCGGGCTGGAGCAACGGGAAGAGAATTTCAAAGGACGCCTTCGTTTGTTCGTAAGTGTGGGACGCATCGTCAACCACCAGATCGAGTTCGTTCGCAAGTTCATTCCGAACGATATGCTCCAAAACTTCCCCATCGCACTGCGATGTCGAAAAGTGCACAAACCGGCCCTCCTTATCTGCAACGTAGTGACAAAGACTCGCCACAGGTTCTCGACTAATATCCACGGCCGCCACTCGCCGCGGCTTAAACAGTTTATCCAGTAACACGTAACTGCCTCCCTCGAAAATCCCCAATTCAAGAATTGATCGTGGCGAAAAAGAAGAGGCCACGTCCTCGTAAACACGAAGGTAAGGTTCGTTCTTTGCAATGGTAAAGGCCTCTGAATTCGATAGCCGCCGTTCCTTAACCGGTACCGTTATTACAAAATTTTCGCCTCCGATGGAAAAACATCCCTCAGGGTCAATTGCAATCCGATTCATAGTATTATCGTAACGGCAGAAAAACCTCTCGCTAGCAAACTTGGAGATAAGTGATTCGGTTCTACTGCGTACCTTACCGGCCTTTCAATCGCCCGATAAAGCAGTTCGTTCCCATTTTCCAGTCGTTTTCATTTTATCCAGCACTGTTATTTCCGTAAAATGAAGCGACCAAACCCGGACGTGACCAATACAATCGAACTGAGCATTCTGATGCCTTGTCTCAACGAAGCAGAGACACTTGGAGCATGTATTGAGAAAGCGCGGATGGGCATCGAACGCTCCGGCGTGCGTGGCGAGATTCTTGTGGCGGACAACGGCAGCCAGGATAGTTCAGTGCAAATTGCCGAAGAATGTGGCGCGCGCGTTGTTCATGTAGGAAAAAAAGGATACGGCAACGCCCTGGCGGGTGGCATTCACGCCGCGGCCGGAAGATGGATTGTCATGGGCGACGCCGACCAGAGTTATGATTTCTCAGAGGCTGATCGTTTCGTCAAAAAATTTCGCGAAGGATTTGAACTGGTCATGGGTTGCCGCCTGCCGAGCGGCAGCGGAAAAATCATGCCGGGTGCGATGCCGTTCTCACATCGCTGGCTGGGGAATCCGCTCTTCTCACGAATGGCCCGGCATATGTTCGCCGTGCCGATTCACGATGTTTATTGTGGCCTGCGCGGATTCACGCGGGAACTGTACGAGCGATTAGACCTTCGGTGCGAGGGAATGGAATTTGCCACCGAGATGATTATCAAAGCCAGTTTGCACGGCGCGCGGATTTCGGAGATTCCTATTACCCTCCATCCGGATGGACGCAAGACGCAGGCTCCACACCTCCGCACAATTCGCGATGGTTGGCGCACCCTTCGTTTTTTTCTCATCCTCAGCCCGCAATTCCTCTTTCTGGCGCCGGGCTTTTTCTTAGTTTTGCTGGGGCTGACGGGATACGCCTTGGCATTGCCTGGATTGAAAATCGGTGGTGTTACGTTCGATGCCCATACACTTTTGTTTTCGAGTCTCGCCATTCTGATGGGTTATCAATCCTTTTTGTTCGCAATCTGCGCCAAAACCTTCGCCATCAATGAAGGGTTGTTACCCAAAGACCCGCGAATTGATCAGTTCTTCAAGATTATGTATTTGGAGCGGGGGTTGGCTATCGGCAGCCTTGCGTTCCTGGCTGGTTTGGTTCTTCTTAGCGTAGTCGTCTTACAATGGAAGTCGGTCGGGTTCGGACATCTCGATTACGCTGTGACCATGCGTTGGGCGATTCCGGGTGCGACTCTGACGTCGCTGGGCTTTCAAACCATACTCTCAAGTTTTTTCGTGAGTGTTCTGGGAATGAAGCGTCGTCTATGAGCCAGTCTTTAACAAAGGCGAAAACCGAATTTGACGCATAGGCTGCCACATACGATGTCGGGAATTTCCACGTCGGACGAGGACAGATTACTTTGGCCGTGACTCACAGGTAAGCAGACGACAGAATGCAGAGCAGAATAAACAGCCCGATTTTTGTTGTCGGTTCACCCCGTTCTGGGACCAGCATCCTCACCTGGTGTTTGGGGCAACATCCAAACATATTCGCGGTGCCAGAGTCGAACTGGATGGGAGACTTTGTGGTCAACGCTGCGATCGTCCACCAAGTCGGAGCCGCGCGCGGCCATCTGAGCATCCTGAGCGCCATGGATATTTCGCTTGATGAGCTCCTCGCTGATTTTGGTGGAACTATAAACGATCTGATCCTCTCTCACCGTCCGGATTTGGAAAAAACACGCGGCGCGATCCCCTCGCTCCCCGAATTCATGAGGCGCTCACTTCCTGGACCCAACATGCGCTGGGTGGACGGCACCCCGGAGTACTCGTTGTATATTTACGCCCTGAGAAAGCTCTTCCCGAAGGCGGTTTTTATCCATGTGCTGCGCGACGTGCGCGATGTGGTTCGTTCAATGCTGAATCTCCATCGCCTTGCAGGTGTTCACTTGGTCGCGAGCGAGGAGGAGGCGTATAGGTACTGGCTGCGTACTGTCAAGGCATGCGCGCAGGCTGAACGGGCTTACGGTTCGAACGTCGTTCGTCGCCTGGCTTACAGTGCTTTGATCGATCACCCGGAGTCTGCGATTCGCTCTATTCTGGACTTTGTGGGCGAGTCGTTTGACGCGGAATGCCTTGAGCCGCTCAGTTGCCAAATCAATAGCTCTGACGTGCCGGCCGATTTTATGGCCGAGGACCCAGCCACGGAGCGGCGCGTTATTGAGGAAGCTAAAAACCTCTACTCAGAGTTACACGAGGCCCCCCAGGTGACTGAGTTGTGTCCGGTCGCTGCTGATGAGATGGCAGCTGGGTTTGGCCAAAGGGTGCAACACGTGGCGACCGTTGAGGCCCAACTTCGAAATGCTGTGCAAACCATTAAGAATTTGGAGAAGCAATGCTCGAAGGAAAATACAAGGGATGAGGCATTGCTTTAAAAATTGGTGTCGGCCGATTCTCATTTTTCCACATGACGCGAACAGAGATACAACGCGACAGGATTCCGCGTCGCATCGGCTTTGACAGATTATGGGGAGGCTGCACCGTCTTTCACACTGGATTCTCTACCACAAGGGAACCTTAATCGCTGTCTGCCTCCTTCTTGTAGCAATCATAGGCTATATTGATTATGCTACTGGATACGAGCGCCCGCTCCTTCTCTTTTATCTGTTGCCAATTTCCCTCGCTGTGTGGTTTGGCAACTTGCTGTTCGGATTGATTGTTGCTGTCGTTGCCATCGTGGCGTGGATGTGGTCGGACCTTGCGGCTGGGATCCCCGCTCTCGGGTTCTGGAATGTTGGAATGGCCTTCACCTCCTTCGCTATTTTTGCTGGCATGTTATCAAAGCTACGAACGCTTGTGCGTGAACTGGATAAACGGGTGCTGGAACGGACGGCAGCCCTGGAGCGCGAGGTTGCCGAACGACAACGACTTGATCGGCAGATTGCACAAGTGGCGGATCGCGAGCGGCACCGGTTAGGCCAGGAACTGCATGATAGCCTGGGTCAACATCTGACCGGTACCGCGCTTGCCGCTCAAGTATTAAAGGAAAAGCTCGCGCTCAAGGCGGCGCTGGAAACAGCGGAAGCAGAAAAGTTGGTTCGTTACGTGGAAGAAGGGATTGACCTGACTCGAAATCTGGCGCGCGGGTTCTTTTCGCCGGAGCTCGATGCGGATGGCCTGACGGTGGCCCTTCACGGGCTTGCGGAAAATATCACTGAGCGCTTTGGTATCGATTGCGTCTTCGAGGCAGAAGAGTCAATTCGAGTCCCCGACTCCGTAATTGCAACTCAGCTGTATCGGATCGCTCAGGAAGCGGTAGCCAACTCGGTCAAGCACGCTGCGGCGCGGCGAATTACCATTCGACTCGGAATGAGCCCCTCCGAACTTTTGCTCGCGATCAGCGATGATGGAATCGGATTTCCCGATAAATTGCCCCGGTCTGAGGGACTCGGCCTGCAATTGATGCGGCATGGTGCATCCCTTGCTGGCGCTAGTTTCGATGTTCGACGGAATGGCCAGCGCGGTACACTTATAACATGTCAATTGAACCTGCAAGACGGACCTAATCGGAACTAATAACAATGGACACAACTTCCAAGACAGGTGAAGCGCGCAAAAACCGTGTTTTTCTTATCGACGATCATCCACTAGTTCGTGAAGGACTGGTCAATCTCATTAACAGCCAACGCGACCTAGTCGTTTGCGGCGAAGCGGAGGATTCGGCCGGAGCGATGACGGGAATCGCCAAGACGCGACCCGATGTCGCTCTTGTGGATATTTCGCTGAAGAATGAATCTGGCTTGGAATTGGTAAAGAACTTGGAGAGTCAATTCCCGCTTGTCGCCTTGATTGTGCTTTCCATGCACGATGAAGCTCTTTATGCCGAACGGGCCTTGCGCGCTGGCGCACGGGGTTATGTCATGAAGCGAGAAAGCACAAAAAGCGTCCTCGCGTCCATTCGCCGAGTAATGGAGGGCGGCGTTTATGTTGGTGAAAGGGTTGTTAACAGCATGGCTCGCCGATTTAGCTCATCGCCTAAAAGAGTCGAGAGTTCGCCGGTGGAGCGTTTAAGTGATCGCGAGCTGGAAATATTCCGACTCCTTGGCCAGGGGCGCACTACAGCTCAGATTGCCGAGGATTTGCATTTGAGTTTGAAAACTGTGCAAGCTTACTGTGCGCGCGCGAAGGAAAAATTCGGTGTTACTTCTCTGGGCGAACTTCTGCGTGCCGCAATTCGCTGGGAAGACGCGACTCATCTAAAGTAGCTGTTGCTCTTAAAGAACGAGATTCGGACGTAGGACTTAATCCTACAAAAAGACTCGGAAAGGCCCGTCTGTAACTGTTCGAGGCCCTGCGCGAGGGTTCCGACTGTGAAGCTACTGTCAACCTGCCTGCCGGGGATTGTGAGGGATATATCCGTCAATGGCGCGCGTCCGGTCCCCAGAACTATTCGAAGTAAGCGGTTGGATTTAGATGCCTACGATACTGATAAGATCAGGCTGGGTTATCTCGAGCTATACGACCCAATTCTGACATCTTGGAGCAATAAGGAGATCAAACTTTTGGAAGTCGGTGTCAAAAATGGAGGTTCGCTGAAATTGTGGCGCGATTATTTCCCTCATGGGACGATCGTTGGCATCGACCGAAGGCTGCCCCAACGCCTTGAGACCGGAGAGCGTATTCAAGTCTTCCAAGGCGACCAGGCAGATACGGCTTTTCTATCGAAAGTGGCAAGCCGAACTGCTCCGGACGGGTTCGACATCATCATAGATGATGCCTCGCACATCGGCGAACTGACTAAAGCGACGTTTTGGCATCTGTTCGATCGTCATCTGAAGCCAGGTGGACTGTATGCGATTGAGGACTGGGGCACGGGCTATCTGGATGATTTTCCGGATGGCAAAAGATTCGGGCCGAAGCCATCGATTCTCGATCGGCTTCGGTCATTTTTACCGCGGCGATTGAGGAGAAAAATGAAAATTCCTTTCCCGTGTCATTCGTACGGTATGGTCGGTTTCGTTAAGGAATTGGTGGACGAACAGGGGGCTGGCAACATTGCGTTAGGTCGCAAAGGGGACTCCCGGTTCTCGAAGTTTAGAAATCTGCTCATTACGCCTGGGATCGTCTTCGTCACCAAGGCGGCGGCCAATCTTAGGGCGTCGCCTGATCTAGTGCCCGCTAGCAAAGGGAAAGGTAAGACCACCATTTCGTGGAACAGTGTGGACGGAAAGATCTATGTTTCGAGAAACGGAGGTAATGAGTCGCTGTTCTCAGGCTCACCGCGCGGTTCGCAGGACGCGAGTTGGATCAAAGAGGGTTTTCGCTACGAATTCCGCCTTTACAACGCGGCCCACACTCAACTTCTCGATAAAGTCGTTGTCACAAAAGCAACGGCGTAGCGGAACCGATTTCGAGTATCCACGCTTCTCGATGTTCACTTAACGTTGACAGGCCACCGCCATTAAGGCGCGTCGTACGGGGAAGAGCGTAATTTGTGTGGCCGTGGACGAAGACTATCGGCGCACAAGAGGCTCAGTACGAAGCGCTTCGCGAATGCCCAGAAAATCGGATTCTCCGGCCCTGCGAAAATTTCGAGGTTGTGTATTGACGTCGCACTAGAGTGTGGTATTCTGGCTATCCCGCTGGAAGCGGGACTCCATCAATATGGAGTGCGTTCTACGTACATTTGGGGACTGCAAATTGGGCTCAATTTTGTCCCGGCAATGAAAACGGAAACCCGCAGTAGCGGGAGAAGCTGTGATTTTTGTCGGCACGAGATTGAGTTTTTTTGTGGTCAAATGTAACGAGCGGCTGGTTCTTTGACATCTACATACAGGGTAGTAAGAAATACAACTTTAAGAGCTGAGTCTGAAATTGCTGTAGCCGTCGGTCGCTGACCGCGGCTCGCAGAGAGAGTTTCAGTTATCATAAATCTCTGGCCGAGCAGGCCAGAACAGATTGATCAAGCTACAAAGAGCACATCATGGATGCCTTGGTGCCAATAGGCGATGAAGGACGTGGTAAGCTGCGATAAGCTACGGAGAGCGGCAAACACGCTTTGACCCGTAGATTTCCGAATGGGATAACCTGAGCAAGGTAATGCTTGCTCGAGTTCCTGTGAATTCATAGCAGGAACATCGCGACACCCGGTGAAGTGAAACATCTCAGTAACCGGAGGAAAAGAAATCGAAAGAGATTCCGTCAGTAGTGGCGAGCGAAAGCGGAACAGGCCAAACCGATCGACTTGTCGATCGGGGTTGTAGGAGCCCGATGTGGTAGTGCAAAGGTTAGGTGAAGCTTCTGGAAAGCTGCGCCATAGAGGGTGAAAGACCCGTAACCGAAAACCCGAGCACGCCTAGGGATTTCCTGAGTAATACGATGCACGTGAAACTTCGTATGAATCTGCGCCGACCACGGCGTAAGCCTAAATACTAATTGGCGACCGATAGTGAACAAGTACCGCGAGGGAAAGGTG
>Ga0193722_1000021_pt1 | contig 41240 bp, 61 predicted proteins | sample H2m1metaG_FD_143044 | JGI IMG/M metagenome (GOLD analysis project Ga0193722, IMG submission 143044) | Soil microbial communities from a riparian zone of the East river system, Colorado, United States - H2m1 | ecosystem: Environmental > Terrestrial > Soil > Riparian zone | place: USA: East River...
CATAGTGCTTCTGCATGACCTGGCTGGTCGTGTGCTGGGTGCGGGCCATGACCTGCGTCTCGGTGAAGCCCATCGCCAGAGCCCACGCCACGAACGATTGGCGCAGGTCCTGAAACCGGAACGGCTCCTGCCCGTCCCCCGTCGCGAACAGGTCCGGGCGCACCTCCTCGGTGACCCCGCTGGCGATCAGGTCCCGTCGGATGCCCTTGGCTAGCTTCAGCTTCTGGTCCGGGGTGAGCTGAGGAAAAATGAAGTCGGCGGCCTTCTTGCCATCGGCCTTCTCGAGCGCCAAGAGCGCGCCCGCGACCCCCGCCTGCATCGCCCACGTGCGAGCGTTGGCGTTGTTCTTGCCGATGCCGATGGTCAGCATCTCGTTGGCGAAGTCGATGTTACTATAGCGCAGGCGGAAGAGATGGCCCTCGCGGGGCCCCTCGGAGAGGGCCATGCCGTAGAGCACGCGCTTCCAGAGCGGGATATCGCCGTTGCCGAGTAGCCGCGCCATGTCGTGGGGGTAAATGATGGGATAGGACGGCGGCGTGCCAATGGGCGGCAGCCACCCGATCACTGGCAACGGGTACTGCTTCTGCGTGAGCAGACCGCACGGGCTCATCGCGACCCGGAGCACGGTCTGAAGTATCTGGTAGTAGGCCCGCACGCTGCTCGAGCTCTCGGCCTTCTCGGGCAGGTTGCCCGGCGCCACGGCGCGTCGACAGTCCGCCTCCGTCAAACGAGTGATGGGAATGTGGCCAATGACACGGTTGATGGGCGCGAGCAGGGAAGGGTTGGTGCGCCGCGTGGTGGCCGAGTGCGTGAGCTTCTTCTTGTAGGCCGCGTACCTCGGGTCGGCGGCCAGGGCATTGGTCACCCACAACGTCGCGAACTGCTGGAACGTCGGAACCCCTGGCACGCTCACCGAGCGAGAGACCTGTTCCCTCTGCTCGCGCATGTACCGGAGAGCCAGCTTGCTCTGTAGCGCGGCGGCCTCGGCCGTCTCGGCCTTGCACACGAGCTCGAGCAGGCTGCGCACCTTGATGTTGTCGCCGAGAGGCAAGAGGTCATTGCGCAAGAGCGCCAGGTCCCGCTTGCGCTTCTCGAGCTGCAGCACCGTGAGCGACGACGGAGCCGAGCACTCGAGGCGCACGTCGCCCCGCACACGCAGGCGGATGAAGTAGGGATTCTTTGCCATCAACGATTCACTCCGACTCGACGCTCGCCACCAGAGCCTTGTACGCGGCGTCCTCCTCGGTCTCACTGAGGGCCGGCACGCAGCGGGCGAGCTGGGCCTGGCCCATGAAGCCGCGCTCCTCGGCGTAGGCCGCTGGGCTCAGAAGAAACCGGCGGCCAATCTTGGCGGCCCCCGGTTTGTTCTCAGCCAGGCGACGACGCACGGCGGCACAGTGGCGGCGCGGGCCGAGCCCGCCTGGCTTCTCCTGGTCGATCCATTCCTCGGTATCGTTGCCCGGCGTCTCTGCCGCCTCGAGCAGACGGTCGAAGGTCTGCTCGAGCTCGCGGGCTTGGCGACGGGCACCACGCAACTGCTCGATGAACTCGCGCTTCGTCAATGTTTCACCCTCTCCATCGGTAGACGCGCTCCAGGGTTTCAACCACCCGAGCGCCTGGACGTCAGGAGTATGACGAGTGCGTGGCGGCGCGTCACTGTGTAACTTAATGGCACTTGCTTTTTTTCTCGATGTAGGTAGGTCATTCACAGGGGAGCACACTACCCCTTCACCCTTGGGTGTGCAAACCCACTCGTGCTATGGTTTCCACCATGGAAAACATGGAGCTCACGAGCGGCGAGAAGGAAGTGCTGCGCTATTACACGCTGCACTTCGAAAAACACGGCGTACCACCGACGCTGCGCGAGCTTGCCGCGCATATGGGCAGCAAAAACAGCAACACCGCCCAGGGATATCTGCGCAGGCTCGAAGCAAAGGGCTATCTCGCGCCCAAACCCGTCACATACATCCGCTTGAAGCCCACGAGCAAAGCAAAGAAGGCTGTGCTGTGAGCACGTACAGCAAGGAAGAGCTGTCGTTGATGATCGAACGGATGGCCGTCGCGAGCAGCCGCTTCTATCGCGACGCCCGCGCGTCCGTGCATGCCATGGCAGGCAATGGCTGACGCCCGCGCAGGCAAAGAGGACCACGTCGTTATCGACTTTGCGGGGCCTCGCCCCACCGTCACGCTCGCCCCCGAAGAGCAAATGGTCTGCCGTTGCATGCACTGCGGCCACCGCTATGTGCTGGCGCTGCCGTGCTCGCTGTCGATGGCCGCTGCGGTCTGCAAGCAATACGGGAAGGAGCACCGTCGCTGCCGACCACCGCCCAAGGGGTGACACCGTGACACCGCGATGGCCCCTTGACACCTACCAGTGGGCTGTGCCGGAATGGCACGCTCTGCCGAGGGGGGTGTCCCTGGGCGGTTTCAGCAAAGGGGTCCCGGGTGCAGGCAGCAAAGCAATGGGCGGTAGGGGAGGGCGCGAGCGTGCTCGAGCGGATGACGAGCGAGGGCCATCTCACCGAGGCAGATGCTTACGAGGTGAAAGGCGTGGTCGCGCTCTTGCTCGAGCGGGTGCGGGCGGGTGAGATTTCAGTCCATTTCATGGACCTGGTGCTCCGCAAGTTGGCGCAAGAAAAGCACGCCGATTGGCTCATCAGAGAGGGGTTCGGGAAATGAAGTCGTTCAAATTAGAGTTACCCGCGGGCGTGCTCACCGAGGCGGTCATCGACGAGCTGCGCGCCAAGATGCAGGCGGTCGCCGACAGTATCCCGGAGCCACGCAGGGAAGCCGCGCGCCAGCAGACCGAGGAACTCATCGACGAGCTGCGCGAGGTGGGCCCGGCCCTGCTCAGCGCCCGCACCGTGCTCGGCATGGTGAGGGACTGCATCAAGCAGATCGAGGAGCTGCCGCGGACCGTGCGCGCCATCGCCCAGACGCTCGACGCCCCGAGCCATATCTTTGAGCTCGGCGGAGCTGCCTGCGAGCTCATCGCTGCCCAGGCGATGCTCGAATGCGCGGCGGCAACCCTACAGGCCACGCTCGACTGCGAACACTGCAGGCCCGAGCCTGCATCGTCGAAAGAAAGACCGTCATGAGATACAATGCAATGAAGGAGATAAACCATGAACTGGAGAGCGCAGCTCCGCTTAGCGGAAGTGCCGCGAAGGCCACCACCGCCGAGCCGCCCCGATCGCGGCTTCATCGAGCAACCCGAGGAGCGTGTAGAGCCTACCGTAGTGCGCAAGCGCGGGCTCATACCCATGGAAGCGCTCGAGCGCGAGCAGCTTGCGGACTTGGCAGAAGAGCTTGGGGAGCCCTTAGAGGCGCCGCGCATCTCGGCCGTATCGGACAGCTCGACCGAGCCGGAGAGACAGCGCGGCATCACCTCGAGGCATTCCGCCGACCCCTTCCCGCGCCCCTTGCTTCCTCAACCCGAGACGCAGCCCTCTCAGCCGCCCGCGCCGGAGCCTGTTGAGATGGCCGCGAAGAAGAAGGGCGAGCGGTTCCCGGTGGAGCACAAGGCGAAGATCGTCGCCCGATGGCTCGAGCTCACCGAGCAAGCGGCAAAGAAGGGCATCACGGGACGCGCCACGGGGGCGGGCTCACAAACGGCCAGAGAGTTCAAAACCTCAGAGGCCAACGTGTCGACCTGGGTGATGCAGTATAAGAAACGGCACGGGATTGAGCCCACCAAGTCAGCCAAGACGCTCGTCAGCTCGCCTGCGAGTGGCCCCGTCAGTGTCGCTGGTCCGCTTCCGCCCATGCCCACCGTGGCGCTCAGTGGCCTCGAGGAGTACGTGCGCGCCTTGGTAGCCCAGGAAGTCAAAGCGGCTATCCGCAAAGCATTCGGGGGCGAGTGATGGAGGAGCAGTACTCAGAGGCGGAGACCTGGGCGCTCGCTGCGCTCGAAGGCAAGCGCAACGAGCGCGAGCTACGCGAGTGCATCCGGCAAGCGGCCAGGCTCTTGCAGCAAGCCATCGCCGATGATGCGCCTAGCCAGGCGTCGACGGTCGAGCCGAGCACGTGGCAACAAATCGACGCCTGGCTCGAGCTGCCCACAGTGCAATCAGCCCTCGCGCTCGAAGCGGCAGACAGGGGCGAGTGATGACGCGAGAGCAGGCTTGGGCGAAAGCTCTCGAGGAAGCCGTCGCGCACCACCTCGCGACGACGCGCAGGGGCAAGGACTCCAAACAGCAGATGCTGAATGGCCTGTACACGGGCTTGCTCGAGGTGCGCCAGCGCATGGACGCGGGCACGGTGCGCACGAACGACCTGAACCAGCTGGTCGCGTGTGCCCTCGATTGCTTGGGAGCAGTCATTTATGACGCGGTATCGCGTGGCGAGAAGCCGCTGCGCCCGGACGAGTTCAAGCAATGATGAAGCGAGAGAGCGGAACGGGGCCTGGCTTCAACTGCGGGCCAGGTGGGCGCGATTGCCAGCACGACCCGAAGGGCGACCACGGCATCAGCGGCGGGGAATGGTGGTACGCCGTGAGCGATGGGCCACGCGCAGTGAGCCTGATGGTACTGGCCTGCGAGTACCCGGACAACGTGAAGCGTCCGCTTCCGGACCCGATGCTCAAGCCCATAGCAACGGCGCTCCTGCACCACGAGGCAGACCCGGACGGCAAGAGCGATTGCGGTCTGGTAGACGGCGGCCGCTGCAATTGCGATGGCGGCTACATGGCGGGAAGCATGCTCTGGGAGGAGCACGGCGACCCAACCAAGCCCGAGCAATCAGAGGCGTTCTGGCAGGCCCCCCTCGGGCCTGCGTTTCACTCCTCCTCGAGCAGGGCCAGGCCAGTCTCGGTGAGCTCCCATTGGCCGCTCGAAATAATCAGCGGCTTGTCCTGGAGTAGACCGAGAGCCTCGCACGTTTTGAGCATGCGGCGGGCGCCCAAGCGAGTGAGGCCCGTTTCGTGGGCCATATCGACGGCGTTAGGCGGCCGCCCGAGCTTGGCGGACACCCGGGCCACGATGGCGACAAACTCCTTCTGGCGGGCAGTGAGAGGCCTTCCCGGGGTAGGCGCGAACGGTGGGCGCCCCGGTCGCTTGCGCTTGGGTCGCTTGGACTGCTTGGCCTCGAGGGCCGCCAGCGCCTTGCCGGCGGCCACCTTGAGGCGCATGACCTCGGCATGTTCCGACCACTTCTTAGCGGCCATGGTGCCTGTTGGCGGGACGGGTCGTTTGGGCATGGTCGTAGGCAGATTTCAGGGTGGCATCGACCGAGTCGAGCACGGAGAAGACTGCATCTAGGCCCACAGTGTAGGTGAGGGCAAGCAGAAGCAGGAAACCGAGAAAGCGCATCATAGGGTGTTCCCTTCCGCATTGCGGATGGCAGAGGCCACACATTCGCGCGCGCTCTGGCGGTCCAGGGCGGCAATCTCGCGCTGCTCGCCCGCGTCCAAGCACGACTCGTCATTGAGCTCGACCACTGTGTATTGGGCACCCAGGGCTACCCGGCACATGTAGCCCATGAGAGCATCTCCGGCCGCGAACGCCTCGCTCTCGAGCTTGCGGATTTGGTCGTCCGTCATAGGCACCCCAACGCTTGCAGCATCCACCAGCACACCGCGATCACAATCAGAGACGGCAAGGCCTCCCAGAGGGCTACGGCCATCGCAAAGAACAGGCACACCGCGAACAGAGCTAGCAGCGGGCCGAGTAGCAAGATGATTCCGGTCATGGCTCAGTGTCTCTTTTCTGGCGTGCTCTGGCACACCCTACAGCGCCCGTCCGGTGAGAGGCGCTGTGTGGGCGGGTCAGTACTCTTTGACTTCGGCCACGAAGTGCTCGGCTATCTCGGTCCAGTTGACCCTGGCCCATTGCACCTTGACCGTTTCCTTTTCGTCGCCCCGCATATCTGGCGTCCCGTCGGGGAAAACCGACTCGCACCAGCGCTGGACGTAGCCAATCAGGGCATCTGTTACGCCGAGGTCAGCTATTGGCGCGACTACGCTGCGCAGAAAGCTTACTTTCCGCCGATACAGCGGCTCCTCATTGTCGAGCCAAAGGTTAATCTGCCAGGTCTCCCAATTCGTCCAACCGTTGTAGGTCGTGTCGGCCATTGTCGTTGTCTCTCTCTCGAGCTGAATGCTCGCCGTGCCTCACTAGCAGGGCTGGTGAGGCAAAGCGGACGGGTCAGCTAAGCAGGGCCACGCACTCGCCGGTCTGCATGTAGGCGGCTCTCTGCTGAAACGTGAAAGTGTGATCCCACTTCCCCGCCAAGGCGTCGGCCGCATCTTGCGTGCGTCTCGCAACGTATGCGGCAAGGTCATTGACTCGAAACACGCCCGCCGTTGCGTCAGCGGCACACGCGAGCGCGTTGTCAGCGAACCATCGGCGCGTGCGGCGAATCGTGTCCTCTGATAGCTTCACGACTCGTCCCTTTCAGGGCAAGGGCCAGCTTGCTCGACAATCTCGCAATAGTCCGCGCCAGCCTCCTCACGTCGCGACGCTTGCGGGTCGTGCGTAGTGTCGAGCGCGCTCCCTGGAGTAGCGTCAAAGGCAAGGTGCTTGTGCCAGCGCAGTTGGTTGCGCTCGTCCGTAGCCAGGTCGTATATCTGGTCGAGCGAGTCGATCGCGTCGTCTAGCGTCTCACACGCTTGCGGCCCGTAGTCGTACAGGCAGCCAACGGAGCCACCTCCTACCGTGTAGTGATACGCGGGCGCTTCCGGCTTTACCGCTTCAGTCGAGTCAAACGACTCGTCAAACTCTGGCGAGCATGAGCAGAGGACCACGCCGTTACCGTTGCATCCGTAGTCACCATCGGAACCGCATTCGGGGCATGCCCCGGGCGTAACGAGCCGCCAGCCCGTGCTAACTGTGTGTGCCATCGATGATACTGCTTTCTCGGCTTAAGGTGCCGCACGGGGCCATTGCACGGATGCAACGGACCCGAACGGAGCTTTAGCCAACGCGGCGCAAGCTGGACGAGCGGGCGAACGGTAGGCGGCACCCGGCGCGCACAAACAACGCCTCTAGTCGGTCCGCAGTGCCTTGCGACAGGCCGCTAAGGTGCAGGTCGTAGCCAACGGTTTCGTTGCACTGCTCGTCCTCTTGGCAGCGCTCGACTGTCACCCGAAGTGACCAGATGAACGGTAGCCGGTCACTACCCGTGCGCACGTCAACGTCCACCTCCGATTGCCCGTTGCTGAGCTTGCCAAGGATGAACCGGACGGCATCGCCCAGCCGCCAGTCATAGCGGCCGCGTTGTGCCATGCGCACGCGCTTGCTGTAGGCGTGCCCAGCCTTGCCTAGGCTGACGCGATACTCGTTCGGAGCAATCCAACCGTGATCGGCAAAGTCGCCCTGCTCGCACGACTCTGGAGTAACCGTCTCAAACGTGACTGAGGCTTGCATGATGCTCTCCTTTGCTGGCTCTAATCGGCCGAGTAGGGACCGTCACCCGTGTGACGAGCCCTGCTAGGCGATTAGATCCACTCAAAGCCAAGGATGCCAAGCACACACGAGCACCAGTCGCCAGCCGCTTCGCCGGGGCAACGCTGCGAGCCGTTGTTAGTGCACTCGCCATCGCCCGGGCATTCCGCGTGATGCTCGCCGGCTTCCCGCGTAGCGTGCTGAGTCTGCAGCTCGCGCCACAGTTGCGACTCGTTCAAGGTGTCGTTGCCCACGTACGGGTCGTTACCGAACGAGAAAGTACCGTCCGGGCAACGTGCATCAAAGGCACGGCTAAAGAGGTCACGGTCCGGCATCTCGCCATAGCTCATGCGGGTGTGCGTATCGTCGCCCGCAAGGTCGTTGTCTGTAAGGGTCGCTGCGTTCATTGGGTATCCTGTTCTGGTAGCCGTTGGCGCACCTTGCCGCTCACTACTGCAGTGCAGTGGCGAGCGGGATAGGCGGGTCAATCGACGGCGATGCCTAGCTCCCTAGCGCGGTCGCCCACGAGCGCGAGCGCGTCGCTGTAAGCCTCATGCTCGCTTTCGCCCATCTCGAGGGAGCTAAGGAAACCAAGCGTGAACGCTGCGACGTATTCCGGCGTGCGAGCCGTGCTGAGCGACGCGATAGCGTGCGCGTAGTCGGTCGTCTGGTATGCGCTTGCGTAGTTGCCAGCGTCGAAACCTCGGGAGATATCGCGGTCGGCCTTGGTCAGTGTCACTAGGGTGTCCGGGGTCATTGTCGTGTCTCTCTGTTGGGGCCAGGTCGGCCGTCAATCGGGCGCGCTAGCGTGTGCTGGCGTGCCCTCAGGCGGTCGGACTAGCGGGTGACAGAGCAGGGAGTGCACCCAACGGCGCGGAGTCAGTAACGGACGATCATGGTGCAACGGGCGTCAAGGATTGTGAGGTCAGCGTCGGCAGTGGTGCGCGCAGCGACGTCGCTGAGCCATTCGAGGCGGGCTAGCAGTACAGGGCGGGTGAAACGGAGCATTGGGGTGTCTCTCTCGGGCGTGAGTGCCCGGCAAGGGCCGCGACCGTTGCCAGTCGCGAGCCTTACCGGGAGCTCACTAGCCGGCGTGACCCCAGCCGCTTGGAGCGCAGTGGCGAGCCATGCGCACGTTGCGGCGAGCCTCAGCAAAGGCGTCGCGACCAGTGCGGCCGTGACCTTGAGCGAGCAAGGTACCGTTGCGATAGACGTAGCAGCGGCTGGAATCCCACTGGCACTGCGACTCATCGACCACGACCCAATACTTACCGGCAGGCCGGACGGTGGAGTCGTTCGGTGCGTAAACCTTTACGCAGTTGGGGGAGTGAGGGGCGGTTTCGGGCTTGAAGGCGCTGTTTTGGGCGGGCGTTTGCATGGTCTGTCTCCTGTGTGGCGCCGTCGGTTGCGACGCTGTGACAACCCCAACCTAGCCTGGGTGGCGCCCCGTGCAAGCCCCGTCGGGGGAGGGCGCTCACTTTGCTCGCCGTTTCGGGACAGCTCCTCCCCTCTGTTCAGTGGAAACGGCTGGGCTGGGGGAGTTCAGTGCGCGTTTGAGCAGGGATGCTCGCGCGTTGCGTGCGCACGCGCGCAGCTGCGCGCGTGTACCTGCGCATGCGTACGTGCGCGTGCGTGCACCTGCGCGTGTGCGCGCCCCTGCGTGTGCGTACAGGCGCCCGGGTACCCCCCTGGGCCGAGACCGGGGACCGCGTCCGCCCCCCTCCACTCCAGATAGAGCCTGTTTTTACACCAAATCAGTCGGGCCGGAAAACCAACCAATCGGCAGAGGCTCCGCCAAGAGCCACAAGTGCCGCATGTTGGCGACGTTCACCACGTCCTGCTCGCACGGGTACACCTCGATGCCGTACCAGCCGCCGTGCCCGGTCTCACGCTTGATGCGCTGCAGGTCCTCCCGGGGGATGTCTTGGCTCCACCCGCCGCGGTTGTCCACCGTCGTGCGGTTCACCGACAGCCGCCGCACCTCCACCTCACCAAACGATGGCGCCGAGTAGAGCGCGACCAGGTACACCCGGCTCAGCCACACAGCGAGAGGGCGCTCGCCGCCCCTCGCCCCGGGCCAATCGTGCTCTGGCACGGGAGTGAGCTCTGCGGGGCGCTTTGCTGCCCGCTTTTCCATCTCCCGCACCAACCGCCTGCGCTCCGCCCGGTCTGCCATCAGAAAATTCTCACAATTCGCACCGGGCCCATCGCTAAAACCGCCCCCTCGTCAATCAGGGATACCGGAGCACGTAGGTGTCACGCATCTCCACCCGGCAGCGCCACTCGCCGATCGCGAAGAGCAGCACCTTGCGGACGTGCTTTGCCACCCGACGCCTGCGCCGGTGCCTCACCTTGGCGTTACTCACTTCGCCTCCTCGCAGCAGCTCTCACCCTTGAAGAACAGCAGACCGCAGCGCCAACAGTGCCGCGCTGCGCGCTGCCCCTTGGCGAGCTCCGTCTTGTGCGGGAAGCCTTGCGAGTCGGTCCACTTTTCCTCCCTGTCGCACACCACATCGGGCCCGTGATCGGGGCAGCTCAATGCGCAGGACCCTTCTGGCGCATGCGCACCATCGCATCGAGCTGCAGCACCAGCGCCAAAGACGCCATCGTGCCGGCATTCGCCGCGACAGTTCTCCAGTCCCGGCTCATTCCAGCTTCCGAGATGGCGTTCATCGCCTCGATGATGCTGTCGCACAAGTCTTGCTGCGATGGCTGCTCTTTCAGCAGCAGAGCCACTGTGCCGCGCAGCGCTTGAACGCAATCATCGTTGGGATATTCGGGGTTACTCATGGTTTCACCCAGCACAGCCCGAGCGTGGCCTTGCCGTCATAGGTCGCCGTCGCGAAGACCTCCCAGCCCGTGCAGAGGTAGGGGCACGCCTGTCGCACCATCACCTCGAGCGGGCCCCGCAAGCGCAGCGGCGTACAGTCGTCATGGGTCGCGCTCCACATCGTGCACTGGAAGCCGAGCCTCACGCAGAACGCCTCGCGCTCCCACCAGCACAGATACGGGAACATCGCCTTCTGCTGCGCCACCAGCACGGTTTCCCACCCGTCGCCGAGCGAGCGCATCCACTGCTCGAGGCCCGCGAGCCCCGGGTCGTCCTCTATGCAGCGGGTGAGCCTCAATTGTCCTCGCCGCTCGGCTTGGTGCGCAGGTCCGCAATCCTGGGCATGTCATCACCAAACGACCGCTCCACAGCTGCGGCTGCGTCGGCATTGGTCTCCCCGAAGTGCACGCAGATGTGCGGGCTATTGGGCGACGGTTTGCCTGCTGGAAAGCAGCAAACCTTGCCCGCGAGAAGTCCTTCGATCTCCTTGCGCGTCAGACCTATCACGATGAAGCCTTGCGCGTTGATGCCGCGAATCACGAAGGCCTCACATGCTTGCCCCCGGGGCAGCAGTCACACCTCGGGGCCGATTCGAGCAAGCTCTGCAGCCCGCCGGGCGTGAAGTGCGCAACCTCCATGCGGCAACGCTTGCACCACACCTGCAAGCCCTCGCTCGTCAGCCCGGCATCGAGCCGCGCCCACTCTGATGGCGACTGATTCGCTGGCTTCTGCTTGTTGCAGTTGGCGCAATGCGCGAACAGCTCGATGCGTAGCTTGGGCTTGCTCATGGGAGCGGCCCGTCACTGAAGAGCGCAGCCTTGCCGTCCACGCAGATGAGGTGCGTATCCCAGCCAATGCGCTCGTCGATGCCGTCGCCCCACTTGATGCAGGTGACGTTCTCGTCCGTCACGGGCCCGCCGCGAAGCCACTCCTCATCGAGGAACGCGATGAGCTCTGCGCGGCTGCCAATCTCGCGCACGTGCTTCATCGACTGGCCCAGGCTCATGAATGGCGTGGCCGGCCTAATCTTCACATTCCCTCCAATGTTGGTGCCCGCGCATCTCCCCCGTGAAGTTGCTGGACGTCCCGGTTATGGAGACGCGCAGGCTCATCCCCTTTGGCACGTCGTCACGCACGACGTCAAGGCATCCCCTCACCGGCTCTGTCCGAGCCTGTCACATCGCCGGTGCAGACCAGGGTGACACCACCGCGGTTTCGGCGATTACGATGTCGCGCAGGCGCTTCGCTGGCGCTTATCTTCCGTCTCGGCCGCTCGCCTAGCAAGGCTGCTTGTTTGCTCAGTGTGCCCAGCAGCAACACCTGCCAGTAGCAACTGTTTACGTAACCTGCACCTAGCGTTGCCCTCGGTCCTCTCGAGGGGGGTCTGCCCGTGTAGGTACGCATCCCCCTGAATGGCCCTGATGTAGGCAATGATGCGCTGCGCCCCGTACGGGCTCACGTACCAGGCCTTGCTCACCCCGTGCCCCGTCGCTCGCCGCAGTAGCCCCTCGCGCTTCGCGAACCTCTTCAGAACACCCACTCTCTGGCGCAGGTAGCGGGCCAGCTCCACCACCCAAACCCGCTCTTTGGTAACCCCTGCACGCGCGGGCACCACTGTTCGCTCGTCACCTGCGGGCCGGTGTGTCATTCTGGTTGACATGTACGAGGGGTTCTATCTCCGAAAAGAGCTGAAGGACGAGAAGCAGAAGGAGCTGCGCCTCGCCCGCATCGAGGAGCTGGAGAACGAAATCTACGAGCGAGCCGCGGGGGTCGTCAACGCCTACCTCTCGTTTGCCGAGGTGAGGCACGACCAGGAGGAGCCGCCGCCCGCGTGGGTCGAGGAGTATGGGCTCGAAGCAGCTCGCCAGCGCCTCATCATCGCCAAAGCGGGCTGGCTGCCGGCGAGCATCGCTCCCGCAGGCGCCAAGCTCGCGGCACAAGTGCAGGTCGGCATCACCCGCGGTCGCGCAATCCGCGGAGCCAAGCTCACACAGAACAATCTGAACGTGCGCATTGCCCTACCTGCCCCAACGAGTAACGAACACCCTGGCCCCGTCGTCTACGAGGTGCGAGACCTCGAAACATGAAGGAAGGGGATGCACGTTGGTGGGCAATCTATCGCGGCACGGCTGAGCTCACACCCGCTGAGATGACACAGGGAGGCTGGCACTTCTGCCCGGAGTTTGACGAAGACCTCACGCAGGGCGAGGAGTGGGAAACCCAGGGCCGTTGCAACTGGTGCGGCTACGAGGGAGACTAGAGAGCTTGACCTGCCGAGCGCGCTAGCTACGGCATGGGGATGGCATTCGAAGACCCCGACGTACTCGCCAGGTTCGATCGCAGTTACGGCGACAAGAAAGAAGAGCTGCGCCTCGAACGCGGCATGTACCAGGACAAGCCGACGTACACGCTGCGCCTGTACTGGCAAACGCCCGATGGTTCCTGGCGCTGGTCCTCTCAGAAACCGACGACCAGCGGCAAGTGCTGGGAACGGCTGAATCTGAAGGCCCGCGAGCTCCGCGACGTCGGCGCCGCGCTGATGCTGGCCGCCGACGACATGGCACGCGCTCCTGCTCCACGCCAAGCGAGCAAACCCGTCGCGTTCAAGGAGGTGCTCGACGATGACATCCCCTTCTGAGCTCGTTTTCGGCCAGCGCATGATTCGGCTCGAAGACGGCACCAAGGGCACCGTCATGCAGCAGGGCCCCGAGCTGCGCATCGTCTACGAGGACCGCGGCGAGGAACGCCTCGCCTTGAAGAGCGAAAAGTGGGCCCGCGACGTCATCGAGCCTGGGCCCCTCCGCGAAGAAGAGCAAGTGCTCGTGGCGCTACACGCCGACCGCGCCCTACGCGCCTACGAGCGCAACGAGCCGCTCAAATCATGGGAAGCGGTGCAGGCATCGACCAAGCCCTACGATGAGGGCTTGTTCGACGTCATCATCTGGTACCTGATGAACCGCAAGACGCGCCCGGCAACAAGGGAGTAGACAAGCAAAAAACGCTAGCTACGGCTGGGACGTGCTCGACCGCGCCCTCTACACGCCATCGCCGTGGAGCACCAAGTTCCACCAGACGACCGCGGATGAGGTGCTGGGTGGCGGCGCCGCGGGTCCCGGTAAGAGCCTGACGCTGCTCTGGGACCCGATCGTGACCCAGGCGGTCATCGAGCACGCGCGGATGACGCAAATCATCCCCGAGGGCATGCCGGAGTACTGGGCGGACCTCATTCGTCGCTATCCCATCCGCCAAGGCGAATCCGAGGGCCACGCGCTGCATCTGCGCCGCTCGATGCCGCAGTTGCTCGAAAACATCGACCGCTCGCTGCGCATGTTCAAGCAATTCGACCCCGACGCTGACTACAGCAGGGAATTGCACCGCTGGACGTTTTCGAGCGGCTACAAGTTCACGTTTGGTCACTGCCGCGAGAAGAACAGCCACCAGGACTACCTCAGCAAGCAGTACACGCATCTCGGGCTCGACGAGGCCTGCCAATTCGAGGACTTTCAGTACGAAGAGCTCGACGCTCGCGTTCGAAGCGCTGACGCCGTGCTCGGTCAGCTCCTGCGCTCGCGACTGATGAGCAACCCCGCCCCGGGGTGGCTGAAAGAGCGATTCGTCACTCCCGAGCCCAAGGGGCACGTCATCTTCCGTCAAAAGGTGCTCGACCCCGAGACGGGGCAGGTCGACTACGTCACGCGGCAGTTTCTGCCCGCTCGGCTCGACGACAACCCCGACAAGCCCTTCGTTGCCGCGTACAAAATCAAACTGCTCAGCAAGCCCTCGCACATGCGAGCCCGCTACCTGTACGGCGACTGGGACAGCGTAGAGGGCGGGTTTTTCGAGGACGACTACAACTCCGGCGTCCACATCATCGAGCCGTTCAAGATTCCGCGCGACTGGCCCAAGTTCCGAGCGATGGACTGGGGCTACAAGGCCTACGGCGTCGTGGGCTGGTTCGCGATGGACCCGGACGGGAACCTCTACCTGTTCTACGAGTTCAACTTCCGCCTGATGAAGGACGAGGAGGTCGCCAAGCGAGTCATCGAGATCGAGACGCGCTTCGGCTTCTGGAACAAGCGCGAGCGTAAGAGCCGCCTCACCGGTGTTGCTGACACGCAGCTCTGGGAAGAGCGCGGCGACTCGGGCAAGAGCAAGGCTGCCGTGTTCTCTGCCGAGGGCGTGTACTGGCAGCCCGCCGACAAGGCCAGCATCGCACGCAATGCTGAACGCATCACCGAGCGGTTGCGTGACTACGACAAGGACAAGCCGCCGGGGCTGATGATTTTCAACAACTGCCGCAAGACCGCCGAGATGTTCGCGAGCATCGGGGTCGACGAGAACGACAGCACGGTGCCCGACAAGAACAGCCCGCTCAAGCACTGGTTTGACTGCGTCGCCTACGCAGCCGCGCGCGCGTCGCGCGGACAGGGGAGCATCACCATGGACGCACACGAGTTTGACAGACCCGACAACGACAACGATGAGCCTGAGCTGAAACCCACGGGCTCATTCGGCTACGGAACGGCATGACCACCATCGACCAGCAACTGAACGCCAGCCTGATGGCGGGCCTCGACCAGTTCATCAGCGCGGCCAAGCTCGCGCCGGAGTTCGATCCCGTCGACCGCCCCGAGCACTACAACAGCCACCCGAGCGGTGTCGAGTGCGTGACCATCACCGAGCACATGACGTGCATGATTGGCTGCGCCATCAAGTACCTCTGGCGGCACGGGCAGAAGGCGGGCGTCACCGCTGACGAAGACCTGCGCAAAGCAATCTGGTGCATCGAGCGCGAGCGGCAGCGGCTCGCATTGAAGGCGACCGAGCATGGCAAGTGAGCCGTGCGTGCTGTGGGAGGGCGCCGTCACCTTGAACGGGTACGGTCTGGTCAACTGCAAGCACGAGGGGAAATGGAAGAATTTCTATGTCCACCGACTGGCGTGCGAGTTCGCGAACGGGCCGCCGCCTCCAGGAAAAAACGACGCGATGCACTCGTGCGACGTGCGCAACTGCTACGAGCCGAGCCACCTGAGCTGGGGCTCGCGGGGCGACAACATGCGGGACGCCAAGCGCAAGGGACGCACGCAGCGCGGCTCCGGGCATTGGAACGCGAAGCTAACAGAGGCGCGAGTGGCGGAGCTCCGGCGCAAGAAGGCGTCCGGGATTCATCGGGGCGAACTGGCCGTGGAGTTTGGTGTTCACGTTACGACCGTGAACGCGCTCTGCCGAGAAGGTTGGGAACACATTAATGGCTGAGCATCCAGAGCATCCAGAGCATGAGCCCTCGGACACGCCCAAAGAGGACGTGTTTTCATTGGGCCAGGACAGCCCCGCCGAGGACCCGTTTTCCTACAACGAAGACGAGCCCAACCTCGTCAAGTCGTTCAAGGCGCACCCGGAGGGACGCCAGGCCCTGAAGCGCCTGAGCAACAAGTGCATCCTCGACTTCGATAACGCTTGGTCCGCGACCGAGGCGTTCCGCAAGAACATGGCGGAGACCTGGAAGCTGTTCGCCGGCACGCTCGACCCGAAGGGCCCACCGATGCAGCACATGGCCAACGCGCACGTGCCCATCCTCATGGAGAACACCATCCGCATGGTGTACCGGCAAGCCTATGAGCTCTTCGGCAACTGGACCAACGTCTTCGGTGTCAACCCCATCGGGCCCGATGACGAGCGCACCGCTAAACTACTCTCACTCCACGGCAACTGGCAGATTCGCAAGCGCATCAAGGACTTCAAGCGCCAGCTCGGCCACCGTGGTCTCATGGCGTTTGATTTGTTCGGTGACGTCACCTGTCATAGCTACTGGGACCCGCAGCGGCACTACAACCGCCACGAGATTCTGACGGCCAACGAGTTCGTGTGCGCCAACGCGCACGTCTCCACGATGCCGGACTATTCGGATGTGTCCTGGGTGGCCAAGGTCATCTTCATGGACCCGCACGAGCTCAGGAAAATGCACAAGGCCTGGGAGGACGTCGGCACGGCGCTCAAGCACCTGCCGCCCGACTGGGACGAGTCGAGCATCACGAGCGAGATGCGCGAGCAGGTCGACAAGAACCTCGGCGTCGACTCCACCGCCTACCAGCAGGGGCAGTACCGCATCATCCAGTACGAGGGCTGGCTGAACCTGCCGCCGAGCACTGCGCCCGCCAAGGACGCCCAGGAGGGGGACGAGCCCGAGGAGCCGCGCGACCGCTACTGCAAGGTCATCATCGACCACGAGACAGCCACGGTGTTGTCGCTCAACATCCACGAGCGCATCGACCCCTACGACAAGCGGCGTTTCGAGTTCGAGACGCAGCAGATGCAGAAGTACCAGGCCGCAGCCCAGGACGTCGCGGCCTTCAAGCAGGAGCAGGAAGAGACCCGACAGAGCGCGCTCTCGCTCGGCCATAGCCTCGACCCCGAGAGCGATGGGCCCGCCCAGGCCGTCATCATGGCGCGCGCCATCGAGGAGATGCCGCCGCCGCCGGACCCGCAGATGCCCGATTGGATGCACGGCAACCCCATGGCGCAGCCGCGCCCGCCGGAGAGCAAGCCCATCCAGATGTTCTCTCACGGCGTCAACATCGAGCCGCTGCAGGGCATCCTCGGGCTCGGTACGGGGCGCATCCACGCGGCCCAGAACAAGGCTGCCAATATCGCACTCTCGCAGTTCATCGACGAGGGCACGCTCGCCAACTTCAGCAACTTCCTCGCCAAGGGTGACCTGCGCCTGCCGGAGAAGTTCACCATCGAGCCGGGCAAGATTCACAAGGTGGAGGGCGCTATCGACCTCACCAAGGACATCATCCCGTTCGCCTTCAAGGAGGCCAACGGCCAGCTCATCCAGCTCATCGAGATGCTGGTGAAATTCGGCAATACCGTCACCAACACCCCCGAGGTGCTGAGCGGCGAGAGCGGCAAGAGCGGCGAGACCGCCCAGGGCCTCTCCGCGCGCATCGAGCAGGCGACCAAGATGCTGAGCGTACCCACGGCCAAGTACGCCGACTTCCTCTCTCAGGTGCTCGAAAACAACGCCGCCCTGAACGCTATCTTCCTCGATGACGCGGAGTTCTTCAGCGTCAACAACCACGACCCCGCGCTCGGCCCCATGGGGCAGCAAACGTTCTCGGTCGGGCGCGAGCTCTACGATCGCCCCTACGACGTGGAGATTAGCGCGGACCTGAAGTTCACGAGCACCGCCCAGCGCGTGAGCGAAGCCGACGCCTTGGTGCAACTACCGAACGCCGTGCCCGAGATGGCACAGAACTACGCCTTCAAGCACATGGTCATCAGCAAGGCGCTCGAGGCGCGCAACCGCTACGACCTCATTGGTCTGCTCGGTCAGCCGCCGCCCGCCCCGCAGATGTATGGCGCGCCCACGAGCCCGCCCGCTCCGCCGCCTGGGATGGGGCCACCACCCGGTGGCGCGCCTGGTCCCACCGGAGGACCGCCACCGGGCAACGACAACGGTAAGCCCCCGCAGCCGAAGCCGCAAGCTCCGCCGCAACCCCAACCCCCCAAGGCAGCGTGATTGAACGACAGGCACAGGCGAATGCGTGACCTCGACCTGCTGCATCGCTACCTGGCGCGCTTGCGCCAGGAACGGCTGCAACAGGCGCACGCCAAGACGCTCGAAGCGGGGGCCACGCTGACCGACATCAAGGTCTGCGCCTTCGAGGCCGAGCTCTGCAGTCGCATCCACGCCGCCGTCAAAGTGCTCGAGCACGACGCGGCCCAATTCATCGAGGAGTTCCTAAAGCCATGAGCATCAGTAGAGGACAAGGCGTCGCGGGGCTGACACCGGTCAGCATCGGCGAGCCCGAAAAGGTGACGTCCTGGCCCTTCAAGGAGCCAGAGAAGAAAACCAACTGGGATGAGGTGACCAAGCCCACCTTTGACCCCAACCGTGACACCGAGCGCGAGAAGGCTGCGAAGCGCACGGCGATGATTCGCGCGCGCATGAGCCCACCGGGCGCTCTGCGCTTGCCGCCACTGCTCGAGGCGCACCGGCTCGAGTACGGCATCCCCGATGGCTTCTTCAAGAGCCAGGCCGCTTTCGATCGCATCTTCGTGTTCCCGCTCGACTTGTTCGAGGGCATGGCCACCTACTCGGCAGCCAGCCCCATTCTGCGGCCGCGCATCACCGAGCTGAAGGACAAGCAGGAGGGCAATCGCGGTATCCTCATCAGTGCCGGGCTCACCGCAGCCGACCGCTTGATGAGCCACGGCATCGAGCTCGGCCACATCGTCACGACCAACAAGAACGTGCCCTTTGCGCGCCGCTGCGACCGCCTCGAAGACGGCACCGAGATGTTCTATCTGGTGATGCGCGAAGCGGACCTCGCCGGCAGCGAGACCCTCGCCGAGGAGATTCTCGCGGGCAAGAAGCGCATCGAAGACCTCGGCGACGACTCGGGCTACTGCCACCAAGTGGTGGACGTTATCGGCGGCGAGCCCCTCCGCGGGCGCAAGAAGCAATCAGTGTTCGTGGCCGACTGCTGGTAGGCAAGGAGGAGTGAGCAATGGCTGATTCAAGTTTTATGCAGGGTGACCGCGACAACTCTATCGCGGTGCCATTTTCTGATGACGACGCCGCCAACAACCAGGGCGCGGACCTCGACGAAGACGACTCGCCAACAGCGAGCCCCGAGGAGCAGCTCACCCGCAAGCAGCGGCGCCAAGAGCGCCTGAACGGCCTGCTCCGCGAGGGCAAGCAGAGCAAGGAGGAGCTGTCGGCTCTGCGCGACAAGCAGGGCAAGCTCGAGACCGAGCTCGCACAACTACGCGGCTACGTCGCGGCGCAGCCCGTGCAGCGGCCCGCCAATGATGACGGCAAGAACCCCTACGAGCGCCGGCTCGACGCGGTCTACGCGCGGCAGAGCGAGGCCTACAATTCCGCCCAAGCCCACATCAAAGCGGGCACGTTCACCGACGAGCTGCAGCGGCACTACGAGCAGATTGCGCGCGAGATTGAGTCCGACAAGACGCGCATCCACACCGAGGAAGTCGTCGACCGCAAGGCACACTCGATGCGCGGCGAGCAGGCGCAACAGGTCTGGGTGCAGAAGTACCCCGACGTGTACAACAACTCCAACGCCTTCAACTATGCGCAGGGGCGGTTTCAGCAGCGCAAGGCTCTCGGCGAGGCCGTCACCAATGACCTGGTCGACGAAATCATGAACGAGACCCTCGCCACGTTCAAGCTCGGCAAAAAGTCGGCGCCGAGCGCAGGCGAGCGCGCGCGCATGACCGGGCTCCCGTCGGCTGGCTCTGGCTCTGGCGGTCGCGCCACCGGCATCGTGATGAACCCCGCCTTCAAGCGCATGGCGCACGCCGCGCACCCCGACCTGTCCGAGGCTGAGGCTGAACGCAAATGGGTGAACGGGCCCGGCAAGAAGCTCCGGGACAAGAAGATTTTGTAGAGCCATGGAGATCACCGACACCGGCGAGCAAATCCAACTGGGCCGCGTGCCGCCGAGTGATAGTCCCGCACTATCGAACTTGACGGTTCGTTAGGGGTATGCTTTCATAGCCGGGACAACCTAGCCCCGGCAAGCCGTCGCCCCAACGACCGCCTGTCTGTCCTTCTGGGACAGCGGAGCGTTCGTGGCGGAAGAGACGGTAGCTGCAACACCTAGGCGGGGCATCAAGCGCGAGGACCCTCCGCCGCGCCCAGTAGAGCAGACGGCAAACCGAGGCTTCCTCGATGGAGCCGACCCGAGCCAGCACTACGTCTGGGTGAGTGAGGTCAACGACCCCACCATCAACGTCGGCTACTACAAGCACCTCGGCTACAAGATCGCGCAATACGACCCGAGCGAGGCTCGCCCGACCCTCGGCTACCAGGACTACCAGCAGGGCGACCCCATCAAATCGATGGGCATGGTGCTGATGCAAGTTCCCGCCGAGCGCAAGGCGGAGCTCGACGCCAAGGGCGCCGACGGTCAAGGGGGCTGGGACAGGGCCAAGCGCATCGAGGACACCATCCGCAAGGGTGAGGTTGACCCGCTCTCCGCGCAGGAGAAGAGCGAGTTCAGGGGCATCACTTCTGTTCGCACCGATCAGGACGATCGGCGCAAGTGGCAATTTTGACGAGGAATTGAATGGCGAACCCTCATCGTTACGGCTTTCGGTTCCTCAAGAACCGTTGGGGCGGCGACACCCCCGAGACCTACACGGGCTTCTTCGCGAGCGGCTACACGCCGAACGTGACGGGGGCCACGACCTGCAACGTCAGCATCGGCGACCCCGTGCGCATGATGAACTCGGGCGCCTTCCAACTGGTGGAGCCCGGCGAGCTCGACGATGACGACGCCAACGAGCGCGCCTTCGGTATCGTGAGCGGCTTTCCGCAAGTCCTCATCAGCGGCGGGGTGCGCCCCAATGCCTTCTACCCGACGGGCACGGTGTACGGCTCGAACCTGAACGCCCAGACGCTGGTGCAGGTCATCCCGGTAGAGGGCTGTGTCTGGGAAATCGACACCGCGACCACGAGCTCGAGCTTCGACACGAAGGCCGAGTTCCAGGCCATCATCAACGCGGTCTGCACGTTCTCCTACACGCAAATCAACACGACCTCGAACAACCCCAAGGCGAACCCGATGGCGGTCCTCTCGTTCGCCGAGAGCACGGAGACGCGCCAGTTGAGGGTCGTGGGCCTCGGGCGCGGTTTCGACCAATACGACCTGACGCTGGCGAATGTGCCGCTGCAAGTGGTCTTCAACCAAGTGCAGGCGTCTCCGTGGCGCATCACTGGAAACCAGGAATAAGGGCCGACCATGAGCGAGATTTTCACCAGCACCGCGGCCCTCGCGCTCAAAGAAACGCTCGAGGACATCGACACGGACGAGCACGGCTCGGAGGGCAGCAAGGCTGTCTTTACCAAGTGGCTCAACGTCAAGTCGATGGCCGACAACTACATCGAGTACTACGAGGTAGCGGGCTCAGGCCTGGCGGGCGAGAAGCCCGAAGGCGAGAGCATCCCGGTCGGCACCATCGTCGAGGGACCGCTCACCCGGTTCAACGCGCGCACGTACGGCCAGCGCATGATCGTCTCGGACGAAGCGCTGGAAGACATGAAGTACGACAAGGTCATCATGGCCGCCAAGCGCAACAACCGTTCGCTCTGGAAGCTGGCTGACTTCGACGCGACGCTGATGCTGGTGCGAGCCACCAACACCAGCTTCGTGGGCGGCGACGGCTTGCCGCTCGCGAGCACCGCGCACCTCTTGCCGGGCGGCGGCACCTACTCGAACAAGCTGGCCACGGCCTTCTCGCCGAGCAAGGCGGCGCTGGTCATCGCGACGGCGCAGCTCATGCAGCAGGTCGGGCACGACGGGCTCATCGACGGCGTCGAGCCGAAGAAGGCCGTGTTCCCGGTGCAGCAATGGGGCGTGTGGCGTGAAGTGCTGGGCTCCTCGATGGACCCGACGCCGGGCGCCTACAACGCCATCAACGTCATCAACCGCGACCTCGACATCAAGCCCGTGCCGGTCAAGTACTGGACGAGCTCGACGACCAACTGGGCGCTCATCACCGACGCCGACCTCGGCCTGATGTGGTTCTGGCGGCGCAAGCCCAAGAGCAACACCTGGGTCACCGAGGACAAGACGATGATGAACTACGCGATTACCGCGCGGTGGTCTCGCGGCTGGGTCAACCCCCGCGCACTGCTCTTTAGCGACGCCTGAGGAACACCATGGCCAAGAAGACCAAACCGACTCTGCCGATGACCATCAAGCCGTCGCCCAAGGGCACGAAGAAGGGCAAGGGCTGCTAATGTCCCTCCTCGCAAACGCCTATGGCTCTTTCCTCAGCTCGGCCCTGCCTTACTACCAGGCCATGCCGGGCATCGTCACGCCCTACGGCACCCTGCTGAAACCCGGAGGCCGCGTCGCGGCCTACGTGCGCAGCACAGGCGCGCAGGACGGCGAGGACCACTTCGCCTCCTCCGGTATGCTGGTGAGGGACCTCAACTCGGCTCTCGCCCGCTGTCGTAGCGGGCAGAACGATATCGTGTACGTGCTGCCGGGACACGCCGAGGACATCGCGGGCGCCGCCTCGCTCGGCAACCTCGTTGCGGGCACGCAAATCGTCGGTGTCGGGGTGTCGGGCTCCACCAACAACCCGACCCTCACCTGGACGGCCACCGCCAGCTCCGTCCTGCTCAACGTCGCCAACGTGACGGTGAGCGGCCTGAACCTGGTCTGGAACGGCATCGACGCGGTCGTCGCGCCCATGACCATCAGCGCCGCCGGCTGCGTGTTGTCGGGCAACACCATCACCTGCGCGAGCGCCACAGCGGGCGCGCTCAAGGGGCTCGTCATCGCCACCGGCGGAGCGGGCGCCAAGGTGTTCGGCAACACGTTCCTCAGCGTGACGCTCACCAAGCTGATGACGAGCGCGCCCATCTTGTTGAGCGGCGCGGTCAATGACGTGCTGATTACGGGCAACTACATCTCGAACGGCAACCCGGGCACGAGCGTGCTCGGGCTCATTGCCGTAACGGGGGCTGCAACGAACGTCCGCATCCTCGGCAACACGCTGGTGCAGCTCAACACCGCCGGCACGGCGCTCTTTACCGTCACGGTCGGCGCTGTGGCAGCGACGGGTTGCATCGGGTACAACAACTCGCTCATTGCAACCGACATCACGGCAACGACCTCGGGCGTGACGGTGGACGCGGCAGCGGCGGCTACGATGCTGGTGGTGGAGAACCGTACGGGCGACGCGGCCACGGGCCGCAGCGCGGTGCTCTCCCCGGTGGTGGCAGCGTAACGGAGATGGGATGCGCAGCACACCCCGCAACGTCGACCGAAAGGGCGAGCATCTATCCAGGTGCGACGTCTGCTCGGTCCCGTACCTGCGGAGTGCGCTGCGCAGGGGCCGCGATGGCCTCCTGCGCTGCGACAACGACCTACCAGGCCGCGACGAGCTAACCCTGGCGGAGCTCACGGCGGCCCGAGCTTCTGCCCTCGCGCAGCGGCTCGGGGCGCAGTCGCCTGCTGACGGCGCGGTCCCGGACACGGACAGCGACGGCAACCCCAACAGCTCGAGCAGCTACACGCACTCGGCGCGCCGCACCACGGTCGCCGACGTCTACGCGAGCGGCATCCCGACGTACGCCTCGCCGGGCACGCTCGTGGGCAAGGCGGGGTTCTGATGGCTCGGCTCAAAGGGAAGTACCCGAAGGCACAAGCCGGCGAGTGGATCAAGCCGAAGCGGCGGTTCTACTACATGGGCTGTTGCGACTGCGGACTGGTGCATAAGCTGGAGTTCAAGCTGCTGCCCGTGACGAGCGGCAGCGGCATCTTCATGCGCGCGTGGCGCGATGAGGCGCAGACCAAGGCGCTCCGCAAGAAGGAGAGCAAGTGACGCAGGCGTCCACGCCGTCCACGCCCATCAGCATCAACACGCTCATCCTGCTGGCCTACAAGCGAGCCGGAGTGTTGCCCGTGGAGGCGCGCCTGAGCGGCGCCAACATGGTGCCCAAGCTCGAACACGGCCGGCAGACGCTCGACCTCATCATCGACGGCCTGGCCACCGAGGGCTTCATGGCGCGCACGACCGCGTTCTACGACCTGCCCATCGTGGCGGGTGAGAGCCAGTACACGCTGCCCGACAGCATCCTCGATGTGTTCGAGGACGCGATGTTTGTGCCGAGCGAGAACCTCGACACCAAGTTCACCGCCGGCGAGCTCGTCTGCAAGCAGATGGACCTGGCCACTTGGCAGCTGCTCACTACCAAGGGCTCCACCTCGACTCGCCCGCAGCTCTACGTCGCGCTCCGGAGCGGCGCCACCGTCGAGCTCCGCTTCTGGCCCGTGCCCTCGGCCGCCGGCACGATGCGCCTGAAGACCGCGCGCCTGCTCGGGTCGAGCAGCGACGGCACCAAGAGCCCGGACCTGCAACGCTACTGGCACGACGCCATCGTCTGGTGCCTGGCCTACTACCTCGCCATCGACTCCAGCATGCCGGCGGAGAAGATCGGAATGCTCCAGGCCCTGGCCGAGAGCAAAAAGAAGGCCTGCGTCAACTACTCCTTCGAGCACCCGTCGACGACGGCCACGGTCTATTACCCGACGCAGTGGAGCTCGTGATGGCATGGGACGCTTCGGTACCGACCGCTGCGGCTCGTGCCTGGCCAACAGGGGGCTCGACGTATGCCCGCTGAGGCCGCCAAGGCCGCCAAGGTCGCCACTGCAGCCATTCCGTTTGGGCCAACCCTCGAGACGAGCTCTGAGGAAATTAGCGGCGGAAGCCCAGAGGCTTACAACGTCATCGCTGACGCTCGCGGAGTCATCCGAAAGCGCCCCGGCCTCGCCGCGTACACGGGTGTCGCTCCCGCTACTGCCGTCGACGCAGCGGGCGTGCTCGGGCTGTACCTGACCGAGCAGCGCGTCGCCCACACCACTGGCACCGCCGTGGTGAGCGGCACCCACGCAGGCGTCCTGTACGCCGTGGGGGCTACGGTCAACGCTTCGGGCGGCGGGCACAATGCCGGCAGGAACGTCTACCGCATCGCGGGGGGCACGGCGACTCTCGTAGGGACGGGAGCGGCAAACGAGGATCGGCTATCCACGCCCGCAGCAATCGCCACCACTCGGTTCCCTCGTCCAACGTTTGCAGAGACTGAGGCGTTGCTCGTCATCGCAGGCGGCGCGGAGATGGGCAAGGTGGACATTCGCCCAGAAACCTTCAGCGCGCCGAACTTCACTAACCCCAATCCCGACTACCACGAGATGAGCTTCCTCGGCGGCTGCCCGCCCCTGGCGTCTCACGTCTTCACCAACAGCTCCCGCATCTGCGCCAACGACACGCAGCTCGACCAGACCAAGGTCCGCTACTCGGACATTACGCAGGGCATCGTCAGCTTCGCGCCGCACGAGAGCTGGGACCCGAGCCCGGGAGCGGCCGGCTTCTTCACGGCTGAGGCGCGCGCGGACAGCATCGTCGCCTGCGCCGAGAACACCAACGACATCTTCCTCTTCGGCAGGACGAGCCTGCAGCTCTTCGCCCCGGACGGCTCGACGACGTTCGCGCCGAGCGTCACCAAGGAAGCGGGCTGCCTCGCCGCCTACAGCCCGGTCAAGGTCGACGACGGCTATGTCTGGCTCGACCACCTGACGCGCGTCGTGTCGAGCGACGGCCGGCAGTGGAAGGACGTGGGCGGGGCTATCCAGGCGACGCTCGACCAGCTCACCACCCCGAGCGACTGCTACGGCTACCGCTACAGCGAGAGCTTCGCTGACTGCGTGGTGCTGCGCTTCGAGGCGGACCAGGAGACGCTCGTTCTGCAGCCCGGGGTCGGCTGGGCTCGCTGGGCGCTCTTCAGCGCCGCGGGCGACACGTTCACCATGTTCCCGGTGCTGAGTCACCACATGCGCCAGGACGGCGGCCTGAACGTCGTGGGGCTCTCGGACGGCACCATCTGCACGCTCAGTCTGGAGAACGAGACCGACCTCGGCAGCGCCATCGTCGCCTACGTCTCGACCGGGTTCGAGGACCGCGGCAGCGATTACCTGAAGCAGTCGATCGCGGTGTACCTGACGTTCAAGCGCACCCAGGCCTTGAGCGAGGGGGTCGTTTGCTACCTCGACTACCGCGACGACTTGAGCAGCGAGTGGACGACCATCGATATCGACCTCGGCGTCGATGACGGCAACCTGGCCCCGACCATCCCCATTCGCACGCTCGGCACCTATCGCCGAAGGCAGTGGCGGTTCCGGTTCCCGGACGCGGCGGGCTTGTTCCTGGTGCGAGCCGTCGAGCAGTTCCTAACCCTGGACGTGTGAGGCACCGTGGCAGCTCGAGATGATGACTTTCTAGGCGACGGCACGGTCGACCCGTTCACGGGCTTGGCCCCCGCTCTCACTCCCGAGGAGGAGCAGCGGCAGATTGACGCTCGGCATGCGCAAGCTCGCGCCGACGCCACCCGCACCGCCAACACCAACTACGCCTCGAACCGGGGCGGGCCCGACTACTCGTCGATGTCCGTCGCTCAACTGCTCAGCCGCAAGGCGGCGGGCGACCCGCTCATCAGCCAGGCGATGGTCGACTCGGCGCGGAAGCTCGAGCGGCAGAACCATCGGGCGATGAACACGGGGGGTTACAAGGCTCTCACCTACGGCATCCTCGCGGCGCCCGCTGCCATCACCGGTGGAGCCGCGGCCTTCGGCGGGCCAGAGGCTCTGGGCTTTGGTGCCGGGACGGGCTCCATCGCGGCAGGCGACGCGGGCACTGCCGCGGCAGAATCGGCGGCAGCGTCAGCGGAGCCCGCCGTACAGGTCGCCAACGGGGCGACAGGGCTAGCCCAGGCGGGGCCTGGCTTCTCTCAGGAAGCCGCAAACGCCTACAACGCAGCGAACGCAGCTGGGGCGGCTGCTCCGGCAGCGGGGGCAGCGCCGGCAGCTCCTGGTGCGGCGCCCTCGTGGCTTGCCGAGGGCGGCAAGCTCGGCGGCAAGCTCGCGACCGCTGCGGCGCCGTTCCTCATCCAGGCGGCCTTGGGCGGCAAGACCAAGGAAGAGAAGGCGCTCATCGCCAAGCAGGAGCAGCTCGCCCAGGAGGCCAAGGTCCGCCAGGGCCAGCAGCAGGACGCGCGAATGAACCAGCTCGGCCAGCAGTTGCTCGCCTTCAACCCGAGCAACCAGCTGATGGCGAAGATGTACGGACCCGACGCGGCGTTTCAGCCCGAGCAGATGGCGGCGATGGCCCAGGGTCAGGCGCCCGCCAACGACCCCGACATCGCTAACTACACCGGTACCGACCAGGCGAAGCTGCGGGCCAAGCGCGAGCAGATTCGCAGGCAGAACGAATACGACGCCGCCGAGGCCGCGCGCCGCGACATGCTCATGAGCGGCGTCCAGAGGCCTGGTCCCGGGCCCACTCCGATCCAGATGTCCGCCCCGCAGGCGGCGAGGAGATACTGATGGCGACCTCCGGCGCGCAATTCACGAGGCCCGCCCTGACGAACCCGGCGGCGGCGTTCTCCGTCCCGGGTTTCAGCCAGTCGACGATGCCGTCGGGCCTCAAGCCGCCATCGCCCTTGAAGCCGCTCGCCACCACCGACCAGACGAATCCCGGCTACGGCGAGCAGGCCCTGAACCTGACGCAGAACCGCCTGCTCGAGGACCCGTTCGCCGCCACGCAGGCCAACCTCGCCGGCCAAGCAGGGACGCCGAGCGCCGGGCAGAACTACATGAACCAGAACCTCGGCTCGCTCGACGGCCCGGGTCAGGGTGAGCAGTACTGGAACCAGCAGTCGGGACAGTTCCAGGACCCGTTCGCGGGCGAGCAGTACGCCCGCCAATCGACGGCGGGCTACTCGCCCGCCGGAGCCGCCAGCGCGTTCAACACGCAGGCACAGGGCCAGTACAACGACTTCACCGGCTATACGGGCCCCGGCAACGCGCAGGGCCAGTACGGGCAGAGCCAGGGGCTAATCGGCAACGGCACCCAGGGCCAGAACAACATGGCCGACATCGCCAGCGGCTACGGCGACAACGGCCAGTACACGGGAGCGAACCTGGCGGCGGGGCAATACTCCCAGACCCAGGGGGCGTTCGGCGACATGCCGCTACCGGACTCCGCCGACCCCTACTACGATCGGGCTATCCAGCTCGGCACCCAGACCTACAACCAGGGCGCGGCGGGGCGCGGCGTGTACGGTTCGAGCGAGGCCCTGTCGGGCGTCGGCAACGTCATCACTGACTTGAACGCCAAGCGCGCTCAGACCGCGTTCGGTAACCAGATGGCCATCACCCAGGAGCAGCGCGCCCGCCAAGAGCTGCTCGGCAACCAAGCGCGCATGGGCGACCTGTCGGGCACTGACGCCTTCGCCGCCAACATGAAGGGCGTCGAGACATACGGCAACCTGAACAACCAGATGGGCCAGCTGCAGAACCAGAGCGTGGACATCCTGGGTAACCAGGCCAACGCCGCCGACACGCAGGCGACCAACGCACAGAACAGCAACATCGCCGGGCTCAACGCTCTGAGCTCGGCCGCCAACAACGCCGACACGGCCGAGTCCCGCCGCTACGAGGGTAGCAACACCGCAATGAACAACGCCGACCGCACCCAGATTGACCGGGTGAGGGCGGGCGCGGACATCGCCGACATGGCGGACGACAACGCGCGGGCGGACTACGACTCCTCGAACAGCGCCGCCAACACGGCCAACGACAACCGCGACCAGAGCCTCGCCACGTCGAGCAACATCGCGCACACGGGCTCGCAGGATGACCTGAACCGCATCACCTCCCTCGACAACACGGCGCAGGGCGCCGAGAACCAGCGCCAGACGCGCTCGCAAGCGAACCTCGACAATCTGTTCAGGCGCGACAAGGTGGTCGCCGACATGGTCGGCAAGGCCATGGAGGGCATGAACGCCGCCGCCCAGACGGACTTCGAGAACTGGGCCACCGCGGAGCTGGCCCCGATCATGAACGACGCCAACCTGAGCGCGCAGGAAAAGCAGGCCAAAATCAATGCCCTGATTGAGGGCTACCGACAGGTCGCGAGCTAATGGCGCTCCAGCTCCAAGACATGCTGATGCGGCTGCAGCCGCTCTCTCCGCTCAGCCCGGCGGGTAGCGGCTCAGACAAGTCGCTCGAGCGCAAGCGCTTGCAGCTAATGCGCGAGCAGTTCGAAGAGACCAAGCGGCAGAACGCGGAGGACAAGAAGCTCCAGTACGCCCAGGAGCAGGGCCGCATGGCCCGCGAGAAGATGCAACAGGACCGGCTCGCCGCAGAGGCCCAGGCCAAGCAGGCGGCGGAGCTACAGGACAAGCAGAACGCCACGCTCACCGAGTTCACCAAGCTCGCGGGCAGCGGCGACGTGCAGGGCGCGCACGCCATGGTTCCGTTGCTGAGCCGAATGGGCGTGCCCGTCTCGCTCGAGGGGGAGCAGAACGGGCTGCCTCGCTACCGCATCGGCCCCGACCCGGAGGAGGCGGCTCGCGGTGCTGGCGCCATCGGCTACCCCACGGACGACACGGGCACGCTCGATGAGCCCATGGGTATCGGGTCCTCTGCCGACATGACTCCCGAGCAGATTGCGCGTGTCACCGGCGGCGGCACCGAGCAGCGAGCGGCGACCGAGCAGGCCGTCGCGCAAGAGCCGCTCGCCGTCGAGCCCGACATGGGGCCGCCCGCGGCAGACGCCGACACCGACCTGAATCCCATCAAGCCCGAGTTCCAGAGGGCAGCCCAGGCACTCGACCCGCTCGCGTCGATGCGGCCGAGCTCGCTCGGCCCGAAGCCTGCGGCGGAGCCCGACTACACCGGCGCCGTTCCCAGGAACGTCATCGACATGGGCGCCATGCACGCGCAGACCCTCGCGTCGCTCGACCCGGCGCTCAAGAGCGTGGTCGCGTCGTACCCGGAGGCTTTCCGTGAGAGCGCTGGGCAGACGGCGGAAGCCGTGAAGAGCCTGCCGCTCGGCTCGGTCAAGGGCCTCGACATGATGAAATCTCTGCGTTCGAGCCCCGACTCGATCATCAACGCCCAGGTCGCCGCCGACGCGCAGAAGGGGCAGAGCGACGTCAAGGCGCAGGGCCTGGCCGACAAGGAATCGAACCGCCGCCACGAGCGCGGGTTCAGCATCGTCGGCAAAGAGGCGGGCAACAAGTACCAGATGGATGACCTGCTCGACCGCCGACGCACGCGCGAGCTCGGCCTCTACGTGCTCACCAACAAGGACAGCAAAGGCAACTACGACGTCGGGGATGACCACCTGGCCGGCGCTCAAATCTCACGCATGATGGGCGAGCGCGGCTCCACGACGGAGCCGGATATCCAGCGCGTGCTCGGCGACTCTGCCGTGAGCTTCATCCAGAGCATCAAGCGCGGCGCATACAAAGAGGCCTTCGGCGGCCTCGAGCCGGCCCAGCGCGCCACCTTGGTCAAGCTCCTGAGCGAATCCGTTGCCGCGGACAAGCGCAAGGCCTTCGAGTTCATGGACAACCTGGAGAGCTTGGCGGCCGAGCCAGACACGGACCCGGACACCGCCCATGGCATGCGCGATTACATCCGGATTGCCGTGCCCAAGGACTGGCGCGACGAGTACGCCGCTTCGAAGAAGAAGAAGGCCGCGCCCGGGGCCTCCCCGGCAGCCTCAGAAGCGAAGCCCTTCAACATGGAGCAGGACGCCAACCAGGAATTTGGCCGCACCTCTGCTGCGGTTGACGGTGACTTCGACACCGAGCTGAAGCGGCAGGCGGACGAGGCGGGCCTCAATTATGCGGCCCTGAAGCATGTGATGACCTCGCCGGTCGAGAGCGGGGGCAATGCGGCAGCGGTCAACCCGAAGAGCGGCGCAACTGGGCTCATCCAGTTCATGCCCAGCATCGCCAAGGGCCTGGGCACCTCGACCGAGGAGCTCAAGAAGATGAGCCCGACAGAGCAGATCCAGTACGCCATCAAGTACTACAAAGACCGCGGCATGAACGCCGAGCACGACGCGGAGGACTACTACGTAGTGACGGCCGCGGGCGCGACGAAGGACGGCAAGCCCGTGTTCGTGGGCAAGCCCGACGGCACGGTGGTCTACAAGAAGGACTCCGCGGGCTGGCGAGACAACCCGCTCTGGCGCCCCGCCGACGATGGCGATATCACGGTCGGCGGCCTGAAGCGCTACAGCCGAAGCGGCAGGGCCACGGAGAAGGCCGCCACTGCCGCAGCGGTCGACCCGAAGACTAGGCTCGCCGAGCTGCGCAAAAAGAAAGCGGAGGGCTGAGTGGCTCTCACCCCAGAAGAGCAAGCTGAGCTCGACGAGCTCGAGAAGACGCACGGGGCGTCACTCGACGCCGCGACCTCGCCCCCACCATCACCAGACCAGGCCGTGGCGGACACTCTGCCCACGACCAACGAGGCGGACAGCTGGATTCGCCGTCCGTCCGCGCCGGGCAAAGGCGACCGCACGGTCGTGTACGAGCCCCCGCTGCAGTTCGTGCAGAAGGCGCTCGCGGAGAACCCGGACCGGGCCGCCGCGCTCCTGCCGGACACCTACATCCCCGAGCAAGGGCTCACCCTCTCGCCCGAGGCCATCGCGGGGCTCACCAAGGACTCCCCTCTCTACCAGGCCTACGCCAACGACCTCTGGGAGCAGGCGGCGACGAAGGCCACAAAGGAAGGCAAGACCGCCTACCGCTATAGCCGCGCGCCCATCTTCCAGGGAGGCGCCGCGGGGCTCGGGCCCCTCGACACCCTGGGCATGAAGATGGACGGGCTCGCGGGCGACATCCTCAGCTCAGCCGAGTCGGTCGTCCTCGGCGCCGACACCACGATGACGCTCGGCCTCGGCGGGCGCCTCATCGATGCCAACGCTCGGCAGGCAGCCAACGCCGGCAACGTCGCGCAGGCGGCGAGCGTGGGGAGCCAGATGGAGCCCCTGGCCGCGCTCTCGGGCCCTCTCGACCGCCTCATCGGGCCCGACATCAAGCGGTCGGCAGCGAACGAGCCCAGCACCGAAACGGTGGGCCAGGGCGACACCAGCCGTGAGCAAATCATGGCGGAGCACCCCTGGCTGTCGGGGGGCGGGGCGGTCCTCGGCGCACTGAACCCCATCGGGGCGACCGGCGCAATCTATGGCGGCGCGGCCAGGCTTGCCCGTCCGCTCGCGGGTGCTGCGCCCGGCGTCCTGCGCAGCGCGCTCGTGTCTGGCGCAGCAGCGGGCGGGGCGGGCCTCGCCGAGCAAGGCGGCCGCGAAGTCGTGGGCGCAGGCATGAACGCGGCGCGGGACGGCAAGGCTCCCGAGTTTGAGCCGGGCGCCAGCGACCGCATGAAGATTGCTGCAGCCCTCGGACTCGGCACGGGCGTAGCCGCTGACGTCGGGGGCGCCGCCATGAACGGCACCTCGCAGTGGATCACATCCCCTGGCGGGCTACTCAGTGGGCTGCCGGAGGAGTTCGAGCGTGCCGGCGGCACCCTCACGAGTAGCGGGCCCAAGGCGCCAGCCGAGCTCGATGAAGTGGTGGAGCGCGCCCGCGCCCGCGGCGACACCTCCGTCGACACCCACGCGCTCGACCTGAAGCCCACCATCGAGGCCTCGACGAAGGCCAACAAGGAGGCGACGACCCTGCAGGTCCAGAAGGCGGAGCACGCCTTCTTCCCCACCCGCGAGGGGCAGCAATTGCTGCCCGACACGGAGGTCGTGGGCACGCAACTGAAGCTGTTGCGCTCGCAGCACGCGGAGAGCCAGGTCATCGGCGCCGGCAAGCCTGCCGCCAATTGGACACGCGAGCAGTTCAACAACGAGCTGTCGGGCGTGTCCACGGCGAAGACCGAGGGAGCCCACGAGCTATCGGTAGACGAGGCCGAGAACTTCCTCGGCCCAACCTGGAAAAGGGACCTCCTCGAGCAGACGGCCCCCAAGGGCGCCAAGCCCACATCGAGCGGCGCGCGCGAGATCGACCTGGACGCGCCGGCTGCGGCAGAAGATGAACCCTTTGCGCAGACCCTAAAGCGGCGCGGCGTCGACAAGGTCTACGTGTCGCCCCGGCGTTACACCGCCGAGCAGCACGAGCGGCTCATCAAGACGTACCAGCAGCTGAAGGACTCGACGGACCCGGACGTTCGCGACGCGCAGAAGCTCTACTACGCCGCCCTCAAAGACCGAGACGCCCGCCCCATGAATGGTGAGGCCGGCGGCTGGTCCAAGAAACAGAACGAGCACTCGCGGCTCATCGGTGCCGCCAAAGACGAGATGTCCCGGGCCGCCCCCGGCGGCGACGCCTTCCAGCCGCTCGTGCAATACGCGCACGTCGGCAGCGGCCAGGCCGAGGCCTCCAATGCCCTGCGCGACGCAGCGGTGCGCTCGGGCTCTCTCGGGCAGCTCGAACAGCAGCGCGTGCTCGGCATGCTCGACCGATTGAACGAGGTCTCCAACCTCGGCGGTATCCGGCAAGGGCACCTGCCCTTCTCACCGGGGCGCGTCTTCCAGTCCGGAGCGCTCCGGAGCGTGCCCACACTGCGCAAATACGGCGACGCCGCCACCAGCCCCTTGCGCGGCGGACGCGGCGGGCTCGCCGGCAGCATGCTGAACCTCGTCGGCACGAGCCTCGATGACCAGCCGGACGCGATTGAGCGGGACGCAAAGCAATGATTGAACGGAAGGCAAAGTAAACATGGGCGCTCTGAAAACCCGCATCCCCTTCAAGGCCACGCAGACCGCAGACGGCACGGGCCTACCTGCGCCCGCCGAGGCGGTCGTGCTCTTCAACTCGGTCACCGCGATGGGCGCGCGCAACCTGCAGAACGTCGCCGATTTTTACTGGTTCACGTACTCGATCACCCCGGTCACCAACGCCACCGGCAACAGCGTGACGGCGCAGTACTCCATCGACGGCGGCGCCAACTGGGTGGAGTTCTACGCCTCGCTGACGAACGAACCCGTCGGCGACTCGACAACCTTCACTGACGAAATCTTCATCGGTCCCTACGCGGATGTGCGGGTGAAGTTCACCAACGGCGCGCTCCGGCAAGTTGCGCCCTTCAACGTCAATATGAGCCTCGATTCTGAGGACCGCACCTCGGCAGGAGTGTAATGGGCGGAGCACGCGGCAGCTTCAAGGGTAGCCTCTTCAACCAGGTGTTGCAGTTGGGCACGGTCTCGGCGTGGCTGCGAAACGACACAGTCGGCGCAGTCTCGTCGGTGCGGGACGTGCTCAACGGAGCGAACCCGGCCACGGCGAGCGGCACCAATAGGCCGACGGGTAACGCCGACGGAAGCATGACGTTCGCCAGCCCGAACGATCTCACCTGGGCCGTTGCGGCGAACAACTCAGCGACCGTGAGGTTTGGCTTCTTCGCGTGGGTCAAACCCACGTCCTTCGCAGTGCAGTCGCTCATATTCTGCCTGCGCCCGGCCGGGGCGGATCAGTACTCTATTGGGTTCGACACCAACGGCACTTTCTTTATGCAGATTTGGTCGAGTGCCGGCGTGCAGCGCCTAGCGATCTCGACGAGGGTGTTTGTTGCCGGCACCAAATACCCGCTGTCTTTCGAGTACGACGGCGGGCAGACCCTCGAGGCGGACAAGTGCTATCTCAACATGGGCAGCGGCAAAGAGGCGCTCAATTTCAGCGCCGACACCGCCATGCCCGCAGTTACTAAAACACCGACCGTCTCGATCTCCATCGGCGCCTTTAGCACCGCGGGCACGCAACCTTTCGTGGGCGACATGGCGCGCAACATCTTCGCGCTACAGGGCCCGGGCGGCATAAGCGGCGGCGGCCTGCTCACTACCACCGAGCGCGCGATCCTCACCGCATTCGAGCCGCTCTAAAGGACCCTGATGGCCTCACGACGCAAACCCTACACGCCCAGGGGCAAGCCCCGCCGCCGCTCGGCTGCGCAGCTCTTCAACGAGTTCATCAAGGACCTGCTCTCGGGCACCATCCAGGCAACCAAGCTCGTCGAGAAGCGGAACAACAAGCGGGTCGAGCTCGCCTACGACGACCCGAACGGATGACACCATGACACTCAGCATCTCCACCAGCGCGCGCTCCGCCATGCTCGACGGCTTTGAAGCTTTCATGGTCGTCGGCGCGAGCCAGGCCACGCTCACCGTCTACCAGAGCAACACGGCCCTGTGCGTCTTCAACCTCGGAGTGTCGAGCACGGGCACCCCCTTTGCGACCGCCGTGTCGGGCAGCCTGTCGCTCAGCTCGACCCTCTCGACCCCGCTCTCCAGCACGGGCACCGCTGTTGCGGGCACCGCCAACCGCTTCGTCATCGTCGGGCAGACGAGCGGTGCGACCGCGCTCACCGGCAGTATCAGCTTGGTCGGCGGCGGCGGCGACATCGAGACGCCGAGCCTCACTGTCACGGCCGCGACCACGCAGACCTTGAACGCGCTCGTGTTGCGCATGGCCTCGTCGGGCCTGCTCAGTCTCGAAGGGAGCCTCACACTCGCATGACCCAGCACCACAACCAAGCCTCGGTGCCCGCCCCCGTCGTCGCGGCGGTGTTTCACGTGGAACCTCACCCGGACCCGATGGCTCGCCTGTTCATCGCAGAGATTGAGCGGCTGCGAGCAGAGATTGAGCACCTCAAGGCGCAGCTCTACGAACTAGGAAAGGGCCCATAACATGGCGCTCACGCTCGGCGCGCCATCCGCCTCATTCCCCATCGCCACGGCCGCGCGCAATGCGCAGGCCGACGCCTTCACCACGCTCATCGCGACCGGCGGCGGCACGGCGGCGTTGCTCTTGCGCAACAGCACGACCACGCTCGCCACGTTCAACCTGAGCAACACGCCTTTCGGGGCAGCATCGACCGGTGCCATCACCCTGGCAGGGGTGACGCTGAGCACCACGGCCTCCGCCGGCACGGCCACCGCCGTCGACAACTACCAAATCAAGGACCGCGCTGGCACCGTGCAGTGGGGCGGCGTCGTCACGGGCTCGGACACCATCACGAGTGGACAGACCGTGAACCTCACGAGTCTCGTCATCACCTGGCCCGCGTCGTGAGCTGAGCCATGGCAGCATTCGTCAGCGTCACCACCGGCGCAGCCTCGCGCTCGGTCACGGTGGCCGCTGGCACCGACCGCATCCTGGTTGCGGTCGCGCTCTACTCCTCGACGAACACCGCCCAATCGGCGACCTACAACGGCGTGGCGATGTCGGTGGCCAACACGGCCAACGGCTTCGTCCAGGTTTTCTACATGCTCAGCCCCCCGGTGGGCTCGGCAACGCTCGCGGTCACGGGTTCATCCGTCGACACGGTGGTCGCCGCCCACTACACGGGCGTCGGCTCGTTCCAGGGCGGGCAGCAGGCGACGGGGGTGCCGAGCGCGAGCTTCTCGCCCAATACCGGCGGGGTCATCGTCTTCGGCATGGAGGCGGTCTCGACGACCCACACCCCCGTCGCCAACACCAACGAGCGCTACGACACGGGCGGCGGCTACTACGCCGATCGCCTCGTCACGGGAGCTGGCGCCGTTACGGTGGGCGTGTCGACGGCGACCTCGCCCGACTACGCCGGGGCCATCTTCCTCGATGCCGGGGTCAACGCGAGCGGCACCCCCTCGGCGCCGCTCCCCGGCGTCAGTGGGGCCGCCGGCATCGAGGTCAGCGCGAGCGGCAGCGCTGCCGCCCCTGCCCCCACGGCGAGCGGCTCGGTCAACGTCAACGTCGTGAGCGTGGCCGGGTCGGTCTCGGCGCCTCACCCATCGGTGAGCGGGGCCGCAGGCGTGTCCGTCAGCGTAAGCGGCAGCGTCACGGTAGCCGCGCCCACGGTAGATGGCAGGGTGTCGGCGGCGACCCACCCCCGCTCGGTAGCGTCGACGAACGGGCCCCACACGAGCTCGGCCGCACGCGAGCCGACGTCACGCTTCACGGCCCGCACTGCGCGCGGCTCGGCCACGGAGGATTGAATGGCACACGTCGGACAAGACATCACTTTCGCCACCGTCTTCACCAATTCGAGCGACGTCGAGGCGGACCCGACCACCGTGCGGTTCCTCTTGCGCGAGGGCGTGGACGGCACCGAGCTCGAGTGGCTCTACAACGCCGCGCCCGTCGCCGGCACCCACTACCCAGTCGGGGCCAACGCCATGGTGAAGGACTCGACCGGCAATTACCACGTGCTCTGGCTGGCCCGCAAAGCCGAGCGGCACACGGGCTTCTGGCAGGGCGCCGGCACCATCAACCAGACGAGTCAGACGACTCTCTTTGTGCGGCATACGGACGTGGTCATCGTCGATGGCGTGTAACGACCGGCAGCTCACCGAGGCCCAACGCCAGGCTGGCTACGACCAGCAGCGCACGGGAGTCGTGCGCGCTATCCGCCCCTTCAGCGGGCCGCAGACGCTCGAGAACCTCATCGACTACGTCAACCGCGAGCTCTGCCCTGCGGTGCGCACGACACGCGACAAGACGAACGAAGTCTTCAAGCAGGTCGCCGACAACGCTCCCTCCGCCAATCCACTCGCCTACTACTTCGCGACAGCCACGGCCAACGCTGACCCGACGACGGGGCGCATGCGCCTGAACCAGGCGGTTCAGAACACGGCGACCATCGTCCGGGTATCGCAGAGCAACGGGCGGCAGCAGGACGTGACGCCCTGGCTCGATGTGATGAGTGGCGGACCCACGACTCCGCTCGGGGTGCTCACGATGGTGGACGCCATCAACCCGAGTCGGTTCCTGCGCTTTGACCTCAACACGATGACGGACCAGGGGGCGTACTGGGACCTCGGCGTCACCATCGTGGAGTCGAGCGACACCGACCCCTTCGTCGAGGGCGAGCCGGTCGTCATCGGCTTTATCGCGGGCGTCTCTGCCGCCGGGTCGACCATCCCTGTCGGCGCACTCAGTCCCGTGGCCCGCGACACGTTCCTCGGCAACATCGGCACGGTGACCGCGCCGCCCGCTGCCGTGCCCCTGGCCAACGTCGACTCGACCAGCATCGTCTACGACGGCACGGCGCACGAGTTCCAGCGCGCTGCGCTCACGGGCTTCGTCGCGTCAGCCTTGAATGCCAACGCCAACGTGCTCGGGACCGGGGCGGCGGGCTCCAGTCTCTCCGGCGACGGCACGGCCACGATGAAGTACATCGGTGCGACTTCCAACGTCAACAGCGCCACCACTGCCGGCGACCTCAACGTCTTCGATATCACCGCGCTCGAGTGCGGTGGCGTTGTCACGCTCCAGGGCCTGACCGAAGCGAACATCGACGGCTTCACGGCGAAGCCCGATGGCTTCTGGTTCGTGCTGTCGGTGCGTGACGCCACAACCTCTGACTACGTCACGCTGATCGAAAACTCCGGCAACACCACGACCAGCATCCGCACGCCGGGCATCCGGGACTGGAGGCTCTCCAAGAACGACGCGGTCATTCTGATCTACAGCAACACCCGCTGGCGCACCGTCGGCTCGGTGGCGAAGCTCTGGCTCGCGACCTCCGATAGCCCGACCTGGGCAGCGCAGCAGGACAACCTCACCCGCACGAGTCGTGGCACCACGAGTATCCGCGCCACCCTGACCGGCAACCAGACTCTCACCGGCGTCGTACCGGACGGTGTCACACCCAACGGCGAGCTGCTGCTCATCAGCAACATCGACACGGTGGACACCCTCACCATCGCGCACGAGAGCGCATCGAGCACGGCGGCCAACCGCTTTACTCTCCCGAGCGCCCTGAACCTGAGTATTGCGCCGCGAGGAGCGATGCTCTTCCGGTACGACGACACGAGCGCGCGCTGGCGCACGATGTCGGGCCCCTTCCCGGACATCCTAGCGGCCACCGCCAACACATTCACCAACACCAACACCTTTTCCAGCACCGTCGTGCATGGGGCGTCGGTCACGTTCGCCGGCACTATCAGCCCCGCCGCTATCGGCGCCAACCAGAACGACTACAACCCAACGGGGTGGAGCACGGCCAACGTCGTCCGGCTCTCAACGAGCGGCGGCACCACTCGCGACATCCAAGGGGCCTCGGCGGGCGCCTCGGGTGAGCTCAAGTGGCTGGTCAATCTCGGCCCTGACCTCATCCGGCTGCAGCATGAGAACGCGGGCTCCTCGGCGGCCAACCGCTTTCTCCTCACGAGCGGCACCACTTTCGGTATCCTGCTCAATGGGGTGTGCGGCATCATCTACGATGGCACCTCATCACGCTGGCGGCCCATCTACCCGCAGCTGATCACATGAGCACGATCATCACGCTACCCGTGCGCGAGCACATCAACGCCACGCTGCGCTCGTCTCTCGAAGCCTGCGGCCTGCCCTGGCTGCCGGTGTACGGTATGAGCGACCTGCCGCGGGCCCGCTCGATGCTACTCACCGCCGCTCTGAACCACGGCGCCGACCGCATCGTCTGCGTCGATGCTGACATCGTGGCCACGGCCGAGCAGATTCAGACTCTCGCCGAGCACCCACGGGTCAGCGAGGCCGACGCCGTCACGGGCCTGTACGCGCTGCGCTCGGGCAAGGCGTGGGCGTGCCACGCGCCCGGCGCCGAGGACGAGAGCGACGGGTGCCGGCGGGCAGAGTACGCGGGGCTCGGCTTTGCGTGCATCTCACGCGCGAGCCTGCTCAAACTGAGCAGGAAACTGGCGGCACTGGAGGACCCAGAGGCGGGCGAGTGGTGGCCCTTCTGTGTGCCGTTCGTGTCTTTTTGGGGAGACCGGCTCGAGTACTGCGCCGACGATGTCTCACTCTGGCGTCGCTTGTGGGGCGAGGGTGTACAGCTCTGGGCAGATACCCGGCTCGTGGTGGGGCACCAGGCCCTCACCACTCTGATGTCACCGGTGGAGCAGGCACAGTGAGAGGTCAGGGCGCACCTCGATGAGCTCGGCACCGAAGTCGACTTGCGCCGGCAACGTGGCGGCGTCCACGTGCCGCATCTCTGCGCGCAACTCGACAGAGCCCACCCTGCCGCTCAACTTCTTGGACACGTTGACGAGGTCGCCTGACTGCCAGGCAACGAAGCCGAGCGGAGGCGGCTCGCAGGGCGACGGCTCCACGACGGCCGGGTCATCGGCTGCGCCCGCGCAGCCCGAGCACCCCGCCAGCAACAACATGAACACCACACCCAGTTTCATCCACTCAGTCTGACTCGCAGGGGTGATACTGCAAGAGTACCAAATAAGTGCAACGCCTAGGGAAACACGGGAGAATACGAATGAAGGCCTCCAATGTACGACCATCGCACCCTGTACGACGTGCTATTCGCGGCGCTTGGGCTTGGCTCGTATCTAGCCCAGAACACCTGGCGGCTTACTCGCGAGAGGAACTGCTGTCGCGAGCTTTTGCGCCGCGAGCAGCAGCGCAATATCGAGCAGCAGAACGAGCTTGTCAGGACTCTTGCCACGGCCTTCGCGAGCGGGGAGCCGCCCACGCTGGACGACTTGCTCTCTCACGCCGAGCGCGACTGGAGTCTGAAATCGTCCAAGACGCCACGCGCCACCGTGCAGTGGGTGCCGAGTAAAAAGGGCTAGCCCCTACCATCCACGAGCCGGGGGGGACAGCTCGTTGGGGACGGTAGGGGCCCACCCCGGAAAGCAAGGTACACGCTATGGACGGCCCTGCCAAGCACCCTCTGGTGCGAATGGCGCCACGCCCGGCGCGGGTGTATCATTCCGGTACCATGCTGCAACCAATCCTCGGGGGCTGCGGGCTCGGCGTCGTGCTGTTCTTCCTCGGCGCCGGGGTCATCGGCGCGTGTAACGCTCCGTCGCTCCTGCAATGCCGTGTGGACGCCATAACGGCTCTCCCACTCGACCCGGACACCATCACCCTCGGGGATGTGAAGGAGGTAGCTCGGCGCGTGAAGGCCTGCCAGGCGCGGCCTGATGGTGGACTGTGACCAATGAGATGCGGCCCCCGCCGTACCCTCCGCCCTTCCCCGTGGCGAGGGACGAAGTCACCCAGCCCGGCATCGGTGTCGACATGGAGAGGCTCACGCTCAAGCGTGAGAACATGCGGCTTCGGCAAGAGCGCAACGCTGCGCGCGAGCAGCTGACGAATGCGCTGACCTCGAGCGCTCCGGGCCTCGCGCCGCGGACCCGGGGGCAGAAGGCGGGGAAGGTAGCCATCGAGCTCGGCAAGTTCGCTGCCATGGCGCCGGTCCTGGTCATCGCGGGCAAGCTCGCCGCCAAGCACTGGCCCGAGTTCAGCGACTTGATTGACGCTATCCTCGGGGCATTCGGGCTGTGACCCCTGAGGACGTCCGCGAGTTCCAGCGCTCCCACGTGGACGTCTTCGATCGCCCGCTCAGTATCGACGGCGCGATAGGCCCGCTCACCCAGTGGGCGCTCGACTTGTTCAGCTGCAGCCCCCGAAGGCGCGCAGTCGTGCACCGGGCTCAGTCTGCCTTGGGTGTCACCGAGGACCCGCCCGGGAGCAACCGCGGTCACCGTGTCGACGAGTGGCTGCAGCGCTGTCACGTGTCCACGGGGCTGCCCTGGTGCGCAGCCTTTGCGTCCTGGTGCCTCGAGACCGTTGCCGTTGCCGGGGCTCAGGCCTTGGGTGCCCACTTCCCCGCCGTCGATTCCCCTCTGCCGGGGGATGTGATGTGGTTCTCGACGGG
>Ga0193722_1000022_pt1 | contig 41202 bp, 33 predicted proteins | sample H2m1metaG_FD_143044 | JGI IMG/M metagenome (GOLD analysis project Ga0193722, IMG submission 143044) | Soil microbial communities from a riparian zone of the East river system, Colorado, United States - H2m1 | ecosystem: Environmental > Terrestrial > Soil > Riparian zone | place: USA: East River...
CGGACCGCATGCTCTGAGCACGGCGAGACAGACAAGCAGATCATTTTCAAGCCGGGCTATGTATGCCCTGGCGGTCGTTCGCAAATCGCGGTGCACCGCGTGAAGTTCGGATTCAAGCATCGTGACCGGCGACGACTCCCTGTGTCCTCCACGACGGGCTTGTTTACGTTTCGCCTTTGCTTTCATTCTGCGTGGCAATCAGTTTGCGCCGTGGCGGCTGAATGAAGCCGAAGATGCGTTTTTCGCGGTAAACAACTATTAGCCACAGGGGGAAAGCCCGCCGGGGAAGTAACTTCCCGCGGCGGGCTTGGATTGACCTAACCTTACTAGAATTTAAAGTTCAGATTCGCTTGGAATAATTGATACTGATCCGTCGGATTTATAGTGATGTCGCCGTTTTGACCACCTGTGCCGTAGGAGCCGTCGATACGCCATGCATACGACCAGGTGACGTTGAACAGTATTGCATCAGCCAGCATGTAGCCGGCTGTCACGACGACGCCTTGCTGGTTCAGCTGGCTGTTGAACAGGTCTGAATCGATCAGGTTCGGATCCAACGAGAATTGTTCCTGGTGTTGCCAATAGGCCTCCATCTGCCAATCGCGTTTCTTCTTTAGCTGACCAATGCCGAGACCACCTTGATAAGCGTAGCGCTGGCCACCGCCTCCTGGATGGCCTGCTGCTGTAGCGCGATCGTCAGCATCGAAGTTCGTGGCGAAATCCCCAAAGGCGCGCATGGGAATTTTCCCAACTTTCCAGCCGATCTCGGCAGGGATATCGAAAACCAATAGACTGTTAATCCCCGTTTGATTGCCGCCCGGGTCACCTGAGTAATGAATGTTAAACGTGTTGCCGTCGCCGGTGTAGTTGTACAGGGTCGGCGCCAACTGGAAGTACGCGATGTGCGGGAAATCAAACTTCGCTCCAACCTGCCAGCCGAGCATGAATGCATTGGCAAGCGGCACCTGCTGAGTCTCACCGCCTATTGGCTGCGTCGTTGTCGGGGGCGCTCCAATTGGGTTTGACGGGTTAGAATCGTCATAAACAAACTGACCGAAGTTTGCGAAGACGTCGATTTTTACCAACGGTTCCGCCGGAGGTGGCGCGGCTACATTTTTACCGTCCTTGCTGTACGACACTGGCTCCGCTGCTCCGCCACCGATGGTGAAAGTATGTTTCCACTGCTGCGCCAAACCTTCCGGATTGATGTCGTCATCCCACACCATTCGAGTATTGACGAACGGGTTCGGCATTCGGCCGCCGGTGAACGTAAAACCGGGGAAGCCTTTGTAACCGCCGTACGCCTGGCCGATGAAGACACCGTCGTCGCCTTTTGCGAACGGTCCGCCGCCACCGGGCGAGCTGGTCGATGTGTCGCCGCCGAAAGTGACGTTCGTCGAACGCGCGCTGGCGCTCGTCTCTAACCGCAATCCAAAGAACCAATCATCGAGAACGGTTCCGCGAAGGCCTACGCGGAGGCGATAGCGCTCGCGTTCGCGCTCCTGCCAGTCATTTTGGTTATCCTGACCGAACTGAAAGTGGTCGGGAAGTCTACCACCGCGGTATTCGTAGCGCAGGCGCAGGTCACCGAAGAGCTCCAATTCAGTGATCCACGGGGCCAATTTCCATTTTTCGCCGCCGTGAAAGTCAGGCACGAATTTCTCAACGTATGTCTTCCCATCGCTGGTTACTTCCGTTTTGCCTTTGCCTTCTCCGGCAACCACAGGCGCCCAGGAAGTACGCTTCTTTAATCCCGAAACCTCCTGTTCAAGTTCGGTATTGCGTTTTTGTAACTGGTTGACGGCTTGTTCGAGTTTTTGCAGCCGCTCGGCATCGGATTGAGCTCTCACCGGCTGTGCCGCCAGCGAAAGAATTGCAGCCAGACTCGCTCCGGCCGCGCGTAAAATGGTTTTTCTTGTGAACATTCGTTTCTCCTTATGGTGATGGTTATGGTCGTCTGAGGGGACGCGGTTAAGTGAACGCGTGGAGGCTAAAAACCGATTGTGACAGGCGTATGACGAAGAAGTAACAATTCGGCGAACTTTGCTGCGGACCTCGGGCAGCAGCGGCTTTCAAATCGCCGAGTGAAAATGAGACGGCTGAGCAGCCGTCGTTCGTTGCCGCTTCAGCGAATGTCGTCCCTTACGGCGTCGCTGTTGGTTGCGCCGCGGGCGCCGGAGAAGAAGCGGGAGACGCCTGAATGGGCGAACTCGCTGGAGAAGACACGGGTGAAGATTGAGCCGTGGCTGACGCGGGAGAAGTTGTCGGAGCAGCTTGCTGTTTCATCAGCTCACGCCGGAACGCGCTCTCCCCACCGGTACCCCGATGCGCATACAAAACCGATAACCCGAATGTGAGCGCGAAGAAAATGCCAGCCAGCCAAGTCGTAAACTTCACAAGAACGTTCGTCGTTTGTGCACCGAAAATGTTTTCCGTGACTGCACCGCCAAATGCCGCGCCCAGGCCTTCGCTCTTTGGACGTTGCATCAAGATCACGAGCACCATTAGCAGCGCCACCAGAACAAAAAGCACCAAAAAAAGGCTGATCAGAAAATTCATCGGGGCGGGAAATATCGCTAAAGAGGCGAGAGAAGCAAACATCTAACGTTCAACATCCGAGTCCGAAACTTCACCGTTTTGCGTCAGGCGTTTCTTTGATTTGATTCCAAATTTTGTCTAGCTCTGCAAGATCGATGTCGCCCAGTTTTTTGCCGCGCGATTGCAGTTCGTCCTCTAGTCGATTGAATCGGGCGACAAATTTGTCAGTCGCACCTTGCAACGCGGCTTCCGCGTCGAGCTTGCATTTACGTGCGAGATTGACGACTGCAAAAAGCAAATCACCTACTTCGTCTTCGATCGAACTCCGATCTTGCTCCAGAATGGCCTGTTTTGATTCCTGAATTTCTTCTTCAACTTTTGCCATTACGTCTCCGAGGTCGGTCCAGTCAAAATTGACACGGGCAACTTTCGACTGCGCTTTTTGCGCGCGCATCAGGGCGGGAAGCGCGAGTGGCAAATCATCGAGATAATGACCGCTTGTTTCATCGGCATTCCGGCCAGATTTATGTTTTCTTTCAGCGTGCTTGATCGATTCCCATTGTTTTAGCACTGCACCGCTGTCACGGGCGTCGCTACTGCCGAAGACATGTGGGTGACGCCGGATTAGTTTCTCCGTTACCTCCTTGAGTACGCCGTTAATGTCGAACCGGCCGGATTCGCTCGCGATTTCGGCATGCATCACGATCAACAGCAGCAGATCGCCCAGTTCTTCGCGAAAATTTGCGGTATCGTTGGCGCGCATCGCCCCGGCTACTTCGTAAGCCTCTTCGATCAGTGCGGGCAACAGTGATTCGTTGGTTTGCTCACGATCCCAGGGACAGCCGCCGGGAGCGCAGAGCTTTGCGACAATTTCGCACAGTTTTTCAAACGCAGTCATTCGAGTCCTTCGACTTCGCTCAGGATGGCGGTCAAATCCGCCAGAGCGAACGGTGCGTGCCGAACTCGGAAATTTCGCCGGACGATTTCTTGCTGACGTAAATCGTAATGGAAATAACACTCACAAACGTGCCCGCAAAAATCAGCGCCACCAGCCAGGACGGAATGTGTCCGATGCGCAGCGCTTGGTAAAACGACACCACATCGTTAATCGGTTCGCTGGCATGCAAAAATACCTTCGTTACCCACGCCATCAGGATAAGAATGAAAATGAAAACATAATTGCGTTTCAATCGGCGCCCGACCGCTTCCAGTTTGCTGATCTTGAAGCAAGGCAAGATCAAATCTTCGCAAACGAGCTTTTTCCATTCACCGTGGAGCATTTCGCGATTTTCCATCACCATAGGGACAAGAAAATGCGCTTCGAGCATCCGGACGCGCGCGCGGAAAGCATCGTAAAAACGGTAGCGCCGAGCCTCAATCCAGAGAAGCACCCACACAATGGCAAGATTGAAAAAGAAAATGATGTGCGGCACCTCGCGAGTCGAGAATGCAATAGTGATAATGGCGGTGGTACTGGTGATCGCCCAGTTTGTCGTTACATCGAGCCGCTGCCGCCACACCATGATCCGGCCCATTTCGCCGCGATAAAAATGCGACATCGCGTTGACATAGCCCGGATCGTAAATGCTCCTTTGTACAGAGAGGGTCCTCTCTTCATTTTCTCCTAGTGCTGCGTTTTCAGTTGCCACGATTGCGTATTTAACTGGATAACTGTCTTTGCCTGATAATCCAATAAATCTCTCGAGACCCAATGGCTATCGTGCTGACCGATCTTCTGGATGAAAAACAGGTGATCCTCGGCTTGCGCTCCAGGAAAGCGGCAAACGCGCTGCGCGAGATTACCGAGTTGCTGGCGCAAAACGGGAAGATCCAGAACCCGGAAGCGTTCTTTGGAAAGGTGCTCACGCGCGAGGAGGCGCATCCCAGTGTAGTTGAAAACGGCATCGCATTTCCCCATGCGCGAACGGACTTGGTTGATGAAATTGTCGTTGGCATCGGTCGCAGCCGCGCCGGGATCCCATTCGGACACGACGGAGCGCGCGCCCGTTTGATTTTTGTGATCGGCGTTCCGGAACGGTTAGTGAACGATTATCTGATCAGCGTTGGGACGCTCGTCCGATTGGTGCGAGATGACGCGATACGATCGGCGCTGCTACGTGCTCAAACTCCGCGCCAATTTATCGACGCGCTTACGGCAACCCTGTAGCGGCGGTCGGTGACCCCCGGCCGTACTAAGTCAGGTCCCGGATCGTGCGAAGTGCCGTGTCGACCTCCTGCGGAGTATTGACCACACTGCAGGCCAGCCTTGCATACGACACGCGATAAGGAGTCGTTGAAGCGACAATACGCTGATCGAGAAGACGCTTCACGAGCTGCTGGGGCTTCATTCCCTTTACATCGAAGCAAACCATTCCGGCTGAAAGATTCTCATCACGCGGGGTATAGAGCTGAACGTTCGACATCCGGGCAAGTCCGTCCTTCATTTGCGCGTTCAATTCGTGTGTACGCGATGTGATTCGCGCGGGCCCGATGTTCTGGTGAAAATGAACGGCCGCTGGCAACGCAAAATAATGTTCGAAAGCCTGGAAGCCGCCTGGTGAAAAGCAAGCTGCGCGCGCCGAAGTCTGCGGTGCATGTTCCTGTTCCCACGCTTCGAACGGTTCGAGCGAAAAGAAACTCGGAATCACCGGGCGCATCTTCCGCCAAACTGCAGGCTTTGCCCAAATGAAGCCTGTGCCGCGGGGCCCAAACATCCATTTATGGGTGCCGGCTGCAAACGCGTCGCATCCCAAGGCGGTGATCTTCGGATCTTCCACTCCCAACCCATGTACGCCATCGACGATCAGCAGCACCCGATCGTTCTCTTCGCGATCGCGATTCGCGTCCGCAATGCTTTCTGCAATACGCGCGATCGGAAGACGCACACCGCTGCTGGAGTGCACCCATGTCACGCCCACAGCGCGTGTTTTTGGTCCGATTGCCTTGCGAACGCGTTGCGCGATTTCATCCGGCGAAATCGCGTTGTAGGAATCGAAAAGCGGGATCTTGCGCCAGGTCGCTCCGCAACGCCCCGTGGCCAGTCGAATGGATTCGTGGTGCACGTAGTGATCGTGCGTAGTCGTAAGAATCTCATCGCCTTCGCGCAACGGCAATCCGTGGTAGAGAAGGGCGAGACCGGTCGTGGTGTTCTGGGTCAGCGCGATGTCCTGCGGGTCGCCACCGATGTAGCTGGCGATGGCCCGGCACACTTGCACCGGAATATTTTCGTTACCCGATTCAAAGATCGCGCTGTCAACTGCAATGAACGGATTTGCATCTATTTTTTCTCTGTACTGCTCGATCGCCTGGCGCACCGGCCTGGGGTGAGACGCCAGAAAGAACAAGGCGAGATGCACGTAATCGGGAGCCAGTTCAAACTCCTGGCGCACCGATTCCCAATCTTTGAAGTCGGCAGGCGTGCTCGGCTTCGTATTGTCAGCCCGGACAACAAGTGGCGAAAACGCTCCAGCAGCGAAAGAGAGTGAACTACGGATGAGAAAATCGCGGCGGGTGAGGGGCATGACTTTCTTTTCCTTTCTGTTTTCTAATGATTATCTCGTCCCCCGGGGTCAACGATCCCGGCTACAGCTACACTGCGGCGTGCTCGGCTCCAAGTTCGCGCGGCGCAACGGCGGCGTTTGCGCTCCTGCGGTATCGCCAGATGGCGAACGCTACGAACAAAAGATCGAGAAGCACGAATATCGCTACGTAAGTCTCACCGCCGATGCCGAAGCCGTAGCTATGTAACCCCTTGCCCAGTACAAAGTTCACGCCGTACCACGCCATTAACACAGCGAGAAAACAAACGACGCTTGCAACAGCCAGCCCAAATTGCGTCCACCAGCCTGCCAGCCGGCCATGCAACGCCAGGATATAACAAAGCAACGCGATTAGTGCCCATGTCTCCTTTGGATCCCAGCCCCAGAACCTCCCCCAGGAATAATTTGCCCAGACTCCACCAAGAATTGTTCCGGCCGCGAGTAACAGGACGCCGAGCTGCAGCACGCGATAAAGCCAGAAATGCATCGGCGCGTCTGCGCGCGCCGCTGCCGGATTCCGTGCGTATCGCCACAGCAAAATGTGCCCGAAACCCATCGCCAGCGCGAAAGCCGCGTAGCTTAGGGTAATCGTCAACACATGAATCGTGAGCCAGAAGTTATCGCGGAGGACAGGCACCAACGGATCGATGCTCGAAGGCATGGCAATTGGCATTTGATGCACAAGCAACAGCGCGATCAGCGTGACCGGTAACGCCGCCAGTAAATAGATGGGTGCCCGATAACGAACGAAAAAGATCATCCCGAAAAATGAAACCGCGAACGAAACCCAGATGATCGATTCATACATGTTCGTAACCGGCGGGCGGCTGGCAATCATGCAACGCATCACGATCCCAGCCGCGTGAAATGCGAGGCCGAGCACCGCGACTGCGACGCCGATGCTTTGCAACGCCCGTCCGCGCTTGCGAAGATGCGCCGTAATTAGAATTACCAACGCAATTCCGTAACACCAGATCGCTCGATAAAACGCTTCGAAATGATTATAGAAATATTCAAGACGTAGTTGCTGATCCCGCGGATAAATCGATGGACTCAAGTCGCGCAGATCTTCGCGAAGCTGATTCGCGGCCCGACTAAGATTAAATCCGTCACCCTGCACGTATGAGTTGGCAACCGTTTGCAATTGAGTGTGGAGGGGTGCGACTTGCGCGTCGGAATAATACTTCGACGATCCCGACGGATCGACCCAAGGGTCTGTTTCGTTGGTCGGTGCTGGGACGATCAACAATGCCCTGCCGTCCATTACACGAGCGAGAAGCGTAAGTCGGTCGCTCACACTTAGTGCTTCCTGCTGCGCCCGGGTCAACGGTTTCTCTGCGCGCTTGAGCGCCTGCGCCTCAGTTACAAGCCGTTGCAATTCGGCGGAGCCCGTTATTTGCGCAAATGAAAAGCGGCGCTTCGTTTTGTCCAGCCCAAGCTGCCCGATTAGCTGGCCAGACGAGATCAACACCATTGGCTCATCTTTCCATTCATGCGTCTCCGTCAAAGCGGACAACACGAAATCGTTGGGCCGCCATGTTTGGCCTGTCTTATCTGGGTACGTCGATCTTCCAGTGATACGGATCAGTGCTTCTTTTGCAAAGGTATCCAATGGTTTGCGACGGCCGCCGTCCTGTATCGCCAGCAAACCCCACTGTTTGGAATCCAGGTTACCGGGACTTGCGACTGATGCGTCTGCCGTGCCAAGTCCGATTCCTCGGAGTAGTGCGCTGACCGCCATGACAATGATCAAAATCCGCATTTTCAAGCAGACGAATGTAAATCTCAGCGTGTCGCGTGTCGAGTAAAGCAAGCATTACAAGCTGAACAGCGACCAAAGTTCAGCCAATCTTGCGCTGGTCCGCGTTGAATTCTTGCATGCGCGACTGGCCCAACTGCAGGCCGGTGGCTAGTCGAATCAATTAGCGCGCAAATCGCCACAATTGCGTTGGGAATGCTTTAGAGCGGATCGTTAAGCAATTTTTGCGATCGCTTTTGGCGCATGGAATTAGCATGATGTTCCAACGTTCCTCGTCATTCGTTGTCACCCCGAAGTCTTGGCGAAGGCGAATCACTTATGTTTTGTCATTCATACGCATTTCCGTTTGCGCAACCTGAAGCAACGCGGCTAACTTAAATCCCGTGTTCAGCTTGACCATGCTCGGCAGCGGAAGCGCGGGGAACAGCGCCTTGGTTGCAACGAATCATTGCAAGATTCTTGTCGATGGCGGACTGAGCGCGCGGCAGTTGGTGTTGCGTCTGGAGCAGTGCGGCGTTATGCCCGAGCGGCTTGATGGCATCCTTCTCACGCACGAACACGGCGATCACATCTGCGGTCTTGAGGTTCTTTGCCGGAAATTTGATGTGCCGATTTATTGCAACGCGTTGACGGCAGAAGCTGCGCGTTGCGACAGCTCATTCGAGCGACACCGGAACTGGCGAATTTTCGCGACTGGTTCCGAGTTTTCGATTTGCGACATCACCGTGCAAACATTCCCCGTGCCGCATGATGCGGTCGATCCGCTCGGGTTCGCTTTTTACGCCGGTTCAGGGGCTCTCGGTTTTATCACCGATCTCGGTTACGTGACCAAGATGATCGTGGAACGGTTGCGGCAGGTGCAAACGCTCGTGATCGAGACTAATCACGACGAAAAACTTTTGCAGAACGACACGCATCGGCCGTGGCCGGTGAAACAGCGAATCCAATCGCGGCACGGTCATCTATCCAACACGGCTGCGGCAGGTGTGATTGAGGAATTGCTGCCGGGAAAAATCGAGCGCGTTGTGCTTGGCCATCTGAGCCGTGATTGCAACACACCCCAGCTGGCTTTAGAGGCAGTGCGCGCGTCGCTGACAAAGTGCGGCAGGATTGACGTGGAAGTCCATTGCGCCACTCAATTCGAAGTCACTCCGCAGTTTCAAATTGGCGAAACCGATCCCGGCCCGTTTCAGCCAACTTTTGAGAACGCGTTTTTTAAGACCGCCCTGTAGCCGTTTTAGAACGCATTATCGGAATCACTGACTATTCGATGTTCGACGTTAAACGTTGGGCGTTTTCCTCTGCTTTCTGCTGGCGACATTCTTTGCCGCCGCATCGAGCGCGGCGCGTACAATAGTCGCCTTCGCCGCGGGAAGATAAACATTTGTGCAACCTTGCCGACCCCAGGCACCGCTGGAGGGTTTGAAAACCTCGGGGGCTTTTTGGATGGATGTGCGCTGCTGCTCTGGCGTGAGCTTTACCATGCCCCAGTTTTCGTCTGGCACACCAAGTGATGCGAAAATCTTTCCAGTAACGCGGAAGTCGGGGTGATTCATGTGCGACCGTTCGATAGCCGTTGGAATTTCAAGCGCCATTTTTCGAAACTCGTCGATTGTCATTTCCACGCGCTCCTCGTGTCGATTATTTTTTCCTGTGACCGACCATTTCACCGCGCAATGTGCGTCGATCAACGCGGGTGAGGTTCTTTCCCATCGCCGGAGTCAGCAGTGAAACATGCGGGATTTCACAGAGATATTCGGCGATGAACCAAGTCGGTTTTTCCGTGGTCATCCAGTTTAGACGATCAAATCGAACCAGATTTACCGGACGCGAATAACGCCGCAGCGTGCGTTCGCCGCGCAGGTTGAAATAGATATTGAAATAGCTCATGGCCAGCTCGCGGAGGCTGCGATAAACGGGCTCGCGATAACGGCAGCCGGTGAAGTTCGATTTCGCCACTGCGCCCCAATGGCCGCGCACCTTGAAAATCGCGACAACGTGGTCCGTGTCCTGTTCTGCTTCCAAATCGAAGATCAAGGCAGGGAATCCGATGATTCGCAAGGCGGCCGCGGCAAAAATTCCTCCTTCGAGGCATGATGCGGTGTGATCGTGCAGGACTTTCCTTGGTGATCGCGCGGTATAGCTCAAGTTGTAAGGCAACTCGTCGAGAAACTTCTGAATGCCAGCCGGCGTTTTCAGAGCACGCAACCGGCGCAACTCTGAATATGTGAACCCGAAATTATCTGTGCTTCGCACGATCGAAGCTGCTATATCGGTCGGCAACTTTTCACTTCTTTTCCCTTACGCGCGTGAAAGTTCCCAGAGCTTCGGATTCAAAGCCGCCGGCCGTGCCATCCTGGCCGATCATGAAGATGGTGACGGCCGGAGTCTGCGTCGCGCCCGGAAATTGCATCATAAACGCGCCATTATTCCAGTGTTTCAAAGTCGCGGGATACTTCGCAGGACCGCACTGAACTTTCAGCGCGTCGCCATCCAGCAGGATCTCGCAGCGACCGTAATAGTCATTTTCGTAAACCCCGACGAGCGATTGCAGCGTGCCGTTGAATTTGCCCGGATTCTTCGGAGCTGGCGGCGGCGCCATCAGTTTCTTCAGTTTCTGGTTAATATCGAAAATCTGTTTTTGGTCCGTTTCGGGATCAATGGCCAATACTTGATTCAAAAAATATGCGCGCACCGCCTCGGGAAAAGCGGTGAGATTGAGGTTCGCGAGGACAACGATTCCGGCGTTTTTGTCGGGGACAAGCACCAGAGTCGTCCGCACACCTGCGAGAGCCCCGCCTTTTTCGATGATCTGATGTCCGGCGTAATCATAACTGCCAACACCGAGTCCGTAATAAAAACCTGTTTTGTCGCTGATCGGTGGCAGATCGGTGAAATCGATTTCGCTGACCATGCTGCGCTTGAATATTTCTTCGACCGTTTCTGGTTTCAGGACCCGTTTGTCCTTGTACGTGCCCTTATTCAAAAACATCAGCATCAACTTCGACATATCTGCGGCTGTTGACGTTCCAGAGCTGGCCGCGCCGGTTATGTCGAGGTCTGACGGTTCAACGACCACAGGTTTCTCGTCAACGAGTGCGTGTGCAGCCGTGGCATTACTGTCTTGCAAAGCTTTTATCACCGTCCCAGACCGCGACATCTCCAAAGGCGCGAACAAGCGTTTTTCGACCAGATCGTTCCATGATTGCTTTGAGGTGCGCGCCGCGACTTCACCGGCCACGAAAAATCCAGGGTTGGAATACTGCGCCACCTCGCGGAGGCTGTAGCGCGGCTTAAAAAATCGAAAGCGTCGCAATATTTCAGCACGGTCGTAGCCAAAACTGTCCAGTTGGTCTCCTGCAAACGCGGGCCATCCAGTGCGCTGTGCAAGCAAATCGCGCTCAGTAAGCCAGCGCGTCATGTAGGGGTCGTAGCCGACGAATTCGGGAAGGTAATCAAAGATTGGCCTATCCCAATCGAGCTTGCCTTCGTCAACAACGGTCGCCGCAGCTGCGCCCGTTAAAGTTTTGGTAACGGACGCCAGTTGAAAAATCGTATTTTCGTCTACAGCGCCCTGTTTAGTCACATCGCGGACCCCGTATCCTTTGAGCAAAACGGCTTTGCCGTTTTGCACGACTGCGATTGCTGCACCCGGCACCTGATACTCTTTCAGAGCTTTTGTGATGAACGCATCTAGCTTCACGACAGGATCATCGCCAGTTGCCGCGGGAGCCGGCTGCCTCGGCACAAACAAAGCCAGCGCCAAAAGGCTAATGACAGCGACTCGGCGCACGAGGATCATGTTTATCTTCCTCAGCTCGGAAACGCAAATGTTCCCCGTTAATTTCACTACAGGCCGACTGGATGTCTCGCGTCGAACCCGCGCGGTGGACGATAAATCGTCTGCCAGCGCGGCGCCCATTTCCCCCTGTAACGGTCGTACGGCGTCGTATCGAGTCGCAAGCCGGCAATCACAGCGAATGTGTGACCCTCCCGTGCGTAGATGGTGATCCATTCGCCTTGGCCGCGATCACCGTAGCTGCGAAACTCCGTTGAGCTCATCGGCGAGCTGATCAAGCCCGCCCCGGCCAGCACATAAGAGACCGTGCCGGAACAATCGTAGCCGCGATCATCAAACGATTTGTGACCGCCACCGTAACGATATCGCTTGTGGCGAAGTTGATTGGCTGCCCAGATCGCGCGTTTCACGGCAAGGGGCGCATTCTTTGGCGCAGCTGCTTTGCCAAAACGAAGATGTGCGGTCTTTCCCGACACAACAGGTCCAGAGTTTGGAAAAAGATCGCCTGTTGCTGATGGAACGACCCACGCTAAAACAGCGATGCCGAGCAGGATTCGATGACTAACCGGACAGATAAATTTCCTCCGGGATTGTGTCGTAACCCAGAAAAGGTGCGGATGAAAAGAAAAAAATTAGGGGCCCCTTTCGCAAGACTAAAAGGTGCCAGGGCGGGACGTGTAAAAATGGCGACCGGCGGTTCGCCCTTTGCGCCCTTGCGAATTCCGCCGGTCAACCAACCGAAAATCTAACAACTGACCCGTGATAACTCAGTGGAACGAAACGGGTCAGCCCGCATCCGCGTAACCGTGGTCCGATTCGTAGGCCCGGATTGCACGCCGCGTTTGGGGCCCCAGGACTCCATCGACTGATCCGCGATAATAGCCGGCGCGGGAGAGTCGGCGTTGTAGCTCAGCTACTTTTGACCGGGTAGGGGAGCCGTATTGGTTACTATTCCCGTAGCCGTATTGGTTGCTATTCCCGTAGCCATATTGGTTACTATTCCCGTAGCCATATCCATAGCCGTTTCCATTCCCGTAATCGCCGCCGTAATCGCCGTAGCCGGGATATCCATAGCCGTAGCCGTAGTAACCGTACGGATAGCCGTAATAGGGGTAACCCCCGTAAGGATACCCGTCCCAGCCCCAGCCCCACCAGCCGGGAAAACCGAAGCCGCCGATGAAAATAACGTTATTGTGACCGTGCCCGCGCCAATTGCCGTTCCAATTGCGGCCGTTCCAATTGCGACCGCTCCAGTTACGGCCATTCCAATTGCGTCCATTCCAGTTACGGCCATTCCAATTGCGGCCATTCCAATTGCGGCCGCCAACCGCCCCCATTCCGGGACGCCCCATTCCGGGACGCGCCATTCCGGGACGCCCAGCGAAACTACGACCCCCAGCAAAATGGCCACCACCACCACCACGCCCACCACCGCCGCGCGGCGCAGCTGTGAGTAATGGGGAAGCCAGGGTTACGACAACAAAGCAACTCAGCGAAAGTATAAGTTTTGAATAATTCATGTTAGGTGGGCTTTCTAATTATTAGACACCGGACGCGTCGGAAAGTCTCAGGTTTTTTTCCGGCGGCACTAGAATAAATCGGATTGATCTATAAATCGGATTGATCTGGGCTTTTGGACCGGACTGGGGCAGGGTTTAGCGCTGATTCATGCTCGCCATCGCTCGGCCGTGGCGGCTATCATGCATGGTTAACGAAGGTAATGAAGCGTCCTGCGATCTTCATCTTGTTGCTCTTTGCCTGCCAACCGGTTCGCGCCGCGCTACCGGCACACAGTGTGAGTCCATCGCGACAATTCGTCATTTATGGCGCAGACGCGGGGCTGCGTGGGACGATCTCCGAACTGGCAGAGCAGACCAAGAGCAATCTCCTCGCGCTTCTGGGCCAGCGCGACGAATGGAAGACGGCCGTTATAATCAATTTGCAACCGCAACAGGCGAACCTTCCCGAAATTCCGCCGACCGACTTACGAGTTAGCCAGACCGGCTTTGGCGCGAAGCTGCAACTCGATTTGACCATTGGCCAAAATCTGAACGGTTCGTTGATCGAGCGCCAGCTGCTGCGCGGTATTTTGCTCGAGATGATTTATCGAGACGGGGGCGACCTGGCGCCTGGTGCGACGCTTGTCGAGCCGCCGGAGTGGTTGGTGGAGGGTGCGCTGGCGCTAACGCCGGGACGAGAGCGCGGGGTCCTGGTGGAGGCGCTTTCAACAACCGACAAAGGAAAGTCGCTGGAAGAATTTCTCGGCCAGCGATTCGATCTGCTCGATTCTGCCGGGCGCATTCTTTACCAAGCCTATTCCATCGCGCTCATTCAATGGCTCCTTGATGAATCTGGCCGCGCGGGTCTGGCGCGATACATTGCGAATCTTTCGCACGCGTCGAACGATCCAGTTGCGGATTTGAAGGGGCGGTTTCCACATTTGCGCGAGGATTTAGAAAAGAAATGGCGCTCGACCGTGGCTCGATTCGGCGAGCATCAAACTTATCAATTGCTGACCTTTGCCGAGAGCGAACGACGTCTCGATGAATTGTTGCAGATCAAAATTTCAGATGGCTCGCGCAATCGCGACCAGCCAAAAACAGCGGATCTTAGCGAGCTTGCGCGCCGCAAAGCGTCACGAGATGAAAAAACTGCGGTCGATCAAATGAGCCAGGCGTTGCAGTTGCTCATTGCGACGGCGCATCCGGTTTTGCGTCCGGTGGCGCGCGAGTATCAGCAAATTGGAGCGCTCCTTGCTCGTGGGAAGCGAAGAGGAATCGCCAAGCGCTTGTCGCATCTGGATGGTACCCGCGAGGAACTCGGCGCTCGAATGGGCGAGATCGATGATTACATGAACTGGTTCGAAGCGACACAGATGGAAAGGGAAAGCGGTGCCTTCGACGATTATCTCAAGGCGGCAAGCCAATCGGAGATCTCCGCGCCAAGGCGGCGCGATCCGTTGTCGATCTATTTGGATGCACTGGCCGACCATTTTGAGAACTAACGGCCACGCTGTGGACAGGGTGACGCAGTCCTGGGACGGCAGTTGCCGGTTCCGAGTTTGGCGGTTATGCTTACCAGCGCGTTTAGGAACGCGCCTTTTTTCACCCCATGCAAAAAATTGGATTTGCTGAAGCGCTTGATTCCATTGTCAGGAGCGATCCGCGATACCAGCGAGATGCATATATTTTTCTGCGTGACGCGCTCGATTTCACGACTAAACAGCAAAAGAAAACAAAAGGCACCAGCATCCGGCACGTGACTGGACCGGAGCTCCTGGAAGGATTGCGGCAGTACGCGCTCAAGGAGTTCGGGCCGCTGGTCATGACGGTTTTCGATAGTTGGGGCATTCACTCATCCGAGGACATCGGAAACATGGTTTTTAATCTGATTGGCGCCGGGATATTCGGAAAAACCCAGGAGGATTCGATCGAAGATTTCAGGAACGTTTATCATTTCGAAGAGGTTTTCGTGAAGCCATTCGCGCCGGAAAAGCCAGCGGTGACGAGGACGCGCTCGGCATTGCCGGCGCCCAAGCCTACTGGGTCGAGAAAGTGATCGGCAGCGACTGATCACTGGGGACGCTGCTGTCACTGCAATGGGTCGCATAGCACTAGCAAAGTTTTTCTCAGGAGTTCTATTATTTATGATGGTTAATCTGAAAGCAGCGCCGAGTGAGTCCTCGGCTGTCATCACGTTTCCTCCGAACTCGGCGCACAAATGGATTCTGCCCAATGGGCTGACAATCATAGTGCAGGAAGATCAGAGTGCCCCCGTGGCCAGCGTACAGGCGTGGTGCGCTACTGGAAGCATCGACGAGGACCAGCATCTCGGCGCGGGGTTGTCCCACATTCTCGAGCACATGCTCTTCAAAGGAACGAAAACGCGCGGGAAAAATGAGATCGCCCAAAAAATCCAGGACGTGGGTGGTTATATTAACGCATACACATCGTTCGACCGCACGGTTTTTTGGATCGATGTGCCGAAGGACGGTGTCACTACCGCGCTCGATATTCTGTCGGACGCGATGATGAATTCGACTTTGCCGCCGGAGGAGTACCAAAAAGAACAGGAAGTAATCCGGCGCGAGTTTGCCATGGGCATGGATGATCCCGACCGGATGGCCGGGTTGCTCCTTTTTTCAACCGCGTATCAGGTGCATCCGTATCGCTTTCCGGTGATCGGCGACATCGAAATTTACAACCAGCTCACCCAGGAGCAGGTGATGCAGTATTACAAAACGCGTTACGTCCCGAATAATCTCACCTTCATCATAGTCGGTGATGTCGATGCAGAAAGAGTGCACCAGCAACTCACCGACTTGTTCAAGCCGTACCCCGAGAAATCGCTGCAGCCGGTATTCATTCCCACGGAACCGCCGCAACTTGGCCCGCGCGAGGTGCACCAGGTATTTGCCACGGAGCTATCGCACCTCTCGCTGGCGTGGCACATTCCGGCGGTCACGAACCCGGACGTACCCGCGCTTGATTTGCTCTCGACGATCCTCGGTGAGGGACGCAGCTCGCGGCTTTACCGGCGCGTTCGCGAAGAGGCCGGTCTCGCATTTCGCATATCAGCATTTTCTTACACGCCGGGCGATCCCGGTTTGTTTGGCATCGATGCCACCGTCGATCCAAAAAAACGTGAAGGTGCCGAGCAATTAGCGCTGCAGATTGTTGACCAGGTAAAACAGAGTGGCGTCACCGCGGACGAACTGACGAAGGCAAAAAAAATCATGCTCAGTCACCATCTCGGGGCGCTGACGACCATGCGGGGCCAGGCTTCGGACGTTGGGTCAAACTGGTTGGTCACGCGCGATCTCAATTTCAGCCGCCATTATCTCGACGCGATCCAGAAAGTGACCCTCGACGATATCAAACGCGTTGCCGCGCAATACCTGACGGAAAATAATCTGACGGTCATCTCGTTGAATCCAAGGGGTTCGCTTGCTGCCAAAACGGAAGGTCCGAAAGCCGGCGCCGCCGGTGAGATCCAGAAATTTGAATTATCAAACGGATTGCGTCTTCTGGTTCGCGAAGATCCTCGCCTGCCACTCGTGGCGATGGGCGCGGTTTTTCGTGGTGGCCTTCTCGCAGAAAATGCGCAGGACAACGGCATCACGCATCTGATGGCGAAGGTGCTCCTGAAGGGCACCAAAACGCGTACCGCTGAGCAAATCGCCAATGAGATCGAAGCGGTCGGCGGTTCCATTTCGAGCGAATCAGGCAACAACAGTTTTGGGGTGTCGATCGATATCATGAAGCCCGACCTGAAACTCGGCGTGGATCTGCTCTCGGATGTCTTGCTCGACGCGACCATGCCGGAGAAGGCGATCGCGCGTGAAAAAGAAATCCAGATCGCCGCGATTCAACAGGAGGAGGAGCAACTGACCACGGTCGCGCGCAACATCATGCGACAGGCGCTTTTTCAGCAGCATCCTTATGCGCTGCGTTCAAGCGGATCGGTCGACTCCGTTCAACGTTTGACGCAAAAGGATTTGTTCGATTTTCGCGATCGTTACGTGGTGGCGAAAAACGGTGTGATCTACGTCTTTGGAGACGTTAAGGCTGCCGAGGTGAAGCAGCTTGTTGAGGAGGCGCTCGGCAAGATGAAGGCCGGCGCGCTTGCGCTTACCGACGTAAAGCCCTCCACGCCGCTGGGCAAACCGGAAACCGTGGAAAGCCGTAAAGACAAGGCGCAGGGCGTGATCATGGTCGGATTTCGCGGCGCGAGCTTGTCCAGTCCGGATCGCTACGCGCTCGAATTGATCGATGAAGCGAGCAGCGATCTCGGGTCGCGTTTCTTTATTCGCATTCGCGAGCAAATGGGTCTGGCGTATTATGTCGGCGCAAGTCAGATGCAGGGACTGGTGCCGGGTCTGTTTTCATTTTATCTCGGCACGGATCCGCAGAAGATTGAGCCGGTCAAAACGGCGCTCCTTGATGAGATTCACAAGCTCGCCAATGAGGGACTAAGCGCTGAAGAACTGGCGCGAGCGAAAAAGAAATTGATTGGGCAGCAAGAAATCGCCAATCAAAGCAACGACGCTTTCGGGTATCATTGCGCGCTCGACGAGCTCTACGGACTGGGCTTTAATTATTACAAGCAACTTGAGCACGATGTGAACGCGGTGACGCTCGAGGATATTAAACAAGTGGCTGCGAAATATTTTCGCGATCAACCGTATGTTTTGGCAACGGTGCGACCGCCGGAAGGTTCCGCAGCTGCGAAACAGAAATGAGCCATGGCTGAAGTCCAAAAAACCACACTGAGCGGCGAGCTTACGCAGCGCTTCATCGAATTCGTGGTGATGCACGCGCAAAACGCGGCGCTGTTCCTTGGTCAAATTCCAAATCCAAAAACCGGTCAAGGCGAGGTGAACCTCGATCTGGCCAGAATGTTCATCGATCAACTGGCGATGATTCAGGAAAAAACGCGGGGTAACCTGACTAGTGAAGAGGCAAAAGTACTGAGCAACGCGCTTTCCAATTTGCAGATGGCATTTGTAGAAGTTGCGCGTGAACACCCTACAGACGCTATGCGGCCCGAGGCGCCAGAAGCCGCGCCGTCACCAAAACCGGCGGAGCAATCATCGACGGCTTCGCCAGAGCCATCAGCGCCGACTAGTTCCACTGAGCCCGAGACAGAATCGCGAAAGAAATTCACCAAGAGCTACGGGTCGTAATCGGTGCAATTGCGCGCCCTTCTGTAGCCGGCGCCGTTGACGTCGGTGTCCAACGTTAGGCCACCTTTCGCGGACCATCTGATCGAAAGGTTCCTGAGAACACGATCACCACAGCGTGCGAGGCGCGCACTGTCCGCTAGCGCTGGCTCGTGCGCTCAGCGGGCGTGGCGCGCGGGCGTGGCTTTGCTTTCGCCGTTTTGCGCACGGTAATGGTTCGCTGACCAGCGACGGCGGGAGCAGGACTGGGTGATGCTTCGGCATACTTCTTTGTCGTGGGCCAGATCAAGCGCCACGGTTGAGTCTTAATTGTCTCGCTGAATTGCTTGATGTTTTCGCCGGCTGGCTGGAGCTCGCTAGTTGCGACCTTTAGTTTCTCCGACGAGTTCCGCAGATTTTGCAGGGTGACTTGGATATTGTCGTTGTCCGTAAGACTGGTGCTGATCTTTTCGATGTTGGCCAGCGAATGCGAGAGCGCGCTTTCTGGCGCGGTCAGGTCGACAAGATGTTGGCCGAAGGTTTTGAACTGGCCGAGCGCAAGTGTGAGTTCGGAGTTTTCGTCGGTGAGACGATTTAAGTTTTGCGCGGTCTGCTGAAGATCTTTCATCGTGTTGGTTGCTTCAGCTGCGACCGGTTTGATAACTTCCAGCATTTTCGCTGCGGCTTCACCCAGATCGGGGGTGCGTTCCCCGGCGAATATTTCACCATTTTTCGAACGGCCGGAGTCACTCGTACCTTGGGTGAAATCGATGGCCAGGTCTCCCAGCAACCCGAGCTGCATCATTCGCACCCTGGCGTCGCGATACACCTTGGCGCTTTTGTCCACCTGCACATCAACGCGCACCTCGAATCGTGGTTTGGCCGGCGTTGCTGATGGGCCTGGACTTGGATTTGCTTCAGACCGATGCACTGCCGCTTCTGCTGCTTCCGCCTGTTTTTCTTCCTGCGGCGTCACCGGCGAGAATAATTTCTGGACCTGTCCAATCTTTCGACCGGCCAGCATTACAGGGGCGCCTTGCTTAAGTCCGGCCGCGTTATCGAAGTAAATCTGGTAAGTCACCAGGGGCCGGAACAAACCTGGTGCCCCGAGCAAAACCAGAAGGAAAGCGACTACCGCGATCGTGCCGATCACGAGCAGACCAGTCAGAATTTCATTTTTTTGTAATTGCATCGAGGCTGCCTTCCAAAATTGGACCTTCTGTGCTCCCGCTCACGAATTGCGCGACCACCGGATTTTTGGAGTGCTTGAATTCTTCGGGTTTGGCTTCTTCAATGATTGTTCCCTGGTACAACATAGCCATTCGCGTGGCGATGCGAAAGGCGCTGTCCATTTCGTGGGTTGCGGTAATGGATGTGACCTTCGATTTCTCGCTTAGGCTGATAATTAATTCGTCGATCACCGAGGCAATGACCGGGTCTAGGCCAGCCGAGGGCTCGTCCAGTAGGAGCAATTCGGGATCGAGCACGAGCGCGCGCGCCAGCGCAACCCGTTTTCGCATTCCACCACTGAGCTCCTCCGGCAACAGCTCCTTGGAATCGCCCATCCCAACGAGCTCGAGTTTTTCATCGACAATCTTGTCAATCTCACTGCCCGATTTATCAGTCAGCTCTTCCAGCGGCAACGCAACGTTGTCGCGCACATTGCGCGAACTCAGCAGTGCTGAATACTGAAAGACCATGCCAATGTGCCGTCGCACCCGTTGGAGCTTGCGGCGGGACAGGCGCGTGATTTCAAATTGCTTGAAAAAAATCGAACCGGAATCGGGCCGGAGGGTGCCGAGAATCAATCGCAGAATCGTGCTCTTGCCACCGCCGCTCTGGCCCATGATCACCAGACGTTCCCGCGGCTCGACTTTGAGCGAAACACCGTCGAGCACTTTTTTTTCCTCGAACCGCATGTGCACATCGCGCAGTTCGACCATCTGCAGTGGGGTGCTCACGTCGGATAGAACGTAGTGTAAACGATGTTGTAGAGCGTATCGAAACCGATCACTGCGGTGATTGCGCTAACAACACTGGACGTCGTCGAGGTGCCCACTCCAGCGGCGCCGCCTTTCACTGTCAATCCCCGGTAGCAGGCGATCGCGGCGATAAGCAGACCAAACAGAAAGCTCTTTAAAATTCCGGTGATAATGTCGCGGATTAGCAATGAATCTTTCACGAGGTCGAGAAAGTAAGGGAAGGCAATACTGAAAAAGGCTTTGCAGACCAGGCTGCTGGCGAATATGGCCGCAATGTTCGAAACCGTGGAGAGACACGGCATCAGCAAGACCAGGGCGAGCATTCGTGGGGCGACCAGGAAGCGTAACGGCCCGATACCCATGGCTTCGATCGCCTCGACTTCTTCGGAAACCTGCATGGTGCCGAGCTCCGCTGTAAACGCAGCGCCGATGCGCGCTGCGATCATGATACCAGTGAGCAAGGGCCCCAGCTCGCGCGTAAAAGCAATTGCAACCAGACCGGGAATCAGCCGCTCCGTTCCGAAACGTTGCAACTGGTAGCCGGTCAACAGCGCCATCGTGAGGCCAAGAAAAAAGGAAACCAGTCCCACGAGCGGCACCGAATCGACACCGACTCGTTCGGTATGGCGAAAAAAACTGGCGGCTCGAAACGGGAGGCGTCCGCGCTGAATCCGCTCAAGCGTTTCTTCGAATGTGTTCACGACGAACCAGAACACGCTGCCTACTTCGCGAAGAAAATAGCGCGTGATATGGCCGATCCCCTCGGCAATTACAACGGGCGGCGGTTCAGCGTTCGGCATGGACAGAAGTTGCCTCACTTCTCCGTTGGGAAAAGAGCAAAGATTGAGACGTTAAAACGTTAAACGGGTTACAAGTCAAAACGGACGGGGCGATTTAGCGCTTCAACCGTTCGCCGTTTCGTGAAACCTTTCGACGCCTGGCCTTTAAATGTTAAAATTGACGGAGGCTAACCACGACGCCGTGTGAAACTGTTTCGAAGAACAAATTGCTTCTTGGTCATCGTGTTATTTAGTGCGCAGGCGCTCCTGGCAGCTCCCAGGCAATCACCTCCGGCGAGGGCTCCAAACAATGGAGAACCAGACAATCAACCAAGCATGGAAACAAAGAAAATTGGACTCGCAATCCACGGCGGTGCTGGAACTATCGAGCGAAGCAACATGACCCCGGAGCGCGAGCGCGAATATCGCACCGGACTCGAACGCGCGCTCACGGCCGGGTACGAATTACTCAAGCGTGGTGGCTCGAGTCTCGACGCGACGGAAGCCGCGGTGCGCGTACTTGAAGACGATCCACATTTTAACGCAGGCAAAGGCTCCGTGTTCACAAGCGCCGGGACGAACGAGATGGACGCAGCCATCATGGACGGAAAAACGCTCGCTGCCGGCGCCGTCGCTTCGTTGAAGCACATCAAAAATCCGATCAATCTTGCCCGGTTGGTAATGGAGAAATCCGGACACGTCATGATGGATAGCGAAGGCGCAGAAGCGTTCGCGAAGGAAAACGATATTGAACTCGTAGACCAGAAATATTTCTTTACCCAGGAGCGTTGGGATGCTTTGCAGAAAATGAAGGCTGCCGAAAAGAGTCGCACGAGCGGTGCCGGGAAAAAGTTTTTGATTACCGATCAGGATCGGCACGGCACAGTGGGTGCAGTGGCGCTGGATCAAAACGGGAATCTTGCGGCAGCGACTTCAACCGGCGGCACAACAAACAAGCGACCGGGGCGCATTGGCGATTCGCCGGTCATCGGTGCAGGCACCTACGCAAATAATGCAACATGCGCCGTTTCCGCGACCGGCGACGGTGAATATTTTATCCGCGCAGCGGTTGCGCATGATGTTTCGGCGTTAATGGAATACCGGGGGATGTCTCTCAAGGAGGCTGCACAGGCTGCTTTGGACAGGGTCGCCAAACTTGGCGGCGCCGGTGGACTGATCGCAATCGATCATCAGGGCAATGTCGCTTTGCCATTTAATACCGCTGGAATGTATCGGGGCTACGTCGATCCAAACGGGAAGTTTGTTATCGAAATCTATCGTTGAAGTGTTAAAGCGTTGGAGAGTTAAAGAGTTAAAGAGGCTTGAAATAAGACCCGCTTTAACGGTTCAACGCTCCAACTGTTTAACACTCTCATGCTCCCGCCGTTTTCCGTCGTAATTCCCTGTTTCAATGAAGCGGGGCGCATTGGAGAGACGCTTCGCCTCACGCTCGAGTATCTCACCGTTAATGCGGCGGAGAGTGAATTGATCGCCGTGAACGACGGATCGACTGATGCCACTGCGGCAATTGCGCGTGAAAGATTGAAAGATGCCAGGATCGAAACACGCTTGCTCGAGAATTTTCCAAATCGCGGCAAAGGCGCCGCCGTGCGTTCCGGATTGCTTGCCGCGCGAAAACCGATCGGCCTGTTTTTCGATGCGGATCTTTCCACGCCGCTGGGGGAGACACCGAAATTGATCGAGCCAATTGCAAATGGCGAGATCGACATTGCATTTGGGTCTCGCGCTCTGGATCGCGGATTGATTGGCATTCATCAACCCTGGCGACGTGAGCAGGCGGGTCGCGCGTTCAACTTGCTCGTGCGCATCGCGACCGGTCTGCCGTTTTGGGACACTCAATGCGGGTTTAAGGCTTTTCGCCTCGACGTCTGCCGCCCGATTCTGGACGCCGCGCGACTCGATGGCTTCGCCTTCGATGTCGAACTGCTTTACCTCGCGCAGCTCGCCGGATTGCGAATTCGTGAAATTCCGGTGCGGTGGAATCACGCTGAAGGCAGCAAAGTTCAGTTTTTCAAGGATAGCTTGCGAATGTTACGCGAAGTGATCGCACTGCGAGCACGAGCCTAATTCTTTGCTGCGTGGTGACGTTCCAAGGTTCGCAAAAGCTGCGGCTTGCCGCCAGACGGACTTTGCGTGCAACATGCCGTGGAATAGATCACTGCGTCTCCGGCGACTGACATCGGTCCGAGCCGGACTGGCAGCTTAGGAGAAGCCGATCCACCTTGGTGGGTTCCGCGAGAACTTTTCTTTCTCGTGGCTTTGCCTAAATTACATGTTCCGCGTTTGGCGGTTTTCTTTCAATGCAGTCTTTCCGATTTCATCCTGCGGTCGCACGGTGGTTCGAGCAGAGATTCGGATCGCCAACAGAACCGCAAGTGCGCGGCTGGCCGGCAATTCAATCCGGCCGACACGTGCTGATTTCTGCCCCAACGGGTTCGGGAAAAACGCTGGCTGCCTTCCTTGCTTCGCTGGATGCGTTGTTCCGAGAAGGCGCACGGACTGATTTGCTCGATAAGACGCAGGTCGTTTACGTCTCGCCGCTGAAAGCGTTGAGCAACGATATCCGGAAAAATTTGCAAGAACCGCTCGCTGGGATTCGCGCATTGCTGCGTGAAACCGAAGGCCATGACATTGATGTGCGCGCCGAAGTTCGCACTGGCGATACAACTGCCGCGCAACGTCAGGCGCTGATCAAAAAACCGCCGCACATTCTCGTTACCACGCCCGAATCTCTGTATCTGCTGCTCACCTCCGAATCGGGCCGGGACATGTTGCGCACGGTCCGAACGCTCATAATGGACGAAATTCACGCTGTTGTGGACGACCGGCGCGGCGCGCACCTCGCCCTGAGTATCGAGCGGTTAGCGGCATTAACGAATTCCGTGTCAGGCGGAGCGCTTCAACGAATCGGTCTGTCTGCGACACAGAAACCAATCGAAGAGGTTGCGCGCTTTCTAGTCGGCTCCCATTCAGTGGACGAGGCTGGCAATCCGGATTCCGAAATCATCGATATCGGTCATCGCCGCGAATTAGATCTGGCGATCGAACTCCCGAAGTCGCCGCTTGAGGCGGTTATGTCGAATGAAGTGTGGGAGGAAATCTATCATCGCCTCGCGGAGTTAATCCAGGCACACCGAACCACTTTGGTATTTGTGAACACGCGCCGAATGGCCGAACGCGTGACGCATCATCTCAGTGAACTGCTCGGCGCAGACGCGGTGACATCCCATCACGGAAGTCTTTCCGCGAAGTTGCGCCTGGATGCGGAAGATCGATTGAAGCGAGGCGAACTGAAAGCACTCGTTGCCACGGCTTCCCTGGAGCTCGGCATCGATATCGGTTCGGTGGATCTCGTTTGCCAGCTCGGAACCACGCGGTCCATCGCCAGTCTTCTGCAGCGCGTAGGGCGTGCCGAACATACGCATGGCGGTTTGCCGAAGGGCCGCATCTTCCCGTTGAGCCGCGACGAGCTGGTCGAATGTGCTGCGTTACTTCGTTGTGTTCATCGTGGTGAGCTTGATCGCCTGATCATTCCGGAAAAACCCCTCGATGTTCTAGCTCAGCAAATTGTTGCCGCGACTGCGGCTGAAGATTGGGATGAAAATGAGTTCTTCAACCTTGCCCGTTCGTCCTGGCCGTACCGCAATCTCACGCGCGAAGAATTCGACAGCGTCGTGAAAATGCTCGCCGAGGGTTTTAGCACCAAGCGTGGCCGGCGCTCAGCGTTGATTCATCACGATGGAGTCAATCATCGTTTGCGTGGACGGCGCGGGGCGCGGCTCGTTGCTCTTACGTCCGGCGGCGCGATTCCCGACAACGCCGATTATCGGGTGATTCTCGAGCCGTCGGAAATTTTTGTTGGTACGGTGAATGAGGATTTCGCGGTCGAAAGTTTGGCGGGCGACATCTTTCAGTTGGGCAATGCCTCGTGGCGAATTCTGCGAATCAACTCTGGAGTCGTCCGTGTCGAAGATGCGAAAGGTCAGCCGCCGGGAATTCCATTTTGGCTCGGTGAAGCTCCGGCGCGCACATCGGAGTTGTCGAATGCCGTATCCGATTTTCGGATGCAAATCGACACGAGACTCGCTGATGGGCAAAATCCCACTCAATGGCTCGCCCAGGAAATGCAGTTACCAGCTGATGCCGCTGAACAGTTAGGGGATTACTTCTCCGACGCTTACCGCTCGCTTGGCACAGTTCCTTCACAGCGAACTCTGGTGATGGAACGTTTTTTCGATGAATCGGGCGGGATGCAGCTTGTACTTCACTCGCCATTCGGCAATCGGATTAATCGTGCCTGGGGACTTGCCTTGCGAAAACGTTTTTGCCGCTCGTTCAATTTTGAGCTTCAGGCAGCGGCCACAGACGACGCGATAGTAATTTCGCTCGGCACCCAGCATTCGTTTCCGCTCGAAGAAGTTTTTCGTTATCTGAATTCGAAAACGGTTCGCGACCTGCTCGTTCAGGCATTGCTCGACGCGCCGATGTTCACCATTCGCTGGCGTTGGAACGCGACGCGTTCACTTGCGGTGCCTCGTTTTCGTGGCGGCGCAAAAATCGCCGCGCCACTGCAGCGCATGGAGTCGGAAAATCTTTTAGCGGCAGTTTTCCCGGATCAGCTCGCATGTCTGGAACATATCGTGGGTGACCGGGAAATTCCGGACCATCCGCTAGTGAAGCAGACCATCGACGATTGTTTGACCGAAGCGATGGACATCGACGGGCTGGAAGAAGTGTTGCGCAAAATCGAACACGGCCAGATTCGTTGCATTGCGCGTGATTTGCCGGAACCATCGCCACTGGCTTCTGAGATTCTCAACGCCCGGCCGTATGCGTTTCTGGATAACGCGCCTTTGGAAGAACGCCGCACCCAGGCGGTGTACACGCGTCGTGCGTCCGAGCGCACCGGCAGCGAAGGCTTGGGGATTCTCGATGCGGCAGCGATTGAGAAAGTTCAAAAGGAAGCGTGGCCCGAAGCAACGAATGCGGATGAACTGCACGACGCATTAATGCTGCTTAGCGTGATGACCGAAGAAGAAGTCGCGGTTTCCACGCATCGTGACGGAAACGGCGCGTCTGCCGAATATTTGCTGAAAGAACTCATTGCCTCAAATCGAGCAACGAAAGTCCGATTCGCCGAAAAAACTTTTTGGGCCGCTGCCGAACGACTTCCAATGATTCAGGAGATTTACCCCAGCGCGCGCGTTGAGCCTGAATTGATTATTCCCGACTCGATGCGTGGCGAAACCTGGGAACGCGCAAGTGCCATTCGCGAACTGGTTCGCGGACGAATGGAAGTTTGCGGACCGATCACTGTGGGTGAGCTGTCAGATATACTGATATTGCCGCGATCGGACGGCGACGCGGCTTTGCTGGCGCTCGAAGCGGAAGGATTTGTGCTGCGCGGCAAGTTTCGCCCGCACGCGAGGGACCAGGAGTGGTGCGATCGACGATTGCTGGCGCGAGTTCATCGACTCACGATCGACCGGTTGCGCGCAGAAATTCAGCCGGTCTCAGCGCAGGATTTTTATCGCTTTCTCTTCGCATGGCAGCGCGCCGATGCGGAACATCGCGTCGAAGGCCCTGAAGGTTTGCAATCTGTTCTCGAACAACTGGACGGCTGCGAGTTGCCGTTGGCCGCATGGGAATCAGCGGTCCTCGCCGCGCGTGTCGACGACTACGATCCTGAATGGCTCAATAGCCTTTGTTTTTCTGGTCGGATTGGCTGGGGACGTTTGAGCGCGCCGCAAAATTCAAACGCGCGCACGAATGCTCCGTTGCGAACCAGCCCCATCACGCTTTATCAACGCGAAAACCTCCAGCATTGGCTGCGACTGACTCAGGCAAATTCCTCGATGGAACTTCCGGTCGCCGCCCGAACTCTGTTCGACACACTCGCAGCTGGCGGGGCGCTCTTCTTCAGCGAACTGGTGCGTCGCAGCGGTCTGCTGCCTTCTCAAGTTGAAGAAGCTTTGTCGCAACTTGCCGCGCTCGGCCTGGTAACTTCGGACAGCTTTGACGGGCTGCGAGCTCTTTTGGTACCGTCAAGTAAACGTCCCACGTTTGGTAGAAACGCTGGGAAACGGCGACGCAAAACAAATCTTGCCAGCATCGAATTTGCCGGACGGTGGTCGTTGCTGAGAACTGACGTCGCCTCGCAGCCATCGGGAAATGGAGCGGAAAGCTCCGCGCGCGACGCTGCTGTTGAAAAATTTGGGCGAGTGTTGCTGCATCGATACGGCGTTGTGTTTCGACGCCTGCTTGAGCGCGAGAGTTTCCCGGTTACGTGGTATGAGCTCGGACGAATTTATCGCCGATGGGAAGCGCGCGGCGAGATTCGCGGTGGCTATTTCGTGGGAGGAATCGGCGGCGAACAATTTGCCCTGCCTGAGGCCATCGGCCTGCTGCGTTCTATTCGCAAATCGCAGTCAAATGGCGAACTGATCACATTGAGCGGTGCGGATCCGCTGAATTTGCAAGGCGTTCTGACGCCAGGAGCGCGAATCGTGGCGCTCACCGCAAATCGCATTTTGTTTTTTGCCGGATTGCCGATAGCGGCGCTGGAGGCAGGCGAGATCCGAAAACTCGTGGAAGCACCGGTGCCTGATTTGCAAATCGAAACAGCTCTTAAGGTTGGAAAACTTCGGCCCTCATTGCGCCCGTATTACAAATGACTGCGTTAGTCATTCCGAGCGAAGTCGAGATCCCGCGGCACCATCGCGTTTATTTCCACGGGATCCTTTGACTCCGCTGCACTTCGCTAAGGATGACCAGCGACTAGACGCGCGTCATTTCTTAACAATCTCAACGTTCTCGAGCATGGCAACGCCGCCACGCTCGGCGAGCTTGCCTTTCACGGTGATGTTTTTACCGCAGTATTCAGCGAGTTGATCGTTGATCGGCTTATGTTCGCCGACAACGAGATAAGCTTTGCCCTCGCTGACAATACCGACGGGTCCACCACCCTTGATGCACTTTGCCCCGCACGATTGGCCATGTTTTTCGCCGACGGCATTATGATCGACGTAGCACATCATATCGACCACCTCGCCGGTCACTTCTTTTGAAGCAGCGGCGTCGCTGCCGTGCTCATGTTCCTGTGCCATGGCCAGCGGCGCGCATGCCAGAGCTGCGATGAAAGTCGCGGTCACTGCGACCTTCAAGACAGCAGGTTTATTTGTTGAATTGAACATGAAACAATGTGGCCCACTCGGAGCGCCGGTCAACGTGTGGGGTGAAACGACAATGTGGTTTAGCGCACTCAGCGACTACGTCCTACTTTCGTTTCTCGATCAAATCTGCGAACTGATCAAAGAGGTACGATGCATCATGGGGACCGGGCGCAGCTTCGGGATGATATTGTACGCTGAATATCGGCAGTTCCTTGTGCCGCATTCCCTCAACGGTGCCGTCGTTTAAATTTATGTGTGTTACTTCCACATTTGACGGCAGGGATTTCGGATCGACGGCAAACCCGTGATTTTGCGACGTGATTGCCACTTTGCCATTGCGCAAATCTTTTACCGGCTGGTTCGCGCCATGATGGCCAAATTTTAATTTGTAGGTCGAACCTCCGAACGCGAACCCAAGAATCTGATGGCCGAGGCAAATTCCGAAAATCGGTTTCTTGCCCATCAAATTGCGCGTTGCTTCGTGCGTATACTCAAGAACTGCGGGATCGCCGGGGCCATTGGAGAGAAAAATGCCGTCCGGATTTAGCGCGAGCGCTTCTTCGGCGGTGGTGTTCGCTGGCACAACCGTGACGCCAAAACCTTTCTGACGCAGAAGCCGCAGAATATTTTCTTTGATCCCATAATCGTAAGCCACGATTCGAAACCGGATGGGCGGAAGGGTGGGGTTGATTCCACCGTTATTTGATCTGATTGACCATGGCTCACTCAGTTTGTCCTCGGGGTCCCATTGATAAATTTCGCGCGCTGAAACTTCGCGAACGTAATCCATGCCGATAACGCCCTCGCCTTTGATGGCCTCCTGCGTCGCTTCTTCCGGCGAAATCTCTTCCGTGGTCAAACAGGCTTTCATTGCGCCGCGGGTGCGCAGGTGCCGGGTCAACGCACGGGTATCAATTCCTTGCGCGCCGGGGATGTTCCATTTCTTCAAATATTCGTCGAGCGACATTTCCGAGCGCCAGTTACTGGGAATTTCGCTTAGCTCTTCGATGACAAAGCCGCGTACGTGAGGGAACCGGCTTTCCTGATCGAGTGAGTTCGTGCCGTAGTTGCCGATCAACGGATAAGTCATCGCCACGATCTGCCCGCGATAGGAAGGATCAGTTAACACCTCCTGATAACCGGTCATTGCGGTGTTGAAACAAACTTCGCCAATGCACCTGCCGGTTGCGCCAAAGGATTCGCCCTCGAAAAATCGGCCGTCTTCGAGAGCTAACAGGGCGCGCATGTCACTGCGCACTGTGGCTTGTGGGGCAGAATTTTCAAATTCATTGAAGCGTAAAGCGCTGAAGCGTTGAAACAAGGCAGCAGCCCTTAACTCTTCAATCTCATCAACGAAAAACCCGGATCGAAGAATCGATCCGGGTTTTTCAAAATATTACCCCGCTGATGCCGTTTAGGCGGATCTCCCGTTCCCTTTTCGTAACGGGCGGATGACCGTCGCCGCAGCGTCTGACTTCCAATTAAGGCCTGCCATGTTCTCCGAGCGACTCAGCCTCCTTAGGTTAACCAAATATCGGTTCGGGAATCCCACCTGTAATCTCGAACATCGCAGGGTAAAGCGCGAAAACCACCCGCGACTGATGAGAGCCGCTGGTTGAGAGTTGAGAGAAAAGCACTGGTTTTCTTCCCAACCCTCAACAAACGACTCTCGCACTATCAAAGAACTATTCCCGCAATTCTGCGCCGAGGTCGCTTCGCAATCGCTCGCGAATTTTCGCATGCGCTGCATTCACTTCCTCGTTTCTCAGTGTGCGACTCGGGTCGCGATATGTCAATCGATATGCGAGCGACTTTTTGCCTTCACCGATTTCAGTGCCGGCAAAGAGATCAAAAAATTCAACTCGTTCCAACAACGGTTCCGTTGGATGCCAAATCACTTCCCATATTTTTTCGTGGGTCAAATCTTCGCCAACAATCATCGCAATGTCGCGTGTGACGGAAGGAAATTTCCCAAGTTCGCGGAAAGTCGCTCGCGACCCCAAACTGCTAACCGGGAAATCAATCGATACTTCGGCAACAAAGACGCCGCCAGATGCGTCGATTGTTGCCGTGAGCGAATTCGTTAGCAGCCCGGCCAGGCCAACCAGTTGATTACCCGCAATGATTTCTACGGCGAGCGCAAAGTTGGCATGCTGGCCACGACGAAAAGACAAACCGCTTCTTGCCAGCTCAATCGCGCCTTTTAGATCGAAGAAATCAACGCGGCGTTTTTCGTTCCGCCAATGAAGTTTACTGGCAATGTTACCCCAAAGGAGAATGGCTACTCGTTTCTGTTCTGCGCTGGTGGGCGGTTCGAAAACTTTACCTATTTCAAAGATCGCGACGCGTTCCACTCCCGCACGAATGTTGTGGTCAAGTACTCCTAACAACCCTGGCAACAAACTGGGGCGTAGTGCCACGTGATCTTTACTTAGCGGATTACGTAACGCGATCGCATTTTCCCCAAATGCGAGTCTTTCCCTTGGAAGCAACTTTGAGGTCCGCACTTCATTAAGGCCAGCTGCAGCCAGTCGTCGGCGCATTTGTAATTCCAAATCGTGCGAGTGGTCAGCCGCGGTCGAAGGCGTGAACCGGCTGCGATCCGTTCCCGGAATTTTCTCGGCGCCGTAAGCTCGCACGACTTCTTCGATAAGATCGACGTCACGCTGCAAATCGGGGCGAAAGCTCGGAATCTTCCATTTCGTTATTTCGGCCGCGCTGATTTTCTTCAAACCGAATCTGGTCAAAACTTCGTCGACCGTTTTCGGTTTGATCGCGATTCCAACAACGCGATCGCATTTCTCGTAGCGCAAGGAAACATCGGCAGGGTTGGCCAGCAGCTTACCGTCGACGTTGATTTCCTTTGCGGGAATTCCGCCTGCGATCTCTTGAATCAATTCGGTGGCCCGCTGCGATGCACGGAGCACCATTTCAGGATCGACGCCGCGCTCGAATCGGTAACTGGCGTCGCTCGGTAAATTTAATTGTCGTGCGGTCCGACGAATACTCGCCGGCAGAAAATAAGCTGCCTCGAGTAAAATATTCTTGGTCGAATCGGTCACAGCCGTTTCTTCGCCACCCATCACACCGCCGATTCCAATGACCCGTTCCTGATCGGCGACGACACAACTATCGGGCTTGAGGGAATAAGTCTTTCCGTCGAGCGCAAGAAATTTCTCGCCGTCCCGCGCGAAGCGCACGTTAATGCTGCCCTTCAATTTATCAGCATCGAATGCATGCGAAGGTTGGCCGAGCTCCAGCATTACAAAATTGGAGATGTCGACGATGTTGTTGATGGAGCGAATGCCGACGCTCTCGATCTTGGCACGCAGCCACTGCGGACTCGGTCCGACCGTAACGTTGTCTATCCTGCGCGCGGAGAAAAACGGACATTCCCGCGTCGAAGTGATCGTCACGCCCGTCTTCTTGACGGGAATTTTCGATTCGCGTGCCGTTGACTTAAGTTTTTTTTCGGTGAGCGCCGCAATTTCGCGGGCCAGACCGAAATGGCTCAGCAGATCACCACGGTTTGGCGTGATCTCGACGTCAAGAATGGTGTCGGTCGGAAAAAGATCAACAATCGGAGCGCCAATCTTTGCATCAGGTGTCAAAATCAACAGCCCGGATGAGTCTTCGCCGAGCCCGAGCTCGATTGGGCTGCAGAGCATGCCTTCCGATTCGATACCGCGCAGCTTGCTTTTACGAATTTCCAGTCCGTTCGGCAGCTTTGCCCCCGGCAACGCGAGCGGAACTTTGTCGCCGACTTTGTAATTGGTCGCGCCACAAACGATTTGGCGGTTCGCGCCGCTGCCGTCGTCCACTTCACAAACTGTCAGTCGGTCGGCATTCGGATGGCGTGACGATGCAACGATTTGGGAAACGATCACCTGCTCGATCTTTGCGCCGCGGGTTTCGATGTTTTCCGTTTCAACGCCAGCGCGAGTGAGCAAATCCGCGATCTCTTCCGGATTTTCTGGAAGATCAACAAATTCGCGCAGCCAATTGACGGAAAATTTCATGCGAACTGGCGGAGAAATCGCAGATCGTTTTGCCCAAACAGTCGGATGTCAGGGATGTCGAACAGAATCATCGCGAGGCGGTCCATTCCGAGACCGAACGCGTAGCCGCTCCACTTTTCGGGATCGTAAGCTTTGTCACCACGCGCATTGTTGACCTGCTCGAAGACCGCGGGATGTACCACGCCCGAGCCGGCGACTTCGATCCAGCGCTCGCCGCCCTTGAGCGCTTTCGATTTCACATAGACCTCGAGACTCGGCTCAGTGAACGGGAAGAAGTGCGGGCGAAATTGCACTGCCGTTCCCGAACCGAAAAGTTCACGCATGAAAAACTCGAGAGCGCCTTTCAAGTCGGCGACACTTACGTTTTCATCGACATAAAGCCCTTCGATCTGGTGAAACTGCGGGCTGTGCGTGGCGTCGAGTTCATCGCGACGATAGGCAGCACCCGGAGCAATCACACGAATCGGCGGAGACGCGGCTTGCATCGTTCGAATTTGCACAGTTGAAGTGTGCGTTCGCAGCAAACGGCCGTCAGATAAATAAAATGTGTCCTGCTCGTTTCGCGCCGGATGTTCGGGCGGCGTATTCAGCGCATCGAAACAATGCCATTCGTCCTCAATGTCCGGTCCGTCTGCAAGCGCGAACCCCATTCGACGGAAAATTTCGATCGAACGTTCCCACATCTGCGTGAGCGGGTGAAGCGCGCCAATTTCGTGGAGGGCTCCCGGCAGCGAGATGTCGATCCTGCCGAGCGCGCCCGATTCTTTTTGCGCTCGAAAGTTTGCCGCGCGCGCTTCGGCCGCAGAAGCCAGAGCGTTACGGACTTCATTGAGCAACTTTCCAACGACCGGCTTTTCGTCTTTGCTCAGCGTTTTCATCTGCTCGCCCCATGCAGATACGCTACCGCTTTTTCCGAGATATTTTATGCGTGCCGCCTCAAGCGCCTGTTCGTCGAGCGCGGCTTCGATTTCGCCCAGGGCATCATCACGGAGCTGCTCGAGTGAGTGCATGAAACGTTGGAGCGTTAAAGAGTTTAAGCGTTGAGGCGAATCGGCTGCAACGCATCAACGCTTCAACGGCAAGTCACGCCGCTTTCTTGTTCTTCTTTTCCAGGGCGCTCTTTGCCTGATCGACGATCGATTTGAAAGCGATCTCATCGCTGACGGCAAGATCTGCTAGAATTTTTCGGTCAAGGCCGATGCCTGCGGCTTTTAATCCTTCTGCAAAGCGGCTGTAAGTCATTCCATTTGCGCGAGCGGCAGCGTTCAGGCGTTCAATCCAGAGATAACGAAACGTGCGTTTACGCGTTTTACGGTCGCGATAGGCCCAATACTGACCTTTCATAATAGCGTCCTTCGCGTAGCGGAAAAGTTTTGAACGGCGTCCGCGGTAGCCTTTGGCTTTTTTTAAGACTCGTTTGCGTCGCGCCCGGCTCGCCGGGGCGTTAGTAGCTCTTGGCATGGTTGTTTCCCCAAATCACTTCGGGGTTCCTCGTTCAGCGAGCTGTTCGTTTCATTATCGATCTTCGCGACCTCACTCGCTGAGGCAGTCCCGTTGCGCGGAACCAGGTGCGCAGATCGTCACGACGCGGAAGCGCCGGGCGACGAACAATAAGTAGGGAGCGGAGAATGACAACTGCTTTTCGCGGAGGCAATGATTAAAGCGTTGAACCGGTGAGCTCTTTAAAGTGGGCCGATTACGTCACGCTTCAACGCTTTAATCCTTCAACGTTTTAGTGCTAGATTCCACTGGCATGCACTGGCTCGGGCGTCATCGTTTGTTAGTCCTGGCTTTTATCTCCTTTTTTTGGACAGGCGTGATCGTTCTCGGTCATTTTTTTCCAGCCGTTCCATTTATTTCAGCAGCGTGGCGCGGCGAACAGAGCTTTGAGGACTTTCTTCGACGCGAAGGCCGTAAGACGCCGGCGCCGTCCGATTTTGTTTTTCTCGGAATCGACCAAAGCACATTGCAGTTGCCCCCGTTGACTGCTGAAGAAATCGCGAGCAACCGCGCGTTTCAGCTGATGACAGAAAAGCCGTTCCCCTGGTCACGCGAAGTATGGGCGCTTTTACTCGATCGGTTGTTTGGCGCGGGCGCGCGCGCGGTCATGTTCGACATGATCTTTAGTCCGCCCAATGATGGTGATCCCGCCTTTCATGCTGCCCTTGATCGTTATCGCGATAAAGTGGTAATCGGCGCTAATTTCGACACCGCGAACGCGGCCCAGGCCGTTACGCCAAACAATGCGCTGATTCCGCCGCCGCAATTGCAGGATAATCGCGTCGGGTTCGTGAATTTCTGGGCCGACCCAATCGACGGAAAAATCCGCGCTGTGACCTATCGCGTAACGGATCGGCAACTTGCCGACTTACCACCGGACCCAAGCCAGGAAATTTATCAATCTCTTTCGGCCCGAGCCCTCGCCAAAATCGGTCACGCGAGTGATGTGCCAGATGATTTTCGTGGCCACCTGATTCGTTTCACGTCGCCGGACGCGTTTGCACCCCGACCACTGTACGAAGTTTTCGATCCAAAGTTTTGGCATGCCAATTACGCGGACGGCGCGTTTTTTAAGGACAAGATCGTGATGGTCGGATCATCTGCGCAGGTCATGCACGATGTTTTCGATACGCCGATGAGCCCAATTACGTCGGGCCCCTCGCTTCATTTGCAGGCAATGGCTGCGGCGATGAATCATGAATTTTTGCGGCCCACATCGGCCAGAACCGGTCTCGCGCTCGTAGGCATGGCCGGGCTCACGGCGTGGTTGCTGGTTGCCTTCTTGCGCCGGCCGTTGCTTTGCGTTGCTACGCTGGTTCTGATTACGGCTGCTTATCTTGGCGCGGCACGATTGTATTACGACGGAACGGGGCTGCTGCTTCTCACAGTTCCAGTTCTCTCAGTCCTGGTGTTCAGCGGATCCTTTTCGCTTGCTTTCGAATACGCACTCGAGCGGCTCGAGAAATTGCGCACTCGGCGCACGTTGGAGCGTTACGTCTCGAAAAATTTAGTCAGGGAGATCCTGGAAAACCCGGACAGCTATTACAGCTCGCTTCGCGGAGTCCGCGTCCCTGCGACAATTTTGTTCTCGGATTTGATTGGTTTCACCACGTTGTCGGAAAAAGCCGATCCCGAGGCGTTGGTCTCGCAACTCAATGAGTACTTAAGTCGCATGACGTCGGTCGTTTTTAGGAATGGCGGCACGCTCGATAAATTCATCGGCGACGCGATCATGGCCGTATGGGGCAATGTGCGCAGTGTTGGGATGGCGCAGGACGCGAAAGATTGCGTGCGCGCGGCGCTGGCAATGCGGCGAGAATTACGGCAGCTCAATCAAAAATGGCGGGAGGAAGGCCGCATGGGGCTCGGCATGGGCATCGGCATCAATCAAGGCGAGGTGATCGTCGGCAACATTGGCTCGCATGAGCGGATGGATCCCACAGTCATTGGGGACTCCGTTAATCTCGCGTCCCGACTCGAAGGTCTCACCCGAATTTATGGCGTGGATATTCTCGTTGGCGCCACGGCCGCTGAACTGGCGAGAGACGAGGTTCACCTTCGCTCGGTTGCTCGAGTGCAGGTGAAAGGCAAAACCAAACCGGTGGATATTTTTACTTTCGTCGGGGCCCGAGACGAGGAAGTGGATCCAGAATTCCTAAAGTGGCTTGATACGTACGAAGAGGGATTGGAGAAATTTCGGACACGCGATTTTACTGAGGCCAAAATTCTGTTTTCACGGTTTTTGGAATTTTATCCGGACGACCTGCTGGCCAAAATGTATCTGCATCGCGCGCTCGAATACGAACAGACCCCTCCCGATGAAGCATGGGGGGCAGTGGAGGTGTTTGAGAAGAAGTGACGGTTCCGATTGCGCTGGCGAAATCTGCCATGCGGCGTAAAGAGTCCGCGTGAAGGAAGCGCCAAAGAGTTTTCATTTCCTGGGGATTTGCGGCACCGCCATGGCATCAGTGGCGGCAGCGCTAAAGGAGCGCGGATTCAAAGTGACCGGGTCTGACGAGAATGTTTATCCGCCGATGTCGACCTTTCTTCAGGAAAAAGGCATCTCGTTAAAAGAGGGGTATCGCGAGGAAAACATACCGGCCGACGCGGATGTGGTGGTGATCGGGAACGCGATGAAGCGCGGCAATCCGGAAGTGGAAGCTGTGCTGAACAGGAAGCTCCTTTATCTTTCGTTGCCGGAAGTGTTGAAGAATTATTTTTTGCGTGGTCGTCATAATCTTGTTGTTACCGGGACGCACGGGAAAACAACGACAACCGCGCTCCTCGCCTGGATCATGGAAACAGCCGGATGCAAACCCGCTTACGTCATCGGCGGACTTCCGACAAATCTTGGCCAGGGCGCGCGCCTGAATGACTCAAAGTATTTCGTTATCGAAGGCGACGAGTACGATTCGGCGTTTTTCGACAAGCGCTCGAAATTTATTCATTACCTGCCGGAGCTGCTGATCATAAACAACATCGAGTTCGATCATGCGGATATTTTCAACAACCTCGATGAAATCAAGCTGAGTTTCCGGCGTTTGATCAACATCGTTCCCAGGAACGGCATGGTGCTGGTCAACGGGGACGACCCCAATTGCGTCGAAGTGGCGAAGGATTGTCTCGCGCAGATGATTGAGGTGGGTTTCTCGAAGAATTGCGCGCAGCGAATCCGTGATGTCGCGTGCTCGGCTGAAGGTTCGAGATTCAAGCTTGGAGATGAGACGTTCGAGATTCCGCTGGTAGGCGAATTCAATGTGCACAACGCAGCGATGGCAGCGATAGCAGCACGGTTTTACGATGTGCCGAAGGCGAAAATCGACAGCGCATTCAAGACTTTTGCCGGAATTGCACGACGACAGGAAGTCCGCGGAGAAGCGCGAGGGGTGAAAGTGATCGACGATTTCGGGCATCATCCGACGGCGATTGCATACACCTTGGAGGCATTGCGCCATCGCTTTCGCGGAAATCGGCTCTGGGCTGTCTTCGAACCGCGCTCCAACACAACGCGGCGCGCAGTCTTTCAACAGCGGCTTCCCGACGCGCTGAAGTTGGCCGATGGAGTTTTCATCGCGCAGGTCGCCAAGCTGGAACAGATCCCTGAAGAAGAGCGATTAAACGCTGAAAGGGTTGTGGCTGCCATCGCCAAGGCGGGCCGTCCTGCGTTTTATGAGCAGAACGCCGATGCGATCGTGGATCGAATCGTGCCAATGCTGCGACCAAACGATGTCGTCGCGGTTTTCAGCAACGGAGGGTTTGATAACATCCACGAGAAGCTGTTAACGCGTTTGAGATCGTGATTCGTAATTTGTGAGTCGTTAAATCGGCGAACGACCAATCACGTTTCACGCATTTCGAATCACGATTTCTGCGGAGCCGCCGACGTATGATCGTGGACGATTCGCCAGCCTTCCGGCAGGCGTTTGAGAATCAGCGTGAATCGGCCGTGCGGTTGATCGTTTACACGCTTCAGTCTCCATCGGCCTGACGCTATGGCGGAATCAGATGACAACAGTGTGATTTCAAGGTCGGAGAACGCGAGCGTCCCCATCTTCGCGCGATTGGAATATTTTTGCTTGTAACGATGGCGCACAGTTTGCCAGCCGTGTCTGATTGTGTCTTCCGAAATAAAGACAGTCGATGCCGAGCGGGCGTATCCATTCATAAATCCATCGATATCGCCCCGGTTCCAAGAATCCTGCTGCGCCTGAAGGACAGATCGAATCTGGGTCGCTGAATTCGCGGTTTGTTCGGGCGCTGCGAAGACAGCGACCGCCATCGCCAAGAGGATACAAGAAACGATCGTGATGCAGTGGGCTCTACCCGGACTTACGGGACTGATCATTTGCGGCGAGGGCAATCTCTTGTAAGCTAGGTGCCCTGCTGCGTCCAGCCTGAGCATCAAGGGATTGTTTCAACCGGGGGAAATATTTTGACGGGTCTCATAAATGCACTAGCGTCGCCCATCCATCCAAACAAGGCCGTGCACCGCTTTTTCTGCATCGCGACTCTCTTCCTCGCCAGCGCGACCGCCATTTTGGGTCAGAGCAAACCAGCTCGTCCCGAACCATCTGTTCCCAAGATTGCGAACCCGCCGCCAGAAGAGGCGGCTGCGCCTGCACCTCCAAACGCGCCCGCCATGGTTCGGCTTCAATTTCCGAACAGCGATGTTGTCGATGTACTGCATCTTTACGAACAGCTCACCGGCAAGAAGCTGGTGATGGATAATTTCGTGCAGGGGAAGGTGAACATCTTCATCGCCAAAGATGTGTCGCGCGAGGAAGCCATCAAGATCATCGAGATGAGTATGTCCCTGAACGGAATCTCTCTCGTTCCGGCTGGCCGCGACCTGGTGGACGTTGTGGGAGCGGGCCAAAATCCTAGGAAAGCGCCGGTGCCAATCGTTTCCGACCTGGCGGATATCCCCCCGGGAAACCCGGTAATCAGCTTCCTGTTCCGCCTGCAGTATGCGGACCCGCAGGAACTTCAACAGGTGTTAATGGCATATTTTCAGGGAAGCTCGGGGACGATCAACATTCTCGCCTTGCCGAAAGCATCCGCTCTTCTGGTGACGCAGAACGCGGACATTATCCGGCAGCTGGCCAGCGTCATTAACCAGGTAGATGTGGCGCCGGCGGAAGTGGTGAGTGAGTTTATCAAGCTCGACCGCGCCGACGCGAGCAAAGTCTCCGACATGCTCAAAGACATTTTCGAAAAGGGCACTGAATCGCCCAGTCAGCCCGGCGTCCGTAGTGTAAAGATTCCCGGGGCGGTTCCACAACCGCAGCAGGTCGAAGGTGCCGGATTAAACGTCCTATCCGAGGAAGCGATCATCGTTGGTAAAATCAAACTGACTCCCGACGTGCGCACGAACCGTATCCACGTGGTGACGCGGCCGATCAACATGCCGTTCATCCGGCAGCTGATCCAGGAATTTGATGCCAACGTTGAGTTTGCAAAACCCGTCACGCGCTATTTGCAATACGTTTCCGCCGGTGACGTGTTGCCGGTGCTGGTTCAGGCGTTGACGGAGCCAGGCACTGAAGGCGCCGGCGCGGTCCCTGGTGGCGGGGGGCTGGTGCCTGGCGCGAGTCCGCAACCGCAGCAACAACAACGAGGAGGCGCCGGCAATACGGGCGGAACAAACCCGTATTCATCCCAATTTGGCAATTCCGGCACGGGAGGCGGTAGCGGCAGCACGCTGAACATTTCCGAGGAGCTCTCTACTCAACCGGTAAACACCGCGCCCCAAGCGGTCACGATCGGAAACTCCAAGCTCATTGCCGATCAGCGCGCCAATTCCATCATCGTCCTCGGAAACCGCGAGGTTGTGGTGAAGGTTGAAAAGATTCTGGACCAAATGGACGTCCAGGCACCCCAAGTCGCGCTGAGTACTGTGATTGGTCAATTGACACTCAACAATAACGAGGAATTCGGCGTCGATTACTTCGCAAAATACCACGACAGACTGGTTGGCGTGGCGCGTAATAACCAAGTATTTGGCATAAACAATCCTACTGTTCCTGGCGGCATTGAACCGTCCAAGCTGATCCAGTTCAGCAAAATCGTTAAGAATGTGGGTGCCGGCGCCAATCTTTATGTGGCGGCAGGCGACGCTTTTGCTGCCATAGTGCATGTGCTTGAGTCCACCGGTAGGTTCAAAATCGTTTCGCGGCCGACGATCTTCACCAGCAACAACAAGAAGGCCATCATCGCATCGGGCCAGGAGGTTCCGGTGCCGGTTAACACCCTTTCGAATGTCAACAGTGGGCTCATCAACAACGGTACAGCCGCAGTACAATCGAGCATCGAGTACAAAAAGGTCGTGCTTCAGCTTGAGGTCGTACCGCTCATTAATTCCGAGAAAGAAGTGTCGCTCGATATTTTGCAAAAGGTCGACAGCCTTGTCCCAAACGGAGCCGTAAATATCGGTGGCAATCAGGTCCCAACAATCGACACAAAGTATATCCGTACCAACGTTTCTGCTCAGAACGGATCGACCATTATCCTGGGCGGATTGATCGAAGATCAAAAGCAGAAGAACTACCAAGGCCTTCCTTATCTCTCGCGCATTCCACTCATCGGCGCAGCATTCCGTAGCACAGCAAGTACCAAGAAGCGATCGGAGCTAATCGTTCTTATGTGTCCGCAGGTGACCCTGACCAAGCTGGATCAGTATCGGTTGCGCCAAAAATGGGAGGACAAAAATACACATTTTGGGCCCGAACTAGACCAGGCCGAGTGCGCGGATTGCCCCAAGACTGATCGAGGTAAACAGTTAGCTTTGCCACCGCCCGACATTCCCGAGCCGAAAGATATGCGCTAAGTTACTTCTATTTTATGAAACGAATAGCTCTCACATTAGCTCTTTGCCTCGGAGCAACCATCGCGCAAGCCGACGAGTTCGACGTCGTTGATTTTGATATTTTCCGTTCAGTAGATCCATTGGCTCAACGAGACGATTGGGGTCTGCTCCATCAAGGGAAGCATGTGAACGCCACTGACTTCGCACCACGCTACAAGTGGCGATGGTGTTACTACTTCAAGGCTAACGAACAGTTAATCTTGCAGCCGGCTTACGTGGGCTCTATGCAAACGGCATTGCGTCGGCTGGGTTATTACTGCGGCCCCGTTGACGGCGTATTTACTCCACAAGTGGCCGAGGCCATCGCGCACCTGCAAAAGAATTATTCCATGCGCGTCACCGGGACACTTACCGATCCCGTGCGGCGAGCGCTCCACATGCCCTGAGCGGCCCAAGCAGGCGGTTTGCAATCCGCCGTTTTGAAACGGCGACCCAGAGATCGCCGCTCCTTGATTACGCGTTCTACGTGAAAGACCTTGCGAAACCCTTTAAATGGGCTTCATTCGAACGCTTCCGATTCTGCATTGTCGATTCTACTGAACGCCGCGCCGCATGAGCTAAACTGCCA